>Ga0115004_10001310_pt1 | contig 20270 bp, 18 predicted proteins | sample ArcticOcean_MG_C_10_FD_88737 | JGI IMG/M metagenome (GOLD analysis project Ga0115004, IMG submission 88737) | Marine microbial communities from western Arctic Ocean - ArcticOcean_MG_CB11_90 | ecosystem: Environmental > Aquatic > Marine > Oceanic | place: Arctic Ocean: Canada Basin | collected... | reverse complement strand
CAATGTAGAATGTGATTACATTGGACAACAATCCAATGGATGTTGGCATTTACTCGATAGTACGGGTACTGGGAAGGGTATAGCTAGTTATCCAAAAAATATATCTAAAATTACTCGATAGTACGGGTACTGGGAAGGGTATAGCTAGTTATCCAAAAAATATATTACCAATTACCATAAAAAGAAGAAGAAGAAGAAAGGAAGAAAGATCCAAATAGGGTATGTCCCCGTACTGTATCGGCACATACCGATGCTGGTGGAGGATGGGGTATGAATCTTAGCTTCAAATGCGGTGACGAAACTGCAGAAATTGGAAAGGGTACCGCCAATAAAATGACAACACCTACACCTATCAACATTAATAAATTATCTTGTACCGGAACTGTCAGTAAAGCTAATTGGTTGGGTACTGCGACTTATCACGACAAATTTGGTATTACCGTTAGTGATTGTCGAAGCAAGTTTGCATATTCATCTTTATAAAATAATGTAGGTATATATATTATAAATTCGAGATGACTAAATTCAGAGATATTCAAAAAGACATTATTTTGTTTTTTATTATATTAGTGTTTGTATCTTGCTTTGTTTATTGGAGGGACGTTTCTAAAGAAGACTTTATTACTACACCCGTTAATCAGTCGATAATAAGTTCACCTGTTTTAGATATTTTACCATCATGGACAAATAGCATAATCAACGGAGGGAATATAGAAATAAAGTGGAAGGATTTAAATTGGGATACGCACGTTTCGAATATTTCATCTAAAAACAGCGAGTTTTCGTTAACATTTTCGTTATTTTTAGGAGGTAGAAAAGTAACTCCCCAGCCTATATTCCGAATAATAGATACTGGGATAATAGATAAAAAAAACTCACCTGGGATTTGGCTAACTGAAAACTATATTCAGATAAAGAACGATTCCTCACCTAAAATTCTGAAAACGACTCTAATACCTCTTCAATCTCTTGATTTTTACACGATTGTATTCACCTCACACAATTATAGTATATATATAAACGGAGAGTTGCCGGATGAAAATGAAAAATGGAATAAACCTGGAAAAATAAATCAAGAACTCCACGCATATTTGGAAATAGCAACTGCTGCTACACAAAACCACTACGCGATGAAAAATGTCAAACTGTATAATGAGATATTTGATGCGGATACCGTAAAAAAAATATATGAGCTAAGTAAAGAAACAAATAAGAGTGAAGAAAGAGAAAAAGTCATTAATGCAATCGGTGGATTGCCTGTCATAAACGCAAGTGATTGGGTATTTTTTCCAACCGAAGATAGGTTTGATAGTCTCGGCGGTTCAAACAATCTCTATGACGAAACAAAAAATTTAATAGGAAATTGGAGTGAATCAAATATTGAGAATAGTGCAACAATGTCTATCTCCTTTTGGATTTTCATTTCAGACCTTCATACAAATTGGAGAAATATTATTCATGTAACTAATGATGGACATAATTGTTGTTCTCCTGGAAATAGAGTTCCAGCAATCTGGATATATCCAAATAGTACAATGGTTCACTTTAGACACAGTACTGAAACAAATGGTAATGACGGTCCACATGAACATTCCTATAAAATACCTATGAATACCGCTACTTTTTTTACAATCGTATTAAATAGGACAACAATGACATCTTACGCAAATGGAATACAAATTGAGGGGCTAACAAAAACTTTTTCATCGCCACTTGTACCAGCCGATAGTACCGCCAAATTTTATATGGGTGATCCATGGCATGGATTTGGTGGATTTAAAATAAAAAATTTCAAACTTTATAATACTGTGTTTAGTGCTATGGATGTGTTTGATTTATATAGTAGTGAGAGTGTAGTACCCTAATGGGAGGAGTCAGTCATTTATTTATTTCAAACGCGAAATAGTCGTAATTTGGCTTATCTTTGAATTTTAAAAATTAATCCAACAAATATTCAATGTCGTGAACCTTGTAGTACGTTTGAAAGTGCTCGTTTTGTAGGGGTTCCCATGAAGTTAAGACCCCCTAACTCATACAATCTATCTTATCGGAAACAGCATTAGAATAGTTTCTTATACTTTATAATTCACTCTACATTGATTCACTTTTCTACTCAATATAATTCTTTTTTTCGATTTTTTAACAATCTTTATTTTTTTCGGGGTATTCGTTAACATCTGTTTTTCGCTCCTCAGATTAAAACTTTTTTTCAGGATAGGTGCATCTATTTGTATATATCCTTTTTTCTGGTTAACCATCGTCGCATCTTCACTCCACCAATGACCTTCATAACTATCGAATATCCTTTTAATTTTCGACAAAGAACATTTGAAAAACTCGCGAGAAGGGTTAATACGCACTCTTTTCAGCTTGTCATGTATTTCGTGTTCTGTTTGACGACAGTTTCTGACCATTTTCGCAAAGTTGATTTGGAATGCCGTTGGGACACCTGTATTATACAGGCAGTCTATCCGTTTCTCCAAGTTCTTGGTAGTAAACCCTATCTTGTAGATATTTTCTTTGAAAGACCTGTTTGAAATACAGTAAATGTATCCCTTGGCCATTTTTTTGTTTTGTGACATTTCATGAGAAGAAGTGTGCTTCAATTTTGCAGAACAAATCTAAGGAGTTCGAGTTGAAAAACAAACACAAATACGCGTTTAGAATAACCTGAAACAAATTTTGACTTCAAAACGAAAATACTAAAATTTAGTGGAAAATTATTCATAAGTTTAGGAGAAAATAAAATAGCCATGGTTAATATAAGGATGCCATCCAAAAGACAAAGACAAGTTTACCGAAAAGTTGGGAAAAAATCACTTTGTCGAGGAGTAAAAACTGCGAAACCCAATAAATGCAATAAATTAAAAAGAAGTTGCAGTACAGCACGCGGTACAAAGCGAACATATTGCCGTAAAAAGAAGGCTGCCCGGTATAGCAAGCGAAAGGTTAATCCTAATCGTATCTTTTAATAGAGCCTCCATGGTGAGTCTAATTTAATTCTTTTATTATGTTCCCTTTATCTAATAATAATATAATGACTATACTATATTGTTAAAATGGCTGAAGAGTATTTCGTTTATTGTCTAATCGCTTCGAACGGGAATTCTTATATCGGAGCGACAGTCGATTTAAATAGAAGATTGCGACAACATAATGGCGAAATAGTCGGTGGAGCAGTCGCTACGAAGATACAGGTAAACAAGGGAGAAGTTTGGCAAAGAGCATGTTATATAAAAGGGATGCCTGATTGGCGCACCGCTTTACAAGTGGAGTGGCGGTGGAAACAATTATCACGCAAATTATCGAAAAATACAAAACCTTTGGAACGTCGTTTACTTGCTCTGTCACAGCTTCTTATATTGGAACGGCCTACGTCAAAAGCCATCCCGTATTCTGAATGGAAACAATTGCCTGAAATTGTATTTGAGATGGAAACCGCAGAATCGTTTTATTCTCACCTAGGATGACATAAAGTTTAACAAACACTTAGGCTTCCTTGCCTGGTAACCCGCCATAACGAGTATTATCATCATAGATAGTATCCTGAGTACGTACATTATTAATCCACTTCAGGAAATTTTCTTTTTCCTCTTTTTTGGTTGATTTTATTTTAGGCTTTATAAATCCATTCATAGAAGAGAGAATTGGTTTATTAAGTGTTGCCTTTCCAAAGTCAATAATCGCTAAACTATATGTTTGATATGATATTCTAACAAAACACAAATTTTCCCTATGGGTATCATTATGAAAGAGTCCGTTTGTTTCAAAACATGTTAATAAATCAACAACTTTGGAAAAGAAAAACTCCCATTCTGTGACAATCGTGTTTTTAAAATCAATTGTGTACTGGCTCGAGAAGCCACTAACTGTTGGAAATACTATGTTTAACAATTCATACTTCAAAATTAATTCGCGTTCGCCTTCTGTGTCATTTAAAAAATAGTTTTCTAGTTTCGGTATTTTAATTTTAGATAGATATTTGTAGCGGGGTTTTATTGGACGACTCCGTTTTACTTTGAATGTTTGCTTGACAAATAAGGATTTTTTAGAGATACGGGGTCTGTGCGTTTTGTTGTTTTTGCTAAATAATTTAGATTTGCATTTAGAGTTTAGAAAAACGGCGTAATTATGCAAGACAACCTCTCTTATTATAGATAATAATGCATAAATATCTGTGTTATAAAATTTATACATTTTATAGAAAGACTTGTTCGGTGCATCAAATAAATAATATGTTTTTTGAATAGTATATCGGTGGGGGTATTCTCCTATTATTATTTCTTGTGTTCGTTCATTTATAGGAGTCTGTCTTTCTATACATTTCAAATTGTTATCCGCTGCATAAATTAACATATTTGCGATGGACATTATATTCTGTTGGCTTGACTTGGAGGATTTCTTTTCGGGGGTCGTCAAAAAACCTTTATGCGAATCCTCGCGCGCTGAAGAAGTGTTGCTACGATTCGTACGGGTTATCATGTCTTTATAACATATGATTGCCTTATTCTGAATGTCATAATTGTAAGTTCCTATTTTTTCTGGGAAAAAATCTTTAATCACATCTTCAACTGTTGGTTCTTCATCTTCATCATTCAAATCAAAATTTAGGTCGAGAAATGTCATATATATATATAGTTATGACATATATATAAAGCACATATCCGAATTGTTTTAGACCCTTATGCGGTAAAAAATAAGAGAAGACCATTTTTTTTATCAAGGAACAATCGTTCCTATAATTCTTCAACTGGTTTAGACGAGCCAGTAAAATCAAAAATTTACATGCGAAAAAGGCAAACCTTTTTGATTTTTAGTGGTTGTTGTCCAATTTTAAATCTTCAAGGGTGTGCAAGCCAGTAGTAAAGGTATCAGACGATTCGCAATAAGTTCCACCACAGGTAAGGATACAGAATTTCCTGCCAGTTTGTATAAATTGGTATCTGAAATATCAGGTAAGGTATACGATGACGGAAAACCTTGGAAATTAAAGCATTCGCGTGGTGTTAATTTTCTAATGCCTTTATCGTCCAGGATTAATGGAACATTGTGTCCGCCTCCCCCCATGTTTGCGGTTAATGTGGGGCATTCATTGCTTTTGTTTTCGCGTACATAGACACGTCTGTATTGATAGACCGTGTTTTTTTTCAGTACACTATTACGAACCAATTCCCAGGTGGTTGATTTATCTGTATAATAGTATTTATCGGCGACCGTTGGTTCTAATAGAGAGGATATTTGAGCCTTTGGTATCATCGGAAAATCTAACGTTAACTTATCGAAAACATCCTTTGATTTTATACAGACAATGTATATTCGCTCTCTGTGTTGCGGTATTCCGGTAATTTCTGCGGTATCTATCACCTTAAACCGAATATGATATCCACGGTCGGTTAAATTTTTCTTGATCGTTTCAAACGTTTTACCCTCATCGTGGGAAACTAAATTTTTGACGTTTTCCAGAATCACGCAAGTCGGTTGATGACAATCTATAATGGCTAATATTTTCCAAAATACATTGGACCGTTCATCATGAAACCCTTCTTGTTTCCCCGCAATACTGAATGGTTGACATGGAAACCCGCCCGTAAGAATATCGTGTTTTGGTATATCCTCCGATTTAATGTCGTTTAAATTACCGAGGGTCAGTTTATGGGTAAAGTTTGTGTCGTAAATTTTTTTCGACCACTCCACCATATCGTTTGAAAATATGCATTCAACTTTTCCTGTTTTTTCAAAAGCATTCGCGAATGCTCCAGTTCCCGCAAATAAGTCAATCATTTTAAACCGACGAGGATTTGATTCTGAATGACAAGGATTTATTTGTATTGTAACTGGCGTAGAAATGGTAGGTTGTAATAGTTGAATGATGTCGTCTTTTTTGAGACTACTATATCCTTTCATCTTTCGTTCTTTACAAATCCCTATTAATTCGAGACGTGTTTTGTTTGCGTATGCATCCATTATATGTACTGTGTATGATTTTCGTTTTATATAATTTCATTTCAAATTTATAGACTTAATCAAGCAAATCAAACGGGTTTCCAATAAAATTTCAAAAATTTCAATTAAAATTACCGTCCTTGTCCTCATTTGGTTCGCTCTCTCAAAGCTTTTTCTTCAATTATCTTTAACATGGTATATGGCAGCTCGAAATTAATCCGGTTTCTTAATGTCAATACAGTTTAAATCTCCCATTTCCACTTCCTTTATCCATGATATAATTCCGTTATTTCCAAGCATACACTTGCTTTTAGGGTAAACTGGCGTGACAACATTGTTGGAAATTACGTATTGCCGTGCGGTCGCATTCGCCATATCGTCATATATACCATTAATCACAACTTTAGCGCCTTGAAAACAATTATGCGAGTCGTATGAAATAACAACGAATAACAACATTTGTATATATACAATATTATACATATGTTTATTTTTATGACGTTTTTTAGCAATCTATTTTTTTATTCTTGACCTTCCGCCCTTACCTCCATCAGGGTGATATCCGGTTTAGGATTGGTGTTTTTCCTAAACTGAACTAATTTCGCAAAATTTGTGGATTGTAGCATCCTACCCATGTCGGTTTTGATATCGAACTTGGAACGCAAAGCATCTTTCCTATATGACTCCATGACGCCTTCTTCCAAACCCGCCGTTTTTTTATTCACCTCAAAATGTTTCCCTACTTTCTTCGATAAAGATATCTTTGCTTTGGATAAATCTTTGCTGATATCTGATTTTGAATCATCCGAAAAATCTGCATAAACTCCAGGATGGCTTTCCTTAAACGGCACTGCCAAAAGAAAGTGGGCAACAGAATTCCAACGAGTCCCGTCATTTTTAATGGAAAAGGGGTCTTCCGCCCAGGAGTCGTCCAATTTTCTACGCCATAAATCTGAATTCTTTAGTACTGCAAATTCGTTCATTCTTTTAGAAGGGATGGTATCTCCGTCGATTTTACCAGGGAGCGCATTTTTTGCGCTATTGGCATGGAAAGAAATAACCATTGTAGGGTCGAATAAATTAAGCGGGGTGTTTTCTGCCTCTTTTTTTGCATCTTCCGACTTCTCTGATTCTGATTTCTCCGGTATTCCCAATTCACTTCTAAATTGCCGGAAAGCAGGTATCTTAGCGTAGTATATATTTTCGTTGTTCTCTATACACGTTTTTATAACCTTAACTTTCATGTCGTACGGCACTTCTCCGAATAGGAATATTTTCTTGTCTTTGTATGAAACCAGCTCGTAATGGGTAGTTGTATAATTCACAATGATATAATATTTCGGGTCCCATGTTGAGTATGCAACTTGGCCGTCGTTCGCCTGAGTGCATCGAATCACTGAATCATAATCTTCGGTTTGTTCCAATATTACGAATTTAACGGACAATATTATTTCAAGTTGCGAAATACCCCATGTCGTTATCCAATAACTGGCGGTTTGAACGTACTCTTTTAGCTCGTCTAAACTATGTATATGTTCCATAAAACCAAATTCTTGTAACAAATCGTCTGCTCCTCCTTTTTGAATTTTTTGAATAGCATATTCCTGTTTGGTTTTTACCGCCTCGTTTAATATTTCTTGTTGCTGTTTGACATTGTTTGTTTTCTCACTTTGTGTTTTCAAGTCATTGTTTACCTTCTCCAATCTTTGAATTTCCAAGTTGGCGTGTTTTTGTTCAGTCGATATCCCTTCATAAATCGCTTTATAATTTTCGTACAATTCAACAGTTACTTCCTGTGACAACATTTTACGCAGTTTTGCAACGCTTGTTTTATATCCGATCTGGGCGAAAGCGTCACGTACAGTGGCGAAAAAACAATCTCCGTTCGACTCCACTGTGTGGATTTTATACTCTTTGTTTTTCATGAAATTTACTATCCAGTTGGAGGTTGTGCTTTTGCTTTTTTTGAAAACATCTTTCATTTTAAGCGAATCTTCTCTCGACTCGGTCGGCCACGAGGAGATTGCCGGAAGTGGGTCTTCTTTCACAAATAAGGAATCGAATGTTATAAGCTCTTCATTTGTTGTTGTTAAATTATTTTTTTCTTTTTCATTTTCTTGACTTCCTTTTTTAAGTTGATCGATTTCGTCCTCCTCTTCCTCTTCATCTTCCTCTTTCTCTTCCTCGTCTACGTCTACTTCTAAATTTTTATCTTCTACTTTTTCATCTTCCTTATCATAAACCTCACTTTTGGATTTAGGAGGTTCGGCGTCGAACTGTGTAGTTTTGTTCCCGTATTTATCTAAATAATCTTCTGTCGCAAAAGAAAACAGAAGGGGTTCGCCCAATTTATTCAAATCTATATCGCCGTCATCGTCGACCAAAGATATGGTTTTAGCAGTTTCAACTTCGAATACGCCGATTTTTGCCTTAATTCTGTTTTTAGCACCAATTAAATAAATCGGATAATACACTACGCCTTTATCGGCATGTTCCATCCTCGCCGCGCCCAATGCGACTACATACTCTTTATTATCTAATAATTCAACGATATATAATGCCGACGTATGGTCTTTATCTTTTTTGTCCAGTTGATTTGATTCTTCGTAATAGACGTTCGCGTTTTTTAGAATCTCAGATGATACCATTTTTATTATACAATGGTTAGATACTTTTATCTTCTTTTGCAAAATAATATGTATTCGAAAATATTAATATTATTTAAATATATAAAGATGTCTCTTGCCACATTAAAAAAAAAAACGGCACATAAATACAAAAACAACAGCGTTAACCAACCTCAATTCGCATTGAACGGAACACATAGAAATCAAGGATTCATTGGTCAAACCTCTTTGTCCAGGCACAATATTGGTACACCTGCAAGTGGTATTGCTTTCCACGGATACGGTTCTGGTGGGGGTCAATATCTTATTCATGAATTGAACACAACCAGCATCAGCACCACGGAAAATAGTAATGTGATAAAGACGTCTGTTTTGAGTTCAAAGGGAATGCTCGAGAAAAGAACCCAATGGGCGAGACGACCATTTCCTTTCTCCAGAACAAAACCAGGCGATTCCGCACATCAAAGTAGTGCGAATGACTATATCGTTTTCAAACGGAAAAAGACTCTTAAGGAAGAAAAGACTCTTAAGGAAGAAGAATGCAAGGAATCGTCGGTATTAAGTCAATCTATTGGCGATGTCAATGCGAAATGTTGTGTACCCTTGGTCAAATCAACTGATAAAATAGGGGTTGCGACCTCGCAGGGAGATTATATTTTCAAACTTATCGGTCAGTGTGCAAATTTAGACATTTCATATATTGAATACAATCAAACTACGACGAACCGACCGGTAATAACATGTTAGCAATCCTACGCATTTTTCTATATTCGGAGATATAGTCCCACTTACAGTTACAAGAACAAAATGAATAGAATTGGTTCAGCAAGAGTACGGAGGGGAATTCAAAATCTTCGCAGTAAGAATGCATTATACCACAAGAGTCGCAAATCAAATCGTTCACTTCTCGCGTGAAATTTCTCATTTGGAATTTCACCGCGACGTCTATTTCTTCACGCACGAAGCGCATTATTAGTGAATGGTTTAGTCTGTCTGATTCCGACATGATATGTATCATTGTTTTATCATTGAATTTTATGTTCCACTTAATTTCAATTTTGTAGAACATATATACACTACACTAGGCTTACCGCACGACTATTTTATGACAAATATATAAATGAAATAAAAAGGGTGAATGTAAACATTAATTTAGGGGTAACTTATATAATATACAAATGGAAGATGGACGAATTATGTTGATGCATTCCTTAATTGCTGGTATTTTTTTATACATCTTAATGGTTTTTGTACTTGGTCAAACCCCAGTTGTGGCGGAAAATCGTAGTATATTGTTGGCTGCTTTAATATTGGTGTATATGATTTTATTTGGTCATAAATTACCGACATCAATAAATAAGGATTTATTTTGAGTGAGTGTGTGAGTGAGAATATAAAACATTAAGTATTTTACCCGATATTCGTTAAATTAGTTATGTATTGACCGTTAAAAGACTATATTTTCTCCCAGATATAAATGTATTCTTTGTAGTTTCCTCCATTATTACGCTCTCCTTTTTTCAATGGTAGTTTTTTTTTGCATTTTCCAAGAACAGGTACGCAACACTTTTCATAAATATTGTCAGGAACATTGAGACAATAATTCCCCCCTTCTTTTAAATGTTCGTATGTTTTTTTGATCAACGGTTTATAGAACGTTTCGTTCCAATCTTCTTTGGTATTATAAAGTGTATCCACTTCCATTCCTCGATATTTCTCCAAATCATAATAAGGCGGAGACGTCAAGACTGTATCGTAATCCATTTTCGAATAATCCACCAGAAGGGCGTCTTTAAACTCAAGCTGTATTTCAGTTTTATGCCCGGGTGCAGATTTTAGCATATCGACCATTTCTAAATACGGCGTTTCTAAATGTTTGTTTAAATCGACACCATAATATGCTTCAAGAGAAAGTGCACACGCTCCAACCAATCTTCCGCCCCAGCCCATGGTAAAATCAAGAACTCGTTTTGCTTTTACTTGGCAGTACACATCTATTGCTACAATTGGACGAAAAATAGATATAGAAGAAAAATATAAATTATAAATGTATTTGTATTTACGGATTTTGTCTATTTTCCGGGACTTGTAAAAATCCAGCATTTTTTTAATATAGGGTTTCCGCATATAGTCTTTCCGTCTTTTCCAAAATTCGTAAAAACTAATTCCTTGATGCCCTTTGGTATGCAGTCTCTCTCTCAACGTAAACGCATCTACTACATTATTCCCTAAGGTCGTTCGGGCAGAGGTTTGTTTCGCTTTCGAACATGTCATTTCCTGTTTTAGTTTTAAAAATTCATCCAATGCCATTTGAACGGTTATCGGATTTATAACACGTACGATTTTTGTTTCCTCCGCGTCCGTGACGGATTTAGATATTTTTAGCGTTTTTCGGTGTGTCTTTTTCGGTCGAGTATTGGTTTTGTTGAGTTTCATTTTACTATTATATTATGAATATATATTAACACATTTGAACATTCCAAATGCTAAAAATATAGATAATATATAAAGTAGATAATATAATGAATTTTGTGGTATTTTTGGCACAGAAATATTTTGTAAAAGAAAAATGGGCAGCATTTGCTTTATTTTTTATCAGTTTAGCATATAGTTTCTTTCAAACCAATGTTTTAACGGTAATATCATCTTACATCCTGACATTTGCGCAAGATAGAAATGAAAGAAAAGTAAAAGAATTCTTCTGGTATTTCGTTTTCGCCGTGTTTGTTTTCACATCACTTTATTGGTTATACTCGTATTGCCAGAATTTGTTACTGACTAAACTTCGTCCATGGGTGCGTGGCGAGGTTGTCGATTTGCTCCTAAAAACGAACAATCAAAAATTCAGCGAAACGAACTTTAGTAAGTTAAATTCCCCCATCAATCGCATTGCAGATTGTTTTTATTTCATGACTGATAGTATTATTTCCAATTTTCTACCCAACCTAACGTACTTGTTTATCACTTCCGTATATTTTTCATACATTCACCCATTAAATGGTTTAGTATTTCTAATGGGAAATATAGCCTTGACCTGCTATAACGCCGTGGCAATACCCTTTCTTGTGAAGTCGAATGACGAGTATGAAAAGTCTATTTATAAGTCAGACATTCATTTGATCGATTTACTGAATAACATTGACAAGGTAATATATAGAGGAAACGCGTTCTCCGAAATAAATTCATTCAACTCTTTGCTTGACGATAATACGAAAACCGGGACGAAGTATTATAATTTGACAAATCTACATACCACTGTTCAATTATTTATCATTTACGTCATCATTCTCATCTCTTTTTGGATTTTGATCGGATTGTTTTTTCAAAAGAAGGTAGATATAACCATGTTTATCGCGTCGTTCACGATTTTATTGCTCTACCGCGAGAAAATGACGAGTTTGATCGAAATATTACCGAATTTTATTGATTGTATTGGCCGAACGGAACATGTACTGATACATTTTGAGCATGTCAACGACAATTATCAAACCATTGAAAAAAATACGGTATATAAAAAATCGGACCTTGAATTTAAAAGAATCCAATTTCATAACGTCAGTTACAAATACGGAACAAACAAAGCGAGCGTATTTATGGAGCGTAATTATTTCTTGAATACGGATAAAAACAATATAATCGGCATCACGGGGAGTTCTGGAAACGGAAAATCAACATTTGTGAAGTTGATGCTGCGTATGAATAATTGCAGCGCAGGAAAGATAACGATAGACGATGTGGATATTACCACACTTGACCCGAATTATATTCGTCAGGAAATAACTTACGTGAATCAAAGCTCAAAATTGTTTGATCGGAAAATAATCGATAATATGTTGTACGGCTGTAAAAATAAAGAAGTATGCGACTACTTTTTAGAAAAAATTATGAAATACCCGAATATAACAAAATTATACCGCACTACAGACATTAAAAATAAACAAGCCGGATTATTAGGAGAGAATTTATCTGGTGGTCAGAGACAGATTGTAAACATGATAGGTGGGCTTGTTAATCCTTCTAAAATTCTGATTTTGGATGAACCGACTAATGCATTAGACCCCGACTTAAAGAGAGAAGTTATTGGATTGATATCCGATTTTAGTATTTATAAACAATCCATAATCATTATTACACACGATAAAGACGTTTTCCCTCTTTTCACGCAGCAAATACAAATGTAGGAGGGTTGAGTTCAAGAAAATTGATAATAAAACAATTTAAATTTATTGTTATACTAAATATATGTCCCGAAGAATAATGAAATTAGCAGATATTTTGAGGCTTTCGAAATGTAACCACAAGTTAGAAATAATGAAACTTCCAGATATTAAATTGGCACATATATATTGTAAAGAAAACAACCTCTCCGGCCAAGTTTCCGGGCCACTCATCGAACATTACATCAAAGAGAAATACTCATGTCTAAAAATAAAGCGTCACTGTGTATCGGCGATTTAGAATATAACCATATCAATCTTGAAATAAAAGTGTCGACCGGTGGAAAAGATAACAATAAATTTAATTATGTTCAACTTCGTATGAACCATTCATGTGATTATATTTTTACTGCTTATTATTTACACGAAAGCAATATTGATGTGTTAGGCGAGTTGTTTATTTTCAGATTAAATAAAAAAAACATTAAAAACATGATTTTAAAGTTTGGGGGCTATGCACATGGGACGGTCCTAAAATTAGGGCCGATCACACCTGAAGATTTAGATCTCGTTACGAACGAAAAAGAATACGCGATTCGTCCAAAATATGGGGATAAATGTTGGCACGATTTATTGACATTTCGCATTGATGATATTACTGCTATAAATACTGACTAACTCTCCCTTTCCCATCGAATTCTGTCTGGCAGTGTTGTGACTATTTGAATAGTCTAATACCGAGAACCGACGTATCAGCTCTTTTTTATCTATCTTTGATTTTATCCAATGCCAACTCTTCGGTCGTAATTCGGATAACCCTTCTGTTTTTATCTCTCCTATCTTCCCACCATAGGCTCGCATCGCAAAATCTGCACCGACGGGAGGAGTAGGCTGAAATCGCTCGTCGACAGGTCCGAATCCCAAAAACTCCCAGTCGACATGATGTGTCGGCAATTCTATTTTTTCTCTTTTACCTTCTGTTTTTTTTTCCCATATTTGAAAACAGCACTTTACCATCATGGGAGGGGCAAAACAACATGGTTTTGATGGAACTTCTTCGTCGTAAACCAACTGGAAAGTGTCATGAAGTTTATTTTGCACACTGATTTTCCTAAAAGTTCTCGGCACTATAAATGCTATCACATTCGCCCATTCTGCCGCATGGTTGAAAAATTTGATGGCTAATGAACATACTCTTCCGAAAGGGGGATTGCCTATAACTAATATGCGATTTATATCTACAGTTGAAACTGGATAAAAGTCGAAGAAATCTTGTCTCTGTATATCTTTATGGTCGGGAGATATATCAATCCCAATTTTATTATACCTTTCTGGAAGTTGGTCTAAGAAACTTCCGTTCCCGGCACTTGGTTCGACAATAAGATCCCACTCCAAATACATTTCCAACACTTTTTCGATGCATTTTTTTGAATACGACGGAACTGTGTAAAATTTATCTAATCCTTGGACGCGTACTTTTTCCAGTCCTTGGTCCATGTTCGTATATAAATTAATATGTTTATAGTTATCCATAAACATTTTATCAATTTTGTTCGATTTTTTTTATTTTTTATTTTTTATATAAATGATGTTAGCGTTTTGTGTTCATGCGCATGTTTGTTTGAAACACTTCCTCATATTTCTATATATATTTTACTTGTGGTTCTCTACGCTTTCAACCTCATCATTTAAAAGTGAACGTCTCGAAACGGATTTCTTTGCAACCATATTCAAATATTTTTAAGGTCTTCACTGCCGCGACGTCCACTCCCGCACGAATTATAAGACGGCGGTAATGAGGTCTTGTTGCGAAAAATGTGTCATATTCTGGTCCATCAACCAATTCGTACCAACGCACAATCCGACTCGGCAGATACGTCACTTCGCCTTTTCTGAGACGAGGGCTTACATGAAGATTTGTCGCTCCTTCTTCGATAAGGAGCTGCATACTGTAATAGTCTCTATTTTGGAACGCATGCCAAAACGCTGTTCTCCCATCGGCGTCGCACAAATCTATATTCATTACGGTCCTGCAATGGTCGCTTATTAACGCACACGGAAGGCGTCTATCACGATTCGATATCATAAGGTTGATGAGCTCCATTGTGTGGTTTATTAGTATGTTATGTGGAATATGGATTGTGTACAGTTCACCTTTTTATTATTTTTTCAATTTTCTCTCAACTTTATCTATATTTCACCGAAATGTTCGGTTTTTAATATTCAAGGGTGTAAAACATGTACAACCTCATAATTTTGAAATTCGAAATTGATAGCTTCTTTTGATATTTTTTTAGTTTCTTCAATGTTGCCAAACTTATTATCTTCCTTTTAGTCGTCGTTCAATTTCTAAATATTGATTCATATTGTCAACCCACATTGAAAAGTATGTATGTATGAATTATATTCATACCAGTTTTATAATAAAAACGTATAGTGAGGTTGCTTCATTTAATCAAAGCCGCCATATCTACATATTTGAAAATCGCACGGGACGATAAACTCTTCTTGTCCTTCTTCGAGTATTTCGATAATACCTCAATGTTTTGTTTAATGACGAATTTCCAAATATATTCTCCCTGACAAATATCATACAGACTTTTCCCCTCCTTAATCAACAAAAATAAAATTTCCGTGATTTCATCCACCTCGTTTGTTTTATCTTCCTGGTCCACATATTCCATCACCAATGTTTGAAAAGCGACTATAATATTAAGAACGCGCATGACCGGTAAAACGTCTTCTTTGGTCAGATACACTAAAAATACACCAGTTGCTTTCCGCGCGTCATTCACTTTGTTATTGACGCAAAATTTTTCGTAATCATCATCCTGGTTGAAATATTGTATATCATTCACACTATTTCCATACTTAGTAACGTGAAGTGAAAGTATTTCCTGGAAAATTATATTTACCTGAATTAATTCTTTATAGAGTTTTGCATACATTTCTGCGTAAAACTTGTTCGTGCTCGCAATATTAAAAATGGCGGTGGCGATTGTTTTCAGGTTTTCAGTTTCTTCTTTCCCCACCTCTTGGTCTGGTTGAGTCTCGATACAGTTTTGTATACACTGTATAATTCCATTTTTTTGAGAGTCGTAGTTTTTGGTCGACAATTTATTCAGTCCGGTTCGGATTTCTTGCATCCATTTACCCACTCCGGTTTTTTCTACAGACACGAGTGAGGTGGGTTTGCATCCGTTTCTTTCTTCCCATTTTTCTTGCACAAAAGGTTTGAATTTTTTTTTCTTAATCATCTCATTCTTTTTAGGCTCTACGAAAATGGGAACAATCTTCAAATCAATGGTGCGGATAACAGTATTGACGTCATCCCCTAAAATGCTTGGATTACCATTTTTCAAAATGTTATAAAATGAGTGTAAGTCGTAAAATACCGTACACGCTTTTCTTATGTAGAAGTTATTTTTTTATATGATTATACCAAAGCAATATATTTATAAGCAATATACCAAAGGATAAATATAGCAACATTTTCAAAGGTGCTTATGAACGACCAGAAAAATATGTATCAAAGAACAAAACAAGAAAAGTTAAGAAGAATTATTTATAAATCTCGTTTCAGAATGGGCGTTTGAAATGAGAAAAGGTGTAATAATCTTGAATGTCATTTAAAATATTATTTGTCTAATATAATATAAACGCATAGCGCTATGTATTTTTTATAACAGAAATGGAAATAGAACAAAACAAAAATATGAAATGGGACGATTTAGAGTTGAAAGACGACTTATTACGCGGTATTTATGCGTACGGATTCGAAACACCAAGTGAAATTCAAAAACGAGCAATACCCCCGATTATTCAATGTAAAGATGTCATTGCGCAAGGTCAATCTGGGTCTGGAAAAACTGGAACATTTGCAATATCGATGTTACAGCGGATTGATTTAAGCAAACGTGAACCGCAAGTTTTAGTGTTATCTCCAACTCATGAATTAGTTACGCAAACAGCTAAAGTTATCAGTGAGATTGGATGTAAATTGGAGGGCCTTACCGTAAAAACTCTTGTGGGCGGCACGCCTACCCGAGACGATGCTTACGACCTAAGGCATACAGTACCACATATAGTAGTGGGAACTATCGGAAGAGTGTTTGATATGTTTCAAAAAAAACATTTTCGAGGAAACGAGCTCAAGCTTTTGATTTTAGATGAAGCAGATGAAATGTTAAGTGATAGTTTTTTGGACGTTATTCGGTTGATGTTTTCCAATTTTTTACCCGTCGACATACAGATTGTACTATTTAGCGCGACCATGCCAAAAGAAATAATCACGCTTAGTGAGAAGTTTATGAAAAATCCCCTTCATCTTCTTATGAAAACAGAGGATCTTAGTTTGAAATGCATTGAACAATATTACGTAGCCGTATCGAATGACCAAATGAAATATTCTGTCTTGAAAGATATATTTTCAGCGATTAGCGTATCGAAATGTATAATTTACTGCAATAATGTTAATCGCGTGGTGACCCTAAGTGAATCTATGAAACGTGATGGGTTTTCAGTTTGTTGTATTCATAGTAATATGGATAAGAGTCAGCGACGAGAAGTGTTGAATCATTTTAGAATGGGAGACACTCGTGTGTTGATCAGCTCAGATATTACATCGAGGGGTATAGATATTCAACAAGTTAGTACAGTGATAAACTTTGATCTAACTCGAAATGTAAATACATATTTGCACAGAATCGGAAGAGGAGGAAGATGGGGAAGAAAAGGAGTGGCTATTACATTTGTCACTCGCCAAGACGTTCCAGATATGCGTAGAATCGAGAGTTATTATAAAATCGAAATTAACGAACTCCCCTCCTCTTTTAATGGTATCTAGGCGGAATGCGTTTATATCATTACCGAAAATTCGGATATTATATAAATGGAGACTTTTCTTGAAAATATAAAAGAACTCGGTACGACAAAAAATAAAACGGATACAACCGGCCCTCCTGACCCATTGTATGCGAATAAGGTCTTCAACTTGCCGATTCAATATCTCTCAAAAGATCTGTACATGTTAAATCCGGTCGTAGTTTCTGACTTGGAGTTATCGGACACCCTCGATAACACTACCCCTTCAATCTATGACTGCACTTTCTCGCCAGATTCCAGTTTTGGACTGCAAATCATGCCTATGTTTCAAACGCATTTCACAACAGACATTATATTTTTAGAAGATTCACAGACCGTTATCGAAAATATGGACTCGTTTTTTGAAAAGGATAAATACGAGGTGAATTGCGATCTCATTCAACGTATGTGGACAGCTGTAAAGCACGACCCTAAATTTAAAGAAACATACGGTTACTTAGAGTGGGATATTGTAGAACATTATAACCAAAACGCAGGAGTACTCCAATCCCTAACATTGGCAAATATGTTGTCGCCTATGATGAGTTTCACCCTTCCTATTTTGTTCATTTTGTTTCCCTTTGTGCTGTTGAAAATCCAGGGGATTACGATATCATTCGATATGTATTTTCAAATCTTAAAGGGAGTCGCAAAAGACCACTTTATCGGTAAAGCGATTTCGATATTTGAGTCGTTTACTTTCCAGAAGTTGGCACATGTTATTTGTATGCTCTTCCTGTATATGTATCAAATGTACCAAAATACAATAAATTGTCTTCGATTTTATCGAAATGTCCAAAAAATAAACGATGAATTATGTGCTTGGAAAGAATTCCGCGATCACTCCGCATCTCAAATCGAATTATTTTTGGAAAAAAATAGAAATTTGACATCTTACAAACCCTTTTGCGACAATTTGCGTAAGCATTTGGAAGTGTTGCAGGATGTGCATTATATTTTAGAACCAATTTGTCCTTTCTCTTGCTCCATATCAAAATCAACAGAAATCGGATATATGTTGAAGTGCTATTACGAGCTATATAAAAATACCGGGTTCGAACAAACCCTTGTGTTTTGCATGGGGTTCGAAGGGTATTTGAGACTAATGAAAGGTTTGAACAGAAAACTACGAAATGGGGTTGTCAATAAAACCACATTCGTAAGTAATAGCGATGATGAGTTGGTTCAGGATATTTCAGGAGTCTTCCAGATAAAACAGCAATACTATCCTCCTCACAAAGACGAAAAAACATGTGTTAAAAACGACGTGACATTGGATACATATGGAGTCATAACTGGCCCTAATGCATCGGGTAAAACGACCTATTTGAAAAATACCGCAATCAATGTTATTTTATCCCAACAAGTAGGTGTTGGATTTTACGAGTCGTGCACGATGCGTCCATATAGTCATATACATTCTTATCTAAATATTCCGGATACATCGAGCCGCGACAGTTTATTCCAAGCAGAATCAAGAAGATGTAAAGAAATTCTTGACTTGATCCAAACGTCGAAAGAGAGACATTTTTGTATTTTTGACGAACTATTTTCCGGAACGAATCCCAGAGAAGCTACTAAATCTGCCTACGCATTTTTGGAATATCTTAGAAAGTACACAAATGTCGATTTATTTTTGACGACCCATTACGTTACTATTTGCGACAACTGGAAGGAAAACAAAGAAATTCGACCCATACAAAACTATAAAATGAATGTTCTGCAAGAGGAATCCGGGAAGACAAAACCAACTTATCTTATTTCCGAGGGGATATCTCGAGTGGAAGGTGCTTTGGGGATACTTGAAGATTTGAATTATCCTGAAGAGATCATTCATATGATTATTGACGATAACTCAATGGGTTCAGAATAATGAAGTAAACCGATATAAATAGAGTAAAATAAATATTAGAATGAGTGAGCAAATAAGTAAGAAAAATTTATTATTGGAAACCTCCTTTCAAACCATAGAAAGTTTATATAATCATTATAACGATGATTTGTACATGACCTCGAAAATTCACCACTATATCACTCAGAATTTGCCCACCCTACTGGAGAACATGAAAATCATCAGAGACAAAAACCTACAGCGAAACGAGGAACATACCATCGAGCAGCAAACGTTCATAAGTGGATATTTAAGTAACCATAACTATTACTATAATCCAGCTACTGAAACATATTATCTCTATGACGGGATGCATTACTCTGAAATTTCTGAAGATAATATTTTACACGACATTGTTTCTTCGATAAGTCGAGTTCGAAATCCGAAACTTATGAACTGGAAACACAAAACAAAAGTAAGTATTTTGAAAAAAATCAAGGAAAATCTCCTTTCAAAAACCATCCCTGAATCATGTACTATTCAGATGGTTCTACAAGAGTTCACCCCATTAATATGCTCTTCCAAAGTTGAAACGAAATATCTATTGACTATTTTGGGAGACAATATTTTGAAAAAGAACCTATCTCTCCTTCACTTTGCTTCCCCTTCTCTCAAAGAGTTTTTGAAATGTATCAACCACTTTTGTTTGGAGAAACTACATGTCCATTGTACACAAACCTTCAAATACAAGCATCACGAAAAACATCTCGAACAACTTTCAGAATGTAGGTTAATTCCTTCTGCAATCATTGAAACGGAGCGTAAAATGTCAGAGGAATATGCCAATAT
>Ga0115004_10001308_pt1 | contig 20276 bp, 15 predicted proteins | sample ArcticOcean_MG_C_10_FD_88737 | JGI IMG/M metagenome (GOLD analysis project Ga0115004, IMG submission 88737) | Marine microbial communities from western Arctic Ocean - ArcticOcean_MG_CB11_90 | ecosystem: Environmental > Aquatic > Marine > Oceanic | place: Arctic Ocean: Canada Basin | collected... | reverse complement strand
CAAAATTGACCGCGCATATCGAGATTCCGATAAAGTGCGAGCTCACGTTCTAAAGCTGAAAGAGATCTACTTCGTTCGTTTGGAACCGTTTTAGTGGAAGTAGTTGGTATAGTAAAGTGGTTATCGTGAGAGCGCGTTGGAACCCCCACGTATGAATATATATTGTTGGAGAACGATAATAGAGCTCGGCGGAGTAATGACGGTAGAACTCAGATGAGAGTCAATAACATTTCGAAGCTTCAGAATTCGAATTCTAAACGAGGAAATCCGACGACTCAAAGTAATATTGGTACTACTGTAGCGTCTTCGTTCTAGCCATTTCGCAGTTTTTTACGAACGCTTTACATTTCTCGAAATCTTTCAAGACGCCGTTTTCATCGCTGACGCCTGAGGCGCAATCTACACCATTAGGTCGCAATAACATAATAGCTTCGGAGCAATTCTCGGCATTTAATCCACCGGCTAAGATCCACCCTTTCCTCGAGCACCCTCTCGGTATCTCTAACTTTTCCCACGCGACGCGCTCGCCCGAGCCCGCTTTTATGCCGTCGATTAAAATATAATCGATCGTTTTCCTCGGTCCATTGACCCAATCAATAGGCGCTCTCCACCCTTTTTCGCCAGATAACATCTTCGACCGTCTCGAGGTCATCTCTTCATCGCTCTCGGCTCTCGGTAAAGTCTCTTTCATAATCTCGCCCGTTTCGCAGTCGACCGAAATAGCCCAAATCACGTTGATCGAAAGCGGAATATCCTTCAAAGATTTCCTCGCAAAGTCGCCGTGCAATTGAGCTGTTTTCACACCGATTTCCTTACATATTTCCTCGATCTCTTCCGCTCGTTCATCAACGAATACCGCGACTGGGATAACATCGCTCTCCAAGCACTTCTTAGCCAGTGTTTTCGCTATTTCTCGCGATACAGATCTCTTCGATTTTGGCCATAGGATCATGCCTACGTGCGTACACCCGGAATCGATCGCTTTTTGTAAACACTCTTCGTTCGTTACGCCGCATATTTTCGTGACAAACTTATCATTATTTGAACTATTACTATTATTCTGTGCGGCGTAATTACTTAATTTACGCGTTTTGTTATGGCTCTTCCTCGTAAATATCTTTCCCCACGTTTTGGATATTTTTTGCTCGAACGATTTCGTCGTCGTCGTCGTCGTCATCATCATCACAAACTAACTAACTAACTTAATAACTTAATAAATGACTATGAGTTTTAATCGTTATTCGCTAAATAAAACTCTTATTACTCTTATACTCTCTGTTTTTCTAGAGTTAAAAAGTGAGACGAGCTGTTGTTGTTGAGAGAAAACCATCTTTATCCAAAACATGCTGGAAGAGTGTAGTGGGTCATTATTGGCCATAAAAATAAGAAAGAGAATTAATTAGTTAGTTAATTAAATCAATTAAATATATATATATATAGTACATAGAAGAAATAGTAGTGCTAATATATACGACGACGACGATGATTTCTACTGCCTCTCATTCATGTAAGCAATCGATCAGTTTTGCTCCGCAGAAGATTTCGTTCGATGAAAAGAGACGCGAAGTGAAGACGTGGTCTTCCACGCAGTCGCGGTCGTTAAAAAGGAATAATAAAGTTTTATTATCAGTAGTCAGATGCGGGAAGAGGTTTCCGGATGAGAGAACGTATGTAATGATTAAGTAAGTTTTCGTTTCGTGATTCTTTCCTTATTTGTTTCGCTGTTTTCTCTCGCTCTCTCTCTCTCTGTGTGATGATGACGATGATGATGGATAAAGTTCTTTTATTAAAATAGTTTAACGATATGTACTAATAAACGCGTATAATTATAATAGGCCAGATGGTGTACAAAGAGGAAAGGTCGGCGCTATCATACAAAGATTCGAAGAGAAAGGCATGAAATTAAAGGCGTTGAAGCAGTACGAATGTCCGAAAGAGTTGGCCGAGGAACACTATAAAGATCTCGCTCGGAAACCATTTTTTAAGGACTTGGTCGATTACATTTGCTCTGGACCATGCGTGTGCATGATTTGGGAAGGACCTGAAGGCACTGTGAAAGCTGCGAGAAAGATGATTGGGGAAACGAACCCATTAGAGTCTCTACCGGGGTCGATCAGGGGCGATTTCGCGGTCGAGGTTGGTCGGAATATCATTCACGGGTCGGATTCCGTAGAAAGTGCAGAGCGCGAGATCGGGTTATGGTTCAGTGATGATAAAGCAGTTTGCGATTGGCAAATGTCGAACGAGAAATGGATTCGCGAATGAAATGAACGATCTGCCGTCGTCCATGTGTGAGATTAATATATATATATATATGTATACACGAAGAAGTGACCCTTCTTGATACTAACTTGAATCCCGTAGTCGCGTAATCTTCTAAGCACTCGTCAGTCAATCAAATCAATCAAATCAAATCAATCAATCTTTATCATTAAAAATGTACTCTTCATTTAAATCGAGTTACGAGCGCGATAGTACTCTTTCCATCGTTGTTGCCACAAAAACTGCTTCTTCCCTAACCTCTCCACCCTAGTGACCTCGTTCTCGCCCCTCGATCGTCTCTTTTTGTTATCCGCTTCCTCGGCTACGGCCAACGCTAAATCCATGTTCGTCCTCGGTTTCGAGTCTATCAACCCCCGCGATAGGCCTAAACATTTCAAGCAAATCGCCGCGTTTACGGCATAAAAACCTAAAGTGAAACACTCCTGCTCCGCCCTGGCCATGTTCGGGTCACCAGTGTACGAAGGAGGTATGAATTCTGACATTTTATCCCTTTATTATTATTATTAGTATTATTATTATTATTATTATTAGACGCGCACTTACTTACTCGATCGTTCTCTCTCACACTTCAAGTACTCGTTTAATCACTCCGTTATACTGTTAAGGTTATTTATTACTTATATTCTCAATAATAAAAGTCGATTTTATGCCCATAAGACTGCAATTTCGTCATAAAATAAACCGAGCATAAGAAATGGTTAAATCACACACGGAGTGCTCTGCCGAGCTCGTATGGCAAATGGTCAAGAAACAGAACTCGTTCATAAGAGCGTCGGTGAACAACACTCGGTTCTCCTGTGAACCAGGGAACGTCACGAACGAGCACGGGTTCAGTAGTTCAGGTAAAGCTTCCTGTGGAAATACGTGTACTCGTTCATACTTCTTGCACGTAATTGGCGAGAGCTGGAATTCCTAGCCGTGGTTTCGTTTCGTGAAAACGAAGAAGAAGAAGAAGAGGAATCGAGCGCGAGGAATATATTTATGGAAAGATGATTATTGTCATCACTATCACGATCAGTGTCTTCTTCTGTGTTTGTTTGATGCGCGAGATGGGAAGAGGACTTGAAAGCCCTAAATAGTTAAACTTTCTCTTTCTCTGTTTTGCCCATCAGTTTTCCCATATTTTCACTTTTTAAGATACGGCAGCGAGGGCGAGATATTGACAACTCTTCTTCGTCTTCGATCACGAATGATCACATTAAAACACAAAAAATAGGCATCGCTAACATAGCAAACACTGTGGACATACGAGATCTCCCAAACACGAAGACGCCTGCGACTTCGTTGAACGGGAAGGCGAACAAAGGAATTTTACGTAATCAGGCGCGAGCGGTCGCGAACGCTTGCCAGAATAGACAGGATTTGAAAAAGAAAGCATTAGCGCGCGTTGCGAACTTGAATAAACTCGGTCGCGTTTGCAAAGCTACTTCGAGTGCTTGATCATAATTTTATAATTTTAGTTTTGTCTGTTCTATATATACTACTCCTCTCTAAAATTTCAGTATATTTCGTAATCTTCATAAACAAACGATGCTCTTTATTCGCCGTTGGCACGAGAGGAACAAATTTTCGGCGACGCCTTTATGCGGCCTAGAGTACATCAAAGACTCCATCGAGTTCTATAGACTGAACCCTTCGAGGACGAAAAACGAGATCTTATCCGGCTTAACCGTCGCTATCGCGCAAGTCCCAGAGTCCGTCGCGTTTTCTTTCGTCGCAAAGGTCGACCCAATCGTCGGTTTGTATGCCACGTTTTTTCTAGGCATCATCACGGCTTTGATCGGTGGGAGGCCTGGGATGGTTTCCGGTGCCGCCGGTGCAATGGCCGTCGTCGCCGTGCAGGTCATGGAACCGAAGAACGGGTTGTTCACGCAAGAGAAATTGATCGAATTAGGCGAGATCGAGAGTTGTTCGTTCTCGGCCGAAACATCGGGCGATTTTGGTACAAATCAGTCCTGCCTGTCATTGAGAGAGCAGGCGTACGAAAAAAGAGTGGAGTATTTGTTCATGGTCATGATCTTATGTGGCACGTTACAAATCTTTTTAGGTATTATACAGGCAGGGAGGTTAGTGCGTTTGATACCGAACACGGTCATGACCGGGTTCGTGAACGGGTTAGCGATTATTATATTCAAGGCGCAGTTAGAGTCTTTTCAAGAACGCGATTGGCGAAAAGGATTTAATGAATTTATTATAAGTACTGCTGATAACGATAATAATAACGATATCGTTATGATTGAAAGAAGTGATATCACTAGAGTGTTCGAAAAAGAGCTCCCAGATTTAACTTCAGAACAAATGAACTCGTTCGTCGATAAAATTTTAAACGAAACCGATTCGGATAATTCGGAAACGATTTCTTTTCTAGAGTTTAAACAGAACAAAGATTTTATTATCCATGGCGGCTATGAAGAACAGAAAATATGGCGTTCTTTGAAAGAGTTATCGACTTGGATAATGTTATTATACGTCTTTGGATCTATGTTCATAGTGCATTATTTACCAAAATTGACAAAAATGGTTCCGAGCTCCTTAATATCAATCCTTTCGTGTTTAATCTTTGAGCATGGAATAAATCGTCCGTTGATTAAAGCAGATACACCGACAGTAGTAGATCTATCTCCAGTTAAAGGGGCGTTTCCGACTTATCATACTCCCGATGTGAACTTAAGTGTAGAGTCTTTTGGAATCATAGCGCCTTTGATATTCTCCTTAGCCGCCGTCGGTTTAATTGAATCAGTTTTAACTTTACAACTTGTCGATGAGATTTTAGAAGACACGTCTGATGCTACTGGGAGGTGTACGCAAGAATGCGTCGCTCAAGGCGTTGCGAATTTAGTGAGTGGAATGTTCAAATCCATGGGCGGCGACGCTATGATTGGACAAAGTACGATCAACGTCAAATCGGGAGGAATTGGAAGATTATCGACGACTTTTGCGGCGATTATGTTTTTAATCTTCGTCGTCGCGGCTTCGAAAGTTATTGAATTAGTTCCTGTAGCCGCACTCACTGGTGTTCTGTTCATGGTTGTCATTTATACTTTTGATTGGTCGTGCTTTGCGCTCATGACTGGAAATGTTCGTTCACTCTGTATTCCAGGCCGAAGAGTCGAAGATGAAGTACAAGAAGATGATGATGATAAAAGCGAAAATTCAGCAGCAATAAAAATGAAACAAAAAGAAGAGGGAAATAAAAATGCTTCGAGAGTAGATTACGCCGGTCGACGTCGCCGAAAATGTTTCGCCGATACAACGGATCGCGTCCGAGTCAAAGATACTTTTTTGATCTTATTAGTAACGATATTGACCGAGCGCACGAATTTAGCAATCGCGACTGGAGCCGGGGTCGTTTTTGCAGCTCTCTTATACGCGTGGGATAATTCTTTTCGAGCGTTAAATGTTACCCGAACGATTGAAACTTTGCAAGATGGAACCGAAAGAGCTTATTATCAATGCACGGGAGAGTTATTCTTCGGAACCGACAGAGCTTTTAAGAATGAATTTCTGCTTCGCAATGATCCGAACGATATCGTTCTTAACATTGATAATTGTCGCGTATGTGATTACTCAGGCTTGGCGGCAATGAATTCGTTATTTGATAGATATCTCGCTTTGGGAAAATGTATACGAATATCGAATTCAAGAGCAGAGAATGCTGTAATTATCGGCACGTTAGGAAAGAAATTCTTGTTGGAAGTATTCGATTCAAATGAAGGAACTATCCCGCCTTTGATTATTCAAAGAAAAATGGAGGATGAAAGCACGACGACGACTACTGAATGATTTAAAGAGAGAACGACAATAATAGTAAAATGCTGGTACTAGTTATTACTAAGCTATCTATTCTATTTGGTTGTTTGCTTTGCGCTATTGTGCTGTACTTTAGTTATATTATAGAGAAATCAATTCTTTTTATAGAAGTCATTTAAAATAGAACATCATAGTACTATTCTTCTTCTTCTTCTTCAACTTTTAAACGTGACGCGATTGCTAAGGCGATAATGTTTGCCCAAGCTTTGTACCCTGCATCGTTTGGATGTACTCCGTCTCTGGCTGTAAATTCTCCTTCTCGAACATCATCGTTGCCAGTGATTGTCGTCGTCATCGTCATCGTCCTCTTTTCGTTTTCTTCTTCTTCTTCTTTTTTTGTCGTCGATGTCCTCGGTATTCTTAAAGCATCTCTCAAAGCTTGAAGACTTGGAGAGTGAACGAATAAAGCGTTGGTATTGGCGTTTTTTTTTTCTTTTTCAGCAGCAGCGGCGGACGTTTCAGCAGCGGCAACGACTTCGGTAGGAAGTCGTCGTTCGCATACTTTTTCCTTCTTAGCGTCGAAGAACTCGTTCAACTTCAGAACAACTACCCTCAAAGGGAATGGAAACAAAGGAGCTACGTGCAAAGGATTACCAGGTAAGACTATTAAACATTCTTTGCCACATATTTCTTTAATTTCTTCAATCAATCGCGCCAATCTTTCCTCGAACGTTTGCTCAAAGAAGAACATTTTACCCTTTACGAACAAAGTCTTCAAATCGTTTATGCCGCACATGATAATCACCGCGTCTACTGTATCATCATCACTCATTTTATCTTCTTCTTCTTCTTTATCTTCTTCTACTACTAAAATCTGACCGCTGTCGTTCATCGTCATCATCTTCTTCTTCTCCTTAATCATCATCAGTTGCCTCTTCAACAACGGTATGACTTCCAACGAAATCTCATCGATCGAAGCGCCTCGCTTCCCGCAAGCGATCCACTCGCACGAATCTCTTACTGCTAAAAGCTCAATCAGTCTCTCCGCTATTATTCTCGCTAAAGATAAAGACGCTCGTTCGTTACTTCCTCCTACTCCGATCGATAACGAGTCGCCGACGATCGCGATCTTCATTTTCTTCCTCTTCACAGTCACTCGCGCTTCCTTCCTCGTCTTCTTTTCCGATTCGTTTACATCCTTGTTTTTATTATTACTGTTACTCCTGTCGCTGTGCATAAGCGTCCTCTCCTGCTCTTGCTGCTCACTCACGTCGCGTTCAAACAGCGTTTCTTTACTACTATTACTATTATTATTACTATTCGTAATCGGTACATTCCTCTTATTATAAGCTACGCCATTAAACGCAGAAGCGAGAGCTCGCGCGGAAGCTTTCGTGATATTCTTACTCTCGTTATTATTATTACGAAAACGAGCATCAGTGATGCGACCGATCGGTTCGTACGTATGATGTAAAACGAACGCTTGCGCAAAAGTCAATCCTACGAATGCGGATCCGGTCAACGCCAACGCGTTCATAATTTTCTTAAAGCGTTGTTTTCTCATCGCGATACTATCAACGATTCGCTCCGCATTTCCTTGTTGATATCTACTAAAGCGCTACTGTCAATAACGCGCGACCTGATGTCTTTTCGGATCAACTGTATCCATAACGAGATATTTAACGCACATAACGAATCAAAAAAAAGTCAAAAACGGGACCAGCGCATTGGCAGCATCAGCAGCAAAACGAATTACGTGACCACGGCAACATCGCGTGTGATCCTGGCATGCCTAATTATGATCGAGATCACGCACCAATCACGATCACAATCATCATCATCATCAACGACAACAACGACAACTTGTAAACCCTAAACCCTAATTTTTGATACCCTAAACCCTTGATGCTGTTTCTACTCACTGAGCCGCCAAAATTTCATTCCACCGCAAGCAGAAGAAGAAATCAGAAGCTCGCGCAGAAGAAGAAGAAGGAAGAGCTCAAAGGATTCGCGCAAGGTTTCGCACTCTTCTACAAAGCCTCGCGGCGATCACTTTTAATCGATCGATTCATTAATTATACATACACAGAAGACAATAATAAACAGCATCTTTATCGCTGTATATATAATTAGTAGGAGCAGCTGTTTAAGAAGAGTAATAGAAGTAATAGAAGCAATAGAAGTCTATTCAGAGCAGAGATTGGGAATAAAGTGAATTATTTTAATTCTTTCCGCGTGTTTTTGTGTATACTCGCGCGTTGCCAGTGTCGTACTCTGTTTAATACAGAGAGATTTAGGGCGAGAGTAAGAGCGAGGGAGATAGAGTATACGTACGTCTTATTGATCCGTGATATCTGCGCTCGTTCGTTTCATTTCGTTTCAATCGAGAGTAAGCGTAAGAGTAAGAAGAGAGAGCGCAATAATACTAACAGATAGATATATATATATATCAACGAGAACAACTCGCTACGACTTACATCAGAAAAAGAAAGAAGAAGAGGACGATAATAGAAGAACAATGGTGGCTTCATCGACTGGCGCGGCGCAGGCTGCAGGCTCTCGCGACGGTAACAACGTTAACGCTTCTTCTCAGGAGAAGAATAAAGTATCGACGAAAACGAAGCAAACAAACGCTGCAAATACTACTACTACTGCGAATCAAACGCAAACGCAAACGAATAATAACGCGACGCAGCAAACCGCGAACGGAGGTTTACGCGGATATTGGCAAGCCGAAGAAGAGCACGCTTTGAGACAAGCCGTACAAAAACACGGCATAGGAGCGTGGGAAAAAATGAGAACCGATCAAGAATTCGCAGCGTTACGAGGGAGAACAGGCGTACAATTAAAAGATAAATGGAGGAATTTAATAAAGTTCCAACACTTAAGAAGAGGGGAGATCGAATCAGCGCCTTATAAATCTACCGTTCGTGCATCAGCGGCGAATAATAATAACAACAATAAAGGCGTAGGCGATCAAAAAGCGCAGAAATCAGCGTCCACTTCTGCTGCTACTGCGAATACTAAAACTACTAATAAACGAGCGGCCGACCAAATGATGAATAATGATAGTAATAATAATAATAATGATAATAACAACGCGGCGAGTGATAAGAATAAAAAAGTCGCGGTTGGGAATAATAATAATAAGAAGGGGAAAACGACAGCGACGACGACGCAAACGCAGAACAAGGTTGCTAGTAGTGGTGGGAAAAAAGGGACTTCGACCACGAAAAAAAATAATAATAACATGACGATGACGATCGAGGCGTTTCAAAAAGGGCCGAAAGGGAAAAGGAGCAAAATAATGACAAAGGGAGGAAGATTTGGAAACAACAACAACAACAACAACAACAACACTACTAATAATAATTATAATAATCATTTGAACATACTTGGCGATGAATTCGCTCGATCGATATCGCCAGCTTTACCGCCGAAGAAACAAGCGTTTAAGCAACAAAAAAAGAAGATGAAACTTTTGCAGGAAGCTCGCTTGAAAGCTGGTACTCCAGATGCTAAAGCGAGAGCGTTGCATGCTCCATCGAATGCACCACCTAGGAAAAGAGTAGCCGCCGCGTGGGCTGCCGGTATATCTGATATTAATCAAATGAATACGAACACCGGTGGTGGTAGATTTAACGGCTTGGATGAAGATGAACACGATATTTTAGGAGCGCATTTAGGTCACGTTACGTTTGATTTATCGGACGACGACGACGATGATGTAGATAACAATCATCATCATCATCCGTCTACTTCTGGTAGAGGAGGGCAACAAAACAACAAAAATAAAGAAGCAATAATGTCCGCGAGCATGGTTCGATTTATTGAAGAGATGGAAAGAGAAATTGAGCAAACGAAGGAGCGTCGCGCGCAAATGGTCAAAGATGTCGAGTATTCCGAACGAGAGTTAGCTCGGCTCAAATCTTTAGTCGAAGAAGCTGAAAAAGTGTACTCTCAAGCGCGCTTGAAAGCGCAACAAACGTTACAACAAGCTCAAAAAGAAATCGCCGAAAAAAGGCGAAGACAATCCATGGAGACTACTACTTTGTTGGAAGAAGAAAGTAAAAAGGACGACGATAAATCTAATAATAATAATAATAGTAATAATAACCCAGATTCGATCCGCGTTGCCACTAAGATTAATAATAAGACAACAGATGATGATATAGTAGAAGCCAGTAGTGGTGAAGAAAAGGAACCATCGAACGACGACGTGAGCCCAAAAAATGTTCCGAATTTGAACGACGTCGAGGACGTCGAAGTCGATGACGCCGAGTGGGATAAGTATTTAGCATTTGGGGGAGATAACGCTGATGACGAAGAAGATGAAGATATGTCCGAAATGCAACGTGCTGCGCAAATTGCTACAGATGAAAAGAAAAGAAAAAATTATCATCATCATCATTCTAATGAATCCGCTGAATTGCATCACACCGAATCGAAATCGCCTAGACTTCGAAGTCAAGCCGCAGCAGCAGAACATGTTGGAGGCGATAATTCTGAACAACAACAACAACAACAACAAGAACATCATTTTCAACATAATCATTTTCAACACCATCAACTTATCCCATCAGATCCAAACGGTCATTACGATACCGATGATTCTGATGATGATCTTAGCAGCGACGAGGATGACGATGAAGAACTTGACGAGGAACAGCTCGTTTCAAAAGCTGCTTGGGAGAAGGCACAAACTGCAATGGCCAGGGCTGGGTTGCCACCAATGCAGGAAATAGAAAACGTGTTGTTACAAGAGTTGAAAAGACTCGAGCAAGCAAATACAAAGCTAGTTCACGCTCGCTTGGCTTTAGAAGCGTGTGATTCAGAGCTTTCCGAGCTCTTTGCTCGCGCCGAAGCCAGGAAGGCTGGAGTATTCGATGACGATGATGAGTTGCGCGAGCAAACGACAAACACTGGGTCATTGCCGAGCGATCTTCAAAACATCCACACAGACGATGAAGACGACGATGACGTTGATGACGGCGATTACCATAATCATCATCATCATGTTGTCAATAAGAAGAGAAAGAATTCGTTAAATGACGATGACGAGCTCGAACGCGTCAAAAAAGAAGAAGAAGAAGATGAAGGGGAAAAAGTAATTTCGATCAAAGAAGAACATGTAATAAAAGCAAAGAAGGAAGAAGAACACGAGAAGCCAACAGCCGTTGCTGCGGATGAGAATGAAAAAGACGATGATGATGAAAAAGAAGACGGAGTAGGAGGAGTAACCGATAACGATAAGAACAACAACAACAAAAATAGCGACAACAAGAATAAACTATTAGAGCAACAACAACAACAACAACAACAAAAAGAATCGCCTAATAATAATAGTAAGAAGAAGAATGCGGGTGGTAGCGGCGGAAGTGCTGCTGCTGTACTAAAAAATGGTGGATCTGGATCTGGATTCCGTTCTATTTCTGAAGATAGGCGTTTCGGTATCTACGACGCTCGACGCTATCGATCGGTTGAAGAAAATGATAGAGATGCGCAAATGAGTGGTGGTGGTGGTAGTAGTGGTGGTCAAGTAGTTCAAACAAATACTACTACTACTACTACTACTACTGTAACAGCCAATCAAGACGACGGTATTGATGAGGATCTCAATGAAGAGGAAAATCGGAAATTTCTTGGTCGTGGAAAAGAGAAAAGTGCTGCTGCTGGTGGCGCAGCTAAAAATAAAAATAATGCAAATCGTAATATCACTTCTTACAAAGAGAGTGCGATGGCATTTGCAGCAGCACATTGGCCACATCAACTAAAGAAAGTTAGAGATAACACGGCTAGGAAAAAGCATGCGGAGATTGATCGTGCAAGCTGGTTTTTTTTGTAGTAGTTTGTAGCAAAAATGAGAAAAGCGCGCGCGCGAGCGCATCGTCATAATCATCATCTACGTCGTCATCCAATAAATTGTAATAAGGTATTTCACAAAAAATGTACACATTAATTAATTCAAATATATAATATTTATAAATCGCATTTGAACTAATAATAAACTAACTAATAAAATCCTCTTCTCTCTCATAATCATCATCGTCACGTTTTACGCGGTGCTGGAATATCTCGAATCGATGTTGTTGTTCCTTTTTCTCCACGTCCTGCTCCGCTAAATTTACTATTAGGAGGCTTCTTAATCGTTTTGTTTTGATTTTGATTGTTGATTTCAGCTTTGATAATACATTCGTTGTCTCCTCCTAACCCGACGACGTTATTATTATCGGCAACGTCATTATTTTTTCTCCTATTCGTAATATTGTTGTTGCTTTTGCCGTTGTTCTTACCGCCGCCGCCGCCGAGTTTCAAGTTTTCGATTTTATTCTTAATATTCGAATTATTAATTAACGCGATTTCAGTATTATCTTTTTTGCTATTGCCTCCGCTATTTGCTCTGAACAAAGTAGTCGTCGTCCCGCCTCCACCGCCGCCATTTGTCAGCTGTTCTCGTTGCGCTCTCATCTGCTGTGACTTTAAGAAGTTGTTATTATTTTTTTTCGCGCTATATTGAGCTAACATTTGCTCTTTCGTCAAAGAATCTTTCTCTGATCCGACGACGTGTAAGTATAAACACTCTGGGTTCATGCATTGCTGATTTCTTAGAAAAGAGTTGCAATATTTCGTCGTCCCATGACACGCCCGTAAAGGTCTCCCTGTTCCATCAGGATTCGCCGGAACGCCATCGATGCATTGAATGCACGTTAAAGCTGCTTCGTCGGTCTCAAAAGTAACATAGGCAGAGCCGGCTAAATTATTATTATTATTATTATTATTATTATTATTATTATTATTATTATTATTATTACTTTCTACTACTCCTGTGACGGCTTGCGCGGCAGCAGCGGCAGCAGCAGCAGCGCTACTACTACTACTGCTAGTACTACTACTACTACTACTATTATTAACGTTGTTGTTGTTATTGTTGTTATTATTAGGCAAAGAACATTGTAACTTAACGATCGTCCCGTACTTCCCAAAAAACTCTATTTTCCTTAAAACCTCTTCTTTACATATATTTTGCGCAATACCGACTACGTAAACTAAGTTCCTCTGTATCACTCGAACGTTCACTAAATGTTTCCTCGAAGGATCTATCATATATTGATTAGTAGAGTCGTTGTAATAAGACGCAGACGCAGACGTACTCTGCGAACTATTATGAACGTTCGCCGCGCCGCTCGTCGTCGTCGCAGTGGTCCCACCTCTCCCATGATAACTCATGTTATTGAATTGTGCCCTTCCCCTACCTCTTCCTCTCCCGCGCGCGAACTGATTATGATTATGATTGATCCGATGATGATGATTTTGTCCACTTCCTACGTTCATTTGTTGTTGTTGTTGCGCATAATTATTCCCTGAATAGAAGTGCTTATTATTATTATTATTATTATTACCATCATCGCCTGCTAAACAATCGTCCACATCTTCCGCGCAATAATCGAACTCTATCGATCCTTCGTCGTACGATTTCCTGCACGCCGGGCATCTCTTATGTTCATCCGTATCCGCTCGTTCCATTATCTGGTGCCAGCACCACGCGCATAATTGATATCCACAAAGACAAGGTTTAAACGCGATATCGGTCTTGTCCATTCGTTCGCAACATAACGGGCAACACAGTTGTTCTGAATCATCATCGGCGGCGAGTGCTTGCAAAGGAGTGTTCGCGTGTAACGATGGCGGCATTTTTTCGTTCGATTTCTTACTCAATTAATTAACTGCTGTGGATTAATTAACGAAGCTCAGTTTTGTATGTAGTACGGTTTTTGTGCTTTAAAGGGATTTCTCTCAGTTGTGAATATATTTAGGGTTTCAGTGGAAACAGAACTGTATATTTAAAAGAATAATTAAGATAATAATATCAGTTTTTTTATTTAATCACTATACAAGTATACATTTTAGTTAAGCTCTCCTATTTATTAGCGTACGATTAACAAGAGCTATCAGTTTTACAAAAAGTTGTACGTTTTTTATCACACATTCCGCACGCGGCATGCTCGTTTTTTTGAATTAAATGTAAAGTTCGAATCACAAAAACATGAACGAGAGAGTTTTACCGTTTCCATCACTCGTAAAAGCGTGTTGTTAGTACGCGAAACATTGGGAACGTTCATGAATCCAAACAGGCGCATGTCCATCAATTAAGTTTGCACAGAACGGTTGGTTTTGTTACCTGAAACATTACATTTAGATATCTTTGACTTTTGATCAGCAGTAGTATCATCAAATCGGTCATAAAAAACGAGTATATCAGTTCGTATCGCGTACTCTTTCACTGTAGGACTGATAATAAAATAACCGAAAGAAGAAGATTTAGAAGAAGCACTCGAAGCAGAGATAGGAGAGAGAGCGTCATTGTTTACTTTTGTTTGTTTAGTAGTACCACCATCAGTAAGGGCAATAAAAACATATCGCGATACAAATTAGGTAATGAATAGATAGAAATACAAACCGATGGCGGATATAAACGCAGACGACGATGAGCGAGAAGAAATAGACAGAAAAACAGCCGCAAATAGTAATAATAATAATAATAGTAATAGTAATACGACGACGACTGCGACAAAGAAGAAATTAGAGATGAAGATAAAGAAATGGCACGCAATAGCCGAATGGACTTGGGGGGCAGAAGATGACGTGTGTGGAATATGCCACTCGAAATTTGACCAATGCGCACCGGACTGTAAGTTCCCTGGCGACGACTCGCCGGTCGTATGGGGCACTTGTTCGCACGCGTTTCATCTGAAATGTATTCAGAAATGGTTAGATAACGGTAGTATGAGCGCGCACGATCAACAAGTCGCGCAAGCGGAACAGAAGTGTCCAATATGTAGAGGTGATTGGTCGTTCAAACAAGCTTAAATATTATTATGATGATGATATAGAGATCAAATGAATGTTGTATTATATAGTTGTTGATTGATTGATTGTGTATATGTACGGTAGTAAGTAGATGATTGCGTTCACAGACACGCGCGCGCGCGTGATTATAAAAAAAGAAAAGTACAATTTCAAAAATATCATCACATCTTTAAGAACGATAAATAGTTGCGTGATTATAAAATTTTGTTGTTGTAAATCAAAAAGAAGAGAAACATACGAGCGAAAGAAGAAGGAGAGGAAGAGCGCGATGACAAATTTTATTTTCGCGTCGTCATTTATTTACACAATCGACGCGTCGGGATCGTGCGGAACCCCAAAGCGGGCGTTTTTTTGTAAATATTTTTTAAGCTTTCGAACTATGCTTCCCATAAAAGCGATGCCATGGAACGATCGTTTCCCCTTTTTGAGGCTTCGTAAACCCAATATCGACGTTTACGTTTCTCTCTAAATCGCAATCGTTCAAGAACTCGAGATTTTCGCCGAATAAGCTCACTAAAGGGCTAACCTCGATTAAACCTCCATATCCGCCCCATTGAACTCTGCATTGATTTCGAGCGAGCCAAGTCGCGTGGAGGAAAGAAATCATCGCGCGAGCTGATTCAGGGGAATCTTCTCCTCGAGCGTTCTTCACTGGAGCGAAATCACGTTTTCGTTCGCCTTTGAAAATAGTCACTCCGTTTGTTGAAAATTTATATGCGTCGAATATGAAGCTCTCGAGTTTTATGCCCTTTTTCGTTCGTTCGTTTGAGTCATGCGCCGAAGCCGCCTTTTCTAAATCATCATTTTCATTATCAAAATCATCATCGAAACCGCAAAAAAAGGATACACTCTTTTCAGCCACGTGATAGTCTAAACCTTCTTCTTCTTCTTCTTCTTCTTCTGTCTTCGTAGCAATTTCGCATACTTTGTGCAAAAAATCTAAAGTAAAATAATGAATCGCTATGTTCGCGCATCGAAAACGCAACGGTCGATTATCAGGATTGAAATGATTCCAAGGCGGTTTGTTATATTTTTCAATATTAATCTTAGACTTTGGATCGTCGTGATCGATCATCATTTGTCCGCCTTGCAAAATTTCCTCGTAATCTACTTCTTCTCTCTCGTCTCGCATATGTTCGTCTATTTCTGAATATTCGAGCACTCGTATGATCGATCGTTTCTTATGTTCATTTATTTTTTTACGTCGTTGTTTTTGCTGTTTCGCTATACCATCATCATCATTTGATTCTTTCTCTTCATCATTATCATCGTCGTCATCGACTGATGAAAGAATTTCTCTCGCAAAGACGCCTACTTTTTCCTCGGGTGATTTTTTTTCAATCACTTTAGCTCCAGATTCATTTCCTTTCATTGCGCAGAATCCAACAAACTCTGGATCACCTGGAATAATTAAAGCATTGTCGACTGAATAACAATGAATGTGCGAAATCTGTCTCCTTTGCATATCCAACAACGTCTTCGTTTTCAATAAAGCTCTATAAATCGAGCCGTTTCCATCTGGGGCGGTTAGAATCGTTCCATCTTTCGCAATCACGATTTTCCCATCTAAATCGAACACCGGTGCTTCTTCTTGTTGAAAAAAGATCACGTCTGATTTAGGGAGCTCGAAATAATTGTTTTCTTCGAAGAACTTCACGGTCTCCTCGTTCGTCTTTGAGGATGTCATTATATACCAAGGCAAAGAAATCGTAGCATTAGCATGAGAAAAAGAAGAAGAAGGCTTTATTACTGCTACGTCTTCTTCTTCTTTCTCTTCTTCTTCTTTCTCTTCTTTTTCTTTCTCTTCTTCTTCTTTCTCTCCTTCTTCTTTCTTTTCTTCTTCCTCTTTATCATCATTAAAAACAACATCATCATCATCTCTCATATGAATCGCTTCAGCGGCGGCGGCAGTAGTAGTAGTAGTAGTAGCTAAAAAAGCGAGCTCTTTCAACTTCCTCAAGCGCTCCGCCTGTAATTGAAACAAAGATTTCTTCGACGGTAATCCAATATCGAATAAGCCTTTCGGCTTCAAACTCGCTAATCTCGATCCTTCGCCGCCGGCTAAACAAATCGCGCATACTTTCCCTTCCGTGATTAACTCGTACGCCTTTTGTTTCATTCGCTCTCGCTCTTCTTCACCGTAATAATAAGAAGCAGAAGAAGTGCTCGTCTCATTATTATCGTTGTTATCATTATCCGCTCTAACCGAATCGAATCTCTCCTTCTCCTTCTTCTCCTTCTTCTTCTTCTTCGCAGTCGCTTTTAAGAACTTTCTTACAAAGTGTTCGAAATCGATCTCTTCGATTTGCTCAAATAACCTCTTCTTCGTGATCATTAAAAGCGCATATTGATTGTCTTTTTCAGCTTGCGCTGATGCTGCCGCTATCGTCGTCGTCGTTCTAGTACGATCGCGATTTTTCTTTATTCGTTTCACGACTGCCTCGATATGTTCTAAAACGTGCCACTGCGTGAGCATATCCACTGCGTCGTTCCCTAAATCCTGCACAGAAAGGTAACGAGCGAAAGCGTCTGCGATGGATGTTATTTTCTCACGCGCGAGATCGATGATTCTTTCGTCGTCATCTCCTTCCTCCTCTTCCTTACTTTTTTTGTTATCATCGATCTGCTCCATTGTTTATTATACCGTTATTGTTTATTATACTGTTAGTGTTTATTACTACTGTTATTGTTTATTATTGTTTGTTTATATCGAGAGAGATGAAAAATGGACTTTATTACTGTTATTGTTTATTATACTGCTGTTAGTGTTTATTATACTGTTATTGTTTATTATACTGTTATTGTTTATTATACTGCTGTTAGTGTTTATTATACTGTTATTGTTTATTATACTGTTATTGTTTTATACTACTGTTATTGTTTATTATACTGTTAGTGTTATTATTGTTTGTTTATATCGAGCGTCGAGAGAAATGAAAAATGGACTTTATAGTAACAATTAACTGTTTACGATGAAATTAAAATCTCTCCTATTCTTCTCTATTCCGGAAATAAAAGTAGTGCGAGCTGATCGATAAAAAGTCAACGCGCGAGAGTATATCCGTCAAAGCGCGAGCTACGAAATAAAGTCGCTCGACCGCAAAGGCAACCTAAAGAAGAGCGAATTGTGTGTCAAATTGTGTCAATTCGCTCTTCTTAAGATTGCCTTTTCGGTCGAACGACTTTATTTCGTAGCTCGCGCTTTGACGGATATCGTCGATCGGTTGTATCGACGCGATTCTTTTAAAACACACAAAGATTACGATCGTTTGTGTATTCTCTCTCTCTCGTAATATATATATATATATAATATCTTTTATTTCTGCTGCGGCCAAAGCGATTGCCGCGGTAGATTTATGTTCCAAATTCCAATAACGAGCGCGGTGGCGATCGATAACCATACACCGAGAGGCATCAGAACGAATCCAGCTTTCGGGAGAACTAAATAATATTGATAAATAGCGAACCATGAAGAGATGAGGACGAAGAAAACTCCAGTACAGGAAACGCCTAGGAGCTTTTCCTGGTTCGTGATATAGTTCCAACAATCGCCGATCGAGAGATGAACGATTAAGGATAAAATCGCCGGCGTCAGTAATTTTCCTGCTCCAATCTGCTGCGCAGTCGTCGCAGTAGCGGCGGCGGCGCCAACGACCAAGACGGATGAAATCGCGCGTAGAAAAGCGATCGAGATCCAAACGATCGGGAAAACTTTCGCCGGCGGCGTCCACCGCGGTCGTTTCTTCTCCTCCTTCATCTTCCGTTCATCCGCGGTCTTTGGCCTTCGCGCATCCAACACCGAAAACACTCTCGATCGTAACGCCAAGAACATGAAAAACGTAAACTGCGCGCAGACCTCTACTGTCTCGTTCCCGTTGGACAAAAAAGCAAACAGGTTCACGGAATCGATCGCGAACAAAACTGCGGCGATCGCGAGAACTTCGAAGAAGATCGCCGCGAAATACACCGAGACGATTTTCCTGAAATCTATTTTGTTCCTCGTCTTTACCGATTTCGTCTGCGTCTGCGTTCTCATTGAGAACGCTGCGGAGCCAGATCTTTGTCCAACGAACGTGATTCGCCCAGAATATCCACCGTGGTCATTAGCACCAGCTTTCGCCGCTGAACAATAAAAGGAAGTAGAAGTAGAAGGTTTCGATGTCGTTCGCACTGTCCGTGTTCGTTTCGTTCTCATAACCACGCTTCGTACTGCATTACGATGAATACGATTTCTATCGTTTCCAATTTCATACAAAACTTTCTGCTCGGCCGTTGGCGATTCATGAACAGTGGTTGTAGCAAAACTCGTCGTCGCAATCATGTTTCTGTTATTTATGTATCAGCAAGAAATAATATACTCGTCCAAGTAAGTATAAAATGATATACAGTGTACTGTATATTGTTTAACAGTAGAAAGTAGTTATTAGTATGTTTATGTACAGTACTATAAAAGATTCAAATCTAATATAAAGCAAAGAGAGAGTTAGTTAGAGAGAAACTGAACAATATCACTACTAGTATTACGTGTAATGAGGGTTAGTCAGTGGCAGTGGCAGTGGCAGTGATAGGATATAATAATACGCCACAGCGTGAATGTGACGATGATTGAAATATCGCGATATAGAATTTGTACAATTTTTACAACGACTACGCGAGAACGAAAAACAAAAAATGGCTCTCCAATACATACAAACGTAGAACTTTGTTTTTATAGTACTCCTCGTTTCACGAGCGAGTTTGAGATTCGTACGAATTATTATCGAGTTCTTTCACTTGCGCATGTGCGCGTGCGCGTGTACTCGCACGTATGCGTTTAAAACCAAATCTCTCTTTGCTCTCGGTGGTCAAGGTGGTGCTTTTGAAAGAATTTTCACTCCCGGAGGTGGCGCGCGCGAGAGGACCTTAACCCCGGGCGGCGCAGGAGGATTTGGAGGCAGATTCGTTGTTGCGCTGTTGTTGTTGTTGTTGTTGTTGTTGTTATTGCTTGATATTATCTTCTTATTAATAATAGGAACTCCAGGTGGCGGCCTCGACCTTGCCGCACGAGCTTGGTAGTCCATAGCATGCGATTGCGACGGTGGTTGCGTGTGTTGAGGAATTCCTGCTGCACTACTAATCGTCGGTAGAGGCGGCATATTTGTTGTCGTCGTCGTCGCCGTTGTTGATGGAAATCCTCCTCCTCCTCCTCCTCCTCGTTGTTGTTGTTGTTGTTCAATAGTCATCATTTGAGGCTGCTGCTGCTGCTTTGAGGAAAAAAACGACGACGACGACGACGAAGGATCAATTGTTGTCGTAGTCGTTCGATTTCTAGCCCACGCGGGCGGACCAGTCTGTTTTTTCTTACCACCACCAACAACCGCTATTGGATTAACGTT
>Ga0115004_10001301_pt1 | contig 20313 bp, 18 predicted proteins | sample ArcticOcean_MG_C_10_FD_88737 | JGI IMG/M metagenome (GOLD analysis project Ga0115004, IMG submission 88737) | Marine microbial communities from western Arctic Ocean - ArcticOcean_MG_CB11_90 | ecosystem: Environmental > Aquatic > Marine > Oceanic | place: Arctic Ocean: Canada Basin | collected... | reverse complement strand
TGTTTACCGAAATTATTTTACCAATTGCATTGGCGGAGGAATTAAATACCTGCTTAAAAATATCTTGTCCAATTAAGACTACATTATTATTCAGACTTAGGTCATGGTGATTAATATTTCTTCCTAATTCAATATCATAGCCAGAAACCTTGAGGTAATTTTCATCAACTCCTAAAACGCTAACATTCGGATTAGTTTTAAGAGAATTGTATTTTACTGTTGCCGATCCAGAAGCTCTATAAGAAATGGTTGTTACCGCAGTATTATTGAATTTATTCTTAAATGCTAATGCTTCTTTGTATTCAATTTTAGGATTAACTATAGTTCGTTCACTTCTAGAGCGAGCTCCTCTTTCCTGGTTTTGAATAGTAAAAGTATTCGCGCCCATCATAGCGAAATTATCATTCAAGGCGTAGTCTATAGAATCTATAGCTGTTAATATACCCACCAAAGACGCAATTCCAATGGCAATAATAGAGACCGTTATTGCTGTACGCAATAGGTGTCCTTTTATCGACTGTATAGCAATTTTTATATTTTCGGTGAGCTGATTAGTCATAATTAAAAATAAAGAAGGCAGCTAAATAGCTGCCTTCAAATTTATGATTCTAGTTGTAATCTGGTAAGAAACTATAACGTTTAGCATAGTCTAGCATCTGTGTGGTAAAGTCGCTTACATAAGTAACTTCTACCGCAGTAATTTCGCCAGCTTCGTTTGTAGTAGCAACCATTTTAGGGTTGATAAATCCACCGTAAGGAGGGATTTCTAAAACAGATACACGCGCTAAAACTTCTTTGTGAATATCTTGATCAACTTTTACTCCGTATCCTTCTACTAAAGCTTTACAGGCATTGTAGTCACCTTCCGATTTAATTCGTTGAACTTCTCTTAATAGTTCACCAAAAATAGCTTGTAGCTTCTTATAATCGTTAATTTCGAAATACGTTTTACCTTCTCTAGTAATTTTAGAAATTACATTTTCTTCCATACCTCTTTCGAAAGACCAAGCAGATACCCATTGACGGTTACGCATATGCGACTCCTCAATATCAGCACCTGGTTCCAAACGTTGCATTTGAGCCATTAAACCATTACGGATATACGAGTCGTATTCTGCTCTACCTGTTTCCAATGTTTCCATTAAACCCAATTCAATAAGTTTCTCATCTAATAAGAAATAAAGAGCAACTAAATCTGCACGCCCTTCTTCTAAAGTAGAAGCATAACTTTTAACAGTTTCCTTTGGAGTTCCAACACCAGGATTTAATTGTCCTGAAGCATGACCTAAAACTTCGTGTAAAGCTGTGTGTAATTTACCTGCTAATTTAGAATGTTCTTTAGCTCTAGCAACTTCTTCTTCATCATTACAGAATTCTTCTAACATTCCTTTTCCACCCGCTTGAGAATACGCAAAAACGATATTCCCTAAACTTACAGATTTAGACCCGTGAGTAGAACGAATCCAGTTTGAATTTGGAAGGTTCACTCCAATAGGAGTAGAGGGCGAGGAATCTCCAGCTTCTGAGGCCGCAGTAACAACTTTATAAGAAACACCTTTAATGTTTTTCTTTTTGTGTTCCTCTAAAATTGAAGAGTTGTCCTCGAACCATTGTGCGTTCTCAGTAAGAACCTTCATTTGTGCTGAAGCTTCAAAATCTGTAATCTCTACAATAGATTCATAAGAACCTGTATATCCTTTAGGATCGTTGTAAACCTCAATAAATGAGTTGATATAGTCAATATCACCATCGGTAGCAGCTACCCAAGCAATATTGTAGTCATCCCAAGTTTTTAAATCACCTGTTTGGTAGTATTTAATAAGTAATTTTAAAGCAGCTCCCTGAGCTTCATTTTCAGCTACAGTTACCGCTTTTTCTAACCAACCGATAATTTCAACAATAGCTTCACCATACATACCATCTAGTTTGTACACTTTCTCTTCTATTCCGTTTTCTCCTCTTACCAATTTAGAATTCAAACCGTACGAAAGAGGTTCCGTAGTTTCGTGGTCTTTAATAGAAGCAAAATAAGCATCTACCTCAGCCTCGTTAATATCAGCTCCATAGAAATTAACCGCAGAACCAAGTACCAATCCTTTAGAAGGATCTAAGTTTACTTTCTTAGCATCAAAACTAGGATCAAAAATAGCTCTCATAGCTTCTTCATTTAATGATGATCCAGTGGTAGATAATAATTCGTTGAAATATTCTTTAGAAAAATCGGGTGTAAACTTAGCCATGGAGTAGTGGTGGTGAATTCCATTTGCAAACCACACACGTTTTGTATAGGTTAAGAAATTATTCCAATCGTCTGAAGTTTGATCTCCATTATATGTAAGAACTATATTCTCTAATGCTCTACGTATAGAAAGATTGTGACGGTAATTTTGATCCCAGATAATATCTCTACCTGCATAACCAGCTTCACTCAAAAAGTAAACTAGTTTTTGCTGTTGTAAACTTAATTGGTCGAAACCTGGAACTTGGTATCGAATCAATTTTAGATCTGCGAAAGTTTCAGATTGAAAAGAAAAGGCTTCTTTTACTTCATTTTTTTCTGTTTGAGCACAAGAAGCTAATAGTATAGCAGCTGCAAAACTCAGGTTCAATATTTTCTTCATCTTTTGATTTAATTTTATGAAACCAAAATTAAGTTTTTTAGATGAATAAACTTCAATTTTAAAGCAGAGTTCTGAAGAGTGAATTATAAATTATAATTACTCTTTTATAATTGAGCTTGTAAATCGTAATGAAAAAAAACGCTCCCAATTGGGAGCGTTTACTAACTTATTTTAAAAGGCTTTCAATTTGTTCAGCCAACTCTGTACCTATTCGGTCTTGGGCTTCTAAAGTAGCCGCTCCAATATGTGGGCTCATTGAAATCTGATGCGTCATTAAAACCTTCATATTAGGGGTAGGTTCGTTCACAAAAACATCTAAACCAGCAAAACGTACTTTCCCACTTTCTAAAGCATCTAATAAATCAGCCTCATCTATAACTCCACCACGAGCAGCGTTAATAAGTCCTACATTATCTTTCATCATTTCAATTTCCTTTTTAGAAATTAAAGCTTTTCCTTGATGAGGAACATGTACAGTAATGAAGTCTGAATTTTTATATACTTCTTCAATGGTAACAGTTTTAATATTGAAGTTTATTTTTTGTCCGTCGTAGAAATCTAATTCTATATCTGCAGTTTCACAGTGTGTGTCGTGTGCTAATACTTCCATTCCTTGGCCTAGAGCAATTTTAGCAACTTCTCTACCAATGCGACCAAACCCTATAATACCGATTTTCTTACCTCTCAGTTCGATACCTGCACCGTAGCTTTTTTTCAATTCCTTAAAACGAGTATCTCCTTCTAAAGGCATATTTCTGTTGGCATCGAATAAAAAACGAACCATTCCAAAAAGGTGAGCAAAAACCAATTCTGCTACGGAAGCAGAACTTGCACCAGGTGTATTAATTACGTGTAATCCTTTTTTACGAGCATAATCAACATCAATATTATCCATTCCTACTCCACCACGACCGATGAGTTTAAGGCTAGAACATGAGTCGATAATATCTTTACGCACCTTCGTTGCAGAACGTACTAAAAGACCTGTAACTTTATTTTCGTTTATGTAATCTACTAAACGCTCTTGTGCTACTGTGTCTGTTATTACTTCGAATCCTGCAGTCTGTAAAGCGTTAATTCCACTTTTTGCAAGTCCATCGTTTGCTAATATCTTCATGTTTATTTATCTAAATCGTTATCAAAAACTTCAATCATACTACTCTTTTTTACTAGTGGAGTCCACTTAGTTTTAAAGCGTGTAGCTCGTACAATATGATTGTCTATCCAGTGGTAATTGCCACCTCTGGGTTTATTCATCAATAGGGCTTGGTATTTAAAACCATGCTTGTCTAACCAAGTAAGTGTAACCTCTCTTGTATCTTCGGTTCTAGATGTGAAAAAGGTAATAATATGACCCTCGTCGTACCAACCATTAATAATTTCTCGTGCATCTAGCCAAGGTTCACAAGTAACCATTCTTTCAGGCTCCTCGTTTGGAACATCTTCAGTTATGGTTCCGTCTATATCGATAAGGTAGTTTTTTACATCATCTCCCAATTGAGGACTGATGGTATTACCATTTTTATCGAAAATTTCTTTTAGTTTATGTGTCATCTTAAGCTAAAGCTTTCATCACATCAACCAACACTTGAACACTTTCTAAAGGAAGCGCGTTGTAAATAGAAGCTCTATAACCACCAACAGAACGGTGACCTTTTAAACCATTTATACCCGCAGCATTCCACATTTTGTCAAACGCTTCTTGTTTTGTTTCGTCAGTTAAGGTAAAAGTAACATTCATTTTAGAACGATCTACTTTTGCAGCAACACCACTAAAATTAGGGTTGGAGTCAATTTCGTTATAAAGCAATGCAGCCTTCGCATTGTTTACTCCTTCGATCCATTCTATACCACCATTTTTCTTCAACCATTCTAAGGTTAACATAGAAACGTAGATAGGGAAAACTGGAGGCGTATTAAACATAGACTCCTTACTAATATGTGTAGAATAATCTAACATAGTAGGAATAGAGCGACCTGTTTTGTTAAGGATTTCATCTTTTACAATGACTAAAGTTGCTCCTGCAGGACCCATATTTTTTTGAGCACCAGCATAGATTAAATCAAATTTAGAAGCATCGAATTTACGAGAGAATATATCAGATGACATATCACATACCAAAAGGGTATCTCCAGAAACTTTAGGGAATTCTTGAAACTGAGTTCCGAAAATAGTATTGTTAGATGTGAAGTGTAAGTAGTCAAAATCTGAAGCTACTGTATACCCTTTAGGGATATAAGAATAGTTCTTGTCTTTAGAAGAAGCTATAACATCTATAGCACCCATTTTTTTGGCTTCTTTGATAGCCTTGTCTGCCCAAGTTCCCGTATTAATATAAGCAGCTTTACCATCTACTTTTAATAGGTTCATCACAGTCATTAAAAACTGTGTACTTGCGCCACCTTGAAGGAAAAGTACCGAATATCCAGTTGGAAGATCTAGTAAATCTTTTACAAGAGCCACAGCATTATCCATAACAGCTACAAAATCTTTACTTCTGTGCGAAACTTCGATTAAGGAAAGGTTAGAATTGTTGAAATTTAAAACGGCTTGTGAAGCTTGTAGAAGTACTTCTTGAGGTAAAATGCAAGGACCTGCACTAAAGTTGTGTTTTTTCATCTGAATGAGTCAGTTTAGCTTAAGTGAATAATTGATGCAAAAGTCGACTTTTTATACCAATATCACTAAGTTTTAAGGCCTTATTCTCAATAAGTTTTCTAGGATACTTGGTATGTATAGCAGCCTATTTAAGCGTTTTTATAGGATTGATAAAATATTCTGATTCATTCATTAATGTTACTCTATATTACTTGTATATTTGCTCAAATTTAAATGGTTTAAAGGTATGCCAAAGATGAAAGCTGAGAATAGCGGAAATTTCGAAATGATAGCCAAAACGTATCACGGTTTGGAAGATGTACTAGCAAAAGAATTACTACAGCTAGGAGCACAAGATATAAAAACACTTCGCAGAGCGGTAAAGTTTAAAGGGGATATTGGCTTTATGTATAAGGCCAACTTGTCTTTGCGTACTGCTGTACGTATTATTAAGCCCATAAAAACCTTCAAGGTTACTAATGAAGATGAGTTTTATACTGCTTTACAATCTATAGATTGGGAGAAGTACATGAGTATTGACGATACTTTTGCAGTTGATGCTTTTGTAAACTCTACATACTTTAACCACTCTTTATACATTGCTCTTAAAACAAAAGATGCAATTGTAGATCAGTTCAGAGATAAGTGTGGAATGCGTCCTGATGTTGATCTTGACAATCCTAATTTGAGAATTAATATTCATATTAGCGAAGATGCTTGTACGGTGTCTTTAGACAGTTCGGGTAAATCACTTCACAAAAGAGGCTATCGTTTGGAAACCAACGAAGCGCCAATTTCTGAAGCACTTGCTGCAGGATTAATTCTGTTAAGTGGATGGGATAAAAAATCAAACTTTATTGATGGAATGTGTGGATCGGGAACTTTCTTGATTGAAGCGGCTATGATAGCCTCAAATATTCCTGCAAATATAAACAGACCTCATTTTGCCTTTGAAGATTGGCCTAATTTTGACGCTGAACTCTGGGCATTGATACAGGAAAGTCAATTGAAAAAATCGAAAGATTGTTACGGTAAAATTATCGGTTACGATATAGACCCTCAGGTTATAGCTTCTGCAAAATTGAACATTGCTAATGCTGGACTAGAAGAATATATAGACTTAGAATGCAATAACTTTTTCGATACTGTAAAACCTGAAGGTCCTGCACACTTGGTGTTTAATCCACCTTATGGAGTACGTATTCAAGGAGACATCCCTACACTATACCAAAGTATTGGAGATACCTTGAAGAAAAATTACTCTGGTGCTGAAGCATGGTTCTTAACTTCTCATATGGAAGGATTGAAACATGTTGGATTAAGAGCATCAAGAAAAATTGAAATTTTCCAAGCTAAGTTAGAGTGTAGATTCGTGAAATACGAAATGTACCAAGGGACTAAAAAAGTGAAGCAGACAGAAGATTGATTTTTGGGGAAGCAACATATATAGATATAATTCTTCCTTTACCCATAAAGCAAAAATTTACGTATCAATTAGGCGACGAACATCTCTCTACAGCTGAAATAGGCTGTAGAGTAGCTGTGCCTTTTGGGCGCTCTAAAATTTATGCGGGGCTTATAGATGCCATTCACACTAACAAACCAGACTACGAGGTAAAGTTTATTATTGATGTATTAGATGAGCTGCCCATAGCTTCTACAAAACACTTTGAGTTTTGGCAATGGATAGCAGACTACTACATGTGTTCGTTAGGGGAGGTAATGAATGCTGCTTTACCTTCATCATTTAAACTAGCCAATGAAACCTCAATAGTAATTCACCCAGATTGGGATGAAGACACTTCAAAGCTTACAGATGCTGAGTATTTAATTATTGACGCACTCCTGCTGCAAAAGCGCTTAAAGATTCAGGAAATAGCGCAAATCCTTCAACGCAAAACAATTCTGCCTTTTATAAAAAAGATGCAGGACTTGAAAATTATTGAAATTGAAGAAGAAGTGCTAGAACGGTTTAAACCGAAAATTAGAAAAATGATGCGATTGTGTGCTGGAATAGATGCTACACAAGCAAAAATAATTTTAGAGAAACACAGAAGCTCTCCTAAGCAAGAAGAACTCTTATACAAGTTTTTAAACGAAACTAAAGAAGAAGTTCCTTTCCACACATTTTGTAAATCCTATGGTTTTAAAACGGCAAATGTAAAAGGATTGGTTTCTAAAGGAATTGTGGAGGTTTATGACTTGGAAGTAAATCGATTGGAGCAAACAGAAATGGAAGGTGCTCCTTTAGCTGAACTTAACGACGAACAAGAAAAAGCATTATACGAATTAAGAAATACCGATAATCAAGTAAATCTCTTACACGGAGTTACTTCGAGTGGGAAAACGGAAGTATACATTCACCTTATAAAAGAGACTATTGATGCAGGTAAACAAGTTTTATTTTTAGTCCCAGAAATTGCATTAACTACACAATTAGTCTCTAGATTAAAACATGCATTTGGTGATTTAGTAGGTGTTTATCATTCTCGTTTTGGCATGAATGAAAGAGCAGAATTATGGCGAGATGTAAAGAATAATTTACGCTTTCCAATTATTATTGGAGCTCGGTCTTCTGTATTTTTGCCCTTCGAAGACTTGGGCTTAATTATAATTGACGAGGAGCATGAGAGTTCTTTTAAACAACAAGATCCAGCACCTAGATATCAGGCGAGAGATGTGGCTGTTTATATGGGACATCACTATAAGGCAAAAGTACTTCTGGGTACAGCAACACCATCTTTAGAAACCGCTTATAATGTACACAAGGGTAAATATGGTATTCATTCTCTAAGAAAGCGGTATGGTGGATTTAGTCTCCCTAAGATTCATAGAGTAGATATTGCGCTTGCTTATAAGAGAAAAAGAATGAATGGGCATTTCTCTGAAGCCTTATTAATGTCTATTCAAGAAACATTAGATAGGGGAGAGCAAGTAATACTCTTTCAGAACCGTAGAGGATTTGCTCCCCAACAAGAATGCCAATCTTGCGGACATGTACCCCAATGCAAACACTGCGATGTAAGTCTTACTTATCATAAAAGTTCTAGGAGTATAAGATGCCATTATTGTGGTTATTCTGAAAAAAACACCACTGCTTGTAAAGCTTGTAATAAACAGGATGTAAAACTAAAAGGTTTTGGTACTGAAAAAATTGAAGATGAATTAATTAAGCTATTTCCCGATCGTATAATTAAGCGAATGGACTTAGATACCACTCGAAAGAAAAACTCATACGAAGAAATATTAAATGCTTTTGAAGAACAGGAAATCGATATACTCGTAGGCACACAAATGATTTCTAAGGGATTAGACTTTAACCATGTTGGTTTAGTTGGGGTTTTAAGCGCCGATCAGATGTTGAATTTCCCAGATTTTAGAGCCTACGAACGAGCTTTTCAAATGCTTTGTCAAGTATCTGGTAGGGCAGGGCGAAAGAAATCGGGTAGTGAGGTTATAATTCAGACTTTTCAGCCTGAACACGAGGTTTTAAAATTAGTAGAAGATCATAATTATAAAGATTTACTAAAAGGTCAATTACAAGAAAGACAAGCTTTTAGATATCCACCATACCATAGACTCATTCACATTACGGTAAGACATCGAAATAGGCGAGTAGTAGAAGAGGCTTCCTCCTTACTAGCTAAATCTATGAGAACAGTATTCGAACATAGAGTTTTAGGTCCAGAATACCCAGCATTCGAAAGGTTGAAAGGGTATTATCAAAAGCAAATCCTTTTGAAGGTAGAACGCAATTTATCGTATCCCGATTCTAAGAATAAGTTAAATCGTTTTGTAAATGCTATTTTATCGCAGCCCAATTTTAGAGGTTCTAAAATTAGAGTGGATGTGGATCCGTTTTAGGGATTTTAAAATTGGAAGAAGGAGAAGAATACAGAATTAAGGAGTCAGTAAACAGAATATAAAAAAGAAGGGAAGAAGACAAAACAGATTATTGTCCTGCTGAGCCTGCCTGCCGGTAGGCAGGGTTTCTCGAAGCATACATAGAGTTTTGATTTCGACCAATTTGATCCATTGACCATTTTGACCTAATCTACACCTTATCACAAATAATCAACTTAGGCTTCCCATCCATTAAAGTCGTGGCAAAAATATAGTCCTCACCACCATCTTTAAGTTTTAGTTTTTTCTTTAATAAGTCAATTTTTTGTGGAAAATTTCTACAAGCTAAATTAGCTTTTCCAGAACAATGTTTGGTTAAACTCTTTTTATCAGCGTTAACAACAGATTTAATTTTAAAAGTACGTCCAGGGAAATCTTCAATTACATTAATGGAAGTATAAAGGTGAGAATGTTGATGTAATTTAAAAACACCGAATTGGCTTGCTAATGATTTAAAAGCGCCAGCTTTTAATACACTCGCATTGGGTTCGTATAAATAGGTGAGTGGCTGACTCAATAAAACCTCAGCGATTCTTTCTTCACTAAAATTAAAAATGAACTCGTCTGTAGTATCCTTTTTTAGGTTAACACAGACTATTTTAGTTTCCTGTATATAATCCTTCTCCAACAAATACAAAACCTCTTTACAATCGTTATTTACAGAAAGCACATGCACCTCTTTAACAAACCCCAAATCTCTAAGAGTTTGTTGAATATCTAATAGGGGAGCGGTTTTAATTAAAATCTGATTCGCTTTTTCAAAGAATAGTTCTTTGAGTTCAATTACATTAGGTTCACAGTCTTGAAGCCTAAATACACGTTCGCCTTCTTTTCTACGAGCGGGATCTACAAATATCCAATCCAGCTCTTTTTGTGCAGATAGGCATTCAATACCATCACCAATATAAACCTCAATATTAGACTGTTTAAAAGCTTTGAAGTTATTTTCGACAATAGTGGCTAAGTCTGTATTTCGTTCGCAATAAACAACCGATTCTGATGCTTTAGCCAGTATAGAAGTATCCACCCCAAAACCACCAGTAATATCTATTCCTTTTCCAGAATTTAGTAAGCTTGCTTTATAAGTAGCCGCATGTTCAGATGAACACTGCTCCATAGAAAGACGAATAGGAAATAAGACTTTCGTATTCTTAAACCAAGTAGGCAATTTTTTTTGAGCTATTTGTTTACCTACCAACTGCTGTGCGATAGCTTTCATATCCCATTCTGGATATTTGGAAGCTTGTAACATTAAATCGGCAGCTGTGGAATGCAGCTGCCGATTGATGAAGTTTTGTATTTCTTTGTCTAGTAAGTCAATCACCTATCCATTATTGCAATGAAAATCACACCACCAATAAACGCAAAAAAGCCTTGTCTGATTCTTTTGCGTTTCTTTTTTGTTGCACTGTATTTATACCCATTATAATAATCCACATTAGAATATAAATATTCTCTATTTGGATTCCCTGGATTTAAAAAACGCTTATCCTTAGGTTCTGAAACATGACAGATTACCGCTGGTACAATTAAAGTATAAACACTGGTTAGACCAATAGCGAAATCACTAGTACCATTAAAATATTCTTGAGCATCTAAAAAACCCTGATTAAAGTTTTTATACTCTAAAGTATCTGTAAACACTCTTTTATGATCGTAAATTTGAGCAGAACAAAAGAAAGGAACAAAAGCCAAAACAATTAAGAGCTTTCTCATAATTATTTTCTAAAGTTAAATCCTATGGTTACTGTAAATCTATGTCCAGTTTTATAAGCTTCTTTATTCCAGATACCCTCATTCCAAATACCGTTCTCATCATACCCTCGATCAGAGTAGTAACCATCGTCATTTCTATTTATAGTAGAAGGAACAAAAGCAAAATTAATTGGAATATTTATACTCCCCATTTTAATAGTTTTCCCAACACCAATAACCAATCCAGCCCCTGCAAGAGAAAGGTTAGGTCCAATGGCAAATTCAAATCCCGTTGCTGTTCTAGCACCAAATAAACCGCTTATACTTGGTAAAAAACGACCTTGTTCTAATCCACCAATCATTATAATACCTTCAATTAAACCAGCTATTTGTTCGTCACCTGCAATTTGCTTTTCAAACTGGTAACCAAACTGAGTCATAAAATTACCCTCTAAATGATCAGAGAGAGAGCCATTTGTAATTATCGTCATACCAACTCGAGGGCCAGATAACTTGTCCATAGTTGCTTGCTCCATAGTAGTTTTAGCAACTGAATTAGATGAATATTGGATTTGGGCATTTACTTGACTTAAAGTAAATATACTTACGATTAATAGTAATGATTTTTTCATGATTTATTTTTAGTTAGTTAATGCATATTGTAAAATATTTGCACCCATTTTCAGGGCTAATATACGAATGTTTTGGCTATCGTTATGTACTTCTCTATCTTCCCAACCATCGCCTAAATCACTTTCGTAAGTGTAGTAACAAATTAGCCTTCCTTCGTGAATTAAACCATAAGCCCTAGCAGGCTGATTATCATGTTCGTGTATTTTTGGCAAGCCGTTTTCAAAATTAAAAGTTTGGTGATATATAGGATGAGAATAAGGCAATTCTATAAAATCTAATTCAGGGAAAACTTTTTTCATTTCAGGTCTTATAAAAGCATCCATACCGTAATTATCGTCAATATGAAGGAAGCCTCCAGCAAGTAAATAAGTCCTTAAATTCTCTGCTTCATTAGAAGAAAAAGCCACATTTCCATGTCCAGTCATGTGTACAAATGGATATTGAAATAATTCAATACTCGCTACATCTACTACATCGTAAACTGGGTTAATATTCATATTTAAATTGGCGGTACAAAATTGAATTAGATTCTGAATAGAAGTAGGGTTTGCGTACCAATCTCCACCACCATTGTATTTTAAAACAGCTACTTTAAAACTATAATTGTTAAATGCAAAAATTAGGGGTAGTAGTAAAACTACTACGAATTTATATTTTCTCATGATGCAATGCTATAGTGTGACAAGCTGCAATGCCTGCCGTTTCTGTTCTTAATCTAGAATTCCCTAATCCAATAGGAGTAAAGTTACTTGTTAAAGCTACCTCAATTTCAGTAGTCCTAAAATCTCCTTCAGGTCCAATTAAAATGATAGAATTATTTGAGACTACAGATTGTAAATTCTGTTTTATCCCTTGCTCACAATGAGCTATAAAGCAATCAGCTGAGTGTATTTTCGAAAGAAATTCTTTTAATGAAATAGCTGAATTTAAAACGGGTATTTTAGACTTTAAAGACTGTTTTGTAGCCGAAAGGATAATTTTATTTAATCGTTCCTCTTTAATAAACTTACGTTCAGAATGCTGACAGATAATAGGGGTGATTTCATCAATTCCTATTTCGGTTGCTTTTTCTAAAAACCATTCTAAGCGATAGTTGCTTTTTGTGGGTGCTATGGCGATATGTAATTTATAGTCCCGGATTTCTTCTTTCCAAGTTTTTACAATTTCAAAATGAACTTTCTTTTGAGAGGCAATCGTAATTTGCACTTCATAAAAACCTCCTATACCATCAATTAAACTTATTAAATCTCCTTCGGTTTTACGAAGAACCTTAATACAGTGCTTACTTTCCTCACTATTTAAATAGTAAGATTCATCTAAAACTTCTGGACAATAGAATAGTTGCATTGTACGAAAATAAAAAAAGGCTCTCAAAATGAGAGCCTTTTTAGTTTAAAATATCAAAATGATTAAGCGTTCACTACTGCTTTTGGAGCAGCAGCTAAAATTTCGTCACTTGCATTGTCTGCAAATTGAACAAAATTAGCATTAAATGCATTTGCTAATTCATTGGCTTTAGTATCATAAGCTTCCTTATTATCCCAAGTATTTTTAGGGAATAGTAATTCGTTTGGTACATTAGGACAAGTTGCAGGCATTTTCAATCCAAATACAGCATGTTCTTTGAAGTCTACATTTTCCAATTCGCCATTTAAGGCAGCAGTAATCATAGAACGAGTGTATTTAAGCTTCATACGAGAACCTACACCATATGCACCACCAGACCAGCCAGTATTAACCAACCATACGTTTACTTTGTTAGCAGCCATTTTCTTACCCAGCATCTCTGCATAGAAAGTTGGATGCAGAGGCATAAAAGGAGCTCCAAAACAAGCCAAGAAGGTTGTTTGTGGTTCGGTAATCCCAGCTTCAGTACCAGCAACCTTAGCAGTATAACCAGAAATAAAGTGGAACATAGCTTGACCAGGAGTCAGTTTAGAAATTGGAGGTAACACACCAAAAGCATCACATGTTAAGAAGAAAATATTCTTAGGCATTGGTCCTGTAGAAGGAACTTGGATATTATTGATATGGTGTATTGGGTAACTTACACGCGTATTTTCGGTTTTAGCACCACTATCATAATCAGGTTCGTTAGTACCTTCTTTAAAAGTAATATTTTCTAGAAGAGCTCCACCTTTAATAGCTTTAAAAATATCTGGCTCTTTTTCTTCACTTAAGTCAATACACTTCGCATAGCAACCACCTTCGAAGTTAAATACTTCCTCGTTAGACCAACCGTGCTCATCATCTCCAATAAGGTTTCTATTAGGATCTGCAGAAAGTGTTGTTTTTCCGGTTCCTGATAAACCAAAGAATAAAGCAGTATCATCCTCAGTACCTACATTAGCAGAACAGTGCATAGAAAGCACGTCTTTTTGGAATGGAAGGATAAAGTTTAATGCTGAGAAAATACCTTTCTTAATTTCACCAGTATAGCCAGTACCACCAATTAAAATCACTTTTTTAGTGAAGTTTAATACAGCAAAGTTATGTTGACGAGTTCCATCAACTTCTGGATTGGCCATAAAGCCTGGTGCATTTATTACAGTCCATTCAGAATCGAAATTTTCAATTTCTGTTTCTGTAGGACGAATAAACATATTGTCTGCAAACATATTAGACCAAGGATATTCATTTACAACCGTTAAAGGAAGTCTATGAGTATCACCAGCACATGCTACAGCATTTCTAGCGTAAAGTTCTTTTGTAGATAAGTAGTCGATAACTTTAGTGTAAAGTTTATCGAATTTATCAGCATCAAAGGGAAGGTTAACAGGACCCCACCAAACTGAATCTTCAGTAATAGAATCTTTAACAATAAAACGGTCTTTAGGAGAACGACCAGTGAATTCACCAGTATCGATTGCTAAAGCACCCGTATTTGAGAATATTCCCATTTCATTTTCAACTGAAATATCCGCTAAAGTCTCAGACTTTAAATTCCAGTGAACAGTTGCACCCTTAATACCGAAGTCGGCAATAGATTGGTTTGATGCTATAAGTCCTTTCTCAATATTCATTTCTAAACGTTTTGGTTTTTCAAAAGTAATTAGGGTGCAAATCTATCTAATTCTTTCAATATATAGTATCCAGCGTATTTACTTTTAAACATTTTTTTTCACAATATAATCAACAAAAAAACTCCCACTTTTTCAAGCGAGAGTTTTTGTGATTATTTAGAAACTTCTTTATTTATAAGCATTTGCTCATGTCCTGAAAATCCTTTTAGTAGTAGATTTCTATTGTCTTGATCAAATAATAATTTATAAGTATCCTTAACAACAGAGAATTTTAATTTGTGCTCTGTTATTAAGTTTAAAAATTCGGTCATTTGAGCGACAGAAACACATTCTCTATTAGCAAAAGCAAGAATTAATTGATAACGTTGTTGATCGTTTTTTTGAATTTCTATATTTTTATAAAAACCATCGAAACGTTCTTGCGACATAGCTGTATCACAATTTGACGCTAACATTGAGAAGCTTAATGAAAATGCGACTAATAACCCTAAAATACCTTTCATAATATGTTGTTTTAATAAATGATTAGAATACAAATCTATGAAATTTTGCTATATATTAGCTCCTCTTATAAATAAAGAACATGTCAAAGAAAATATTTATGATAGGAGCAGGGCGTTCTGCATCCTCTCTTATACAATACCTTGTAAACGAAGCAGATTCAAACGATTTTGAAATCGTTGTTGGAGATAGAGACTTATCTTTAGTAGTGGATAAGATTGGCGACAACCCTAGAGCAAAAGCTATAAACTTTGACGTTTTCAACGACAGTCAACGAATAGAAGAGATTCAAAAAGCTGACATCGTTATTTCTATGCTTCCGGCGAGTTTACACTTTAAAGTAGCTCAAGACTGTGTTAAGTATGGTAAAAACCTAGTAACCGCTTCTTATGTATCAGATGAGATAAAATCGCTTGATGCGGAAGCAAAAGAAAAAGGTGTTTTATTACTCAACGAAATTGGTTTAGATCCTGGAATCGACCATATGTCGGCTATGAAAATTATAGACGAAATTAAAGCAAAAGGTGGAGACCTAAAAAGTTTTAAATCGTATTGTGGTGGTTTAGTAGCTCCCGAATTTGATACTAATCCTTGGAAATATAAATTTACTTGGAATCCAAGAAATGTAGTTTTAGCTGGTCATGGAACTGCACAATACATTCAAGATGGCGACTTAAAGTATATTCCATACGGACAACTATTTAAGAGAACCGATTCACTTTCTGTTTTAGAATATGGTGAGTTTGAAGCTTATGCAAACAGAGACTCTCTTTCGTACAGAGAAATATACAAGCTCGAAAATATCCCTACCTTATTAAGAGGAACTCTTAGAAGACCTGGATATGGTGAAGCATGGGATTTATTCATTCAATTAGGAATGACTGATGATAGCTTTAAAATGGATGTTACAGGAATGACCTATAAAGACTTCTTTGTTTCGTTTATGGATAAAACAGACTTGACTATTGAAGCTTACCTTAAGGCTACATTTAATACAAGTTCTACTGTGTTTTCAAAAATAGAATGGTTAGGATTCTTTAATGAGCAACTAATAGGACAAAAAATGGCTAGTCCTGCTGAAGTACTTCAAAAACTTCTGGAAGTAAAATGGCTATTAGAAAAGGAAGATAAGGACATGATCGTGATGCAACATCAATTTATCTATACTTTGAATAACACTGAGCACGAACTTCATTCTTCTTTTGTTACTTTAGGTGAAGACCAAGTATATACCGGAATGGCTAAAACTGTTGGGCTTCCTGTAGGAATTGCAACAAAGCTCATATTAAACGGTGTGATTACAGGGAGTGGAGTTAAAGTACCCGTGAGTGCTGATATTTACAATCCTGTTCTTTCTGAACTTGAAAAATTTGGAATTGAATTTATTGAGGAAGAAATAAACTAATTACAATCCTAAATAAAATTCTATAGTAAGGTCGATATACGCTTTTGTGTATTGTTTTTCTAAAGTATAAATACAAAGCTCCGACCTAACAGTTGGAGCTTTTGCTTTTGAAAAAAGTAATAATTGCCTAATTACTTTGCTTTCTTTAGTAGAACGCACAAGAGTTTGTTTTTTAAGAAAATAGGATTCTTTAAGAGCTAAACCAATAAGTATTTCTGCTTGATTGTTTGGTAATACACAAGCTAATTCAGAATTCTTAGAACCAAACTTTCCCCAAAGACTCAATAAGTCCTCTATTTTAAAACCTACTTGATGTCTTGCTTTAGTACGTGCAGAATCCTCAGCTAATAAAGCATTCTCAAAGTAGGGTGGATTCGAAAGTAGTAAATCGTACTTCAGATTACTGTACCATAAATTTGCATTTGTATGAAACAAATCAATTCTATTAGTCCATTTACTATTGGCTATATTTCCTTGAGCTTGAAAAAAGGCATCTTCATCAATTTCTAAAGCTGTAATTGATGCATTATTATTTTTCTGCGCCATCATTAAAGCCAATAAACCTGTGCCTGTACCGATGTCTAAAATAGACTTACAAGAAGAATTAGTTTGTAACCAAGAACCAAAAAGGATGCTATCCGTGCCAATTTTCATGGCAGTTTTATCTTGGTGAATTGTGAATTGTTTAAATTTAAAGCCACTCATTATACACTTTCTTTAGACTTTAAAAAAGCATTAGCGACTATGGTAGCTAAGATAATTGAAGCCCCAATGTAGAATTCAAAAGACATGACTTCTGAGTCACCAAAAATCCAAAGAGCCAATAATATGGCATAAACAGGCTCTAAGTTTATGCTGATGCTTACTGTAAAAGGACTCAATTTTTTAAGAACTTCAGTACCTAATAAAAATGCTATTGCAGTACAAAACACCCCTAACACCATAATGTATAACCAGTCTATTCCCACAGGGATAATTTCATTAAAACTAAAATCCCCAGTTGAAATGAAGTATAAAATCATTGCCATGCTACCTGCTAACATCTCGTTTAATGTGATGGAAAAGGCACTGTTATGTTTTATGAGTTCTGCATTCCAAACAGAAAATATGGCTGCCAAAAACGAAGAAATCAAACTCAACATTATCCCTAAGCTATAATCGCTTTCGAAAGTGAAAATGATATAAATACCTAAAATTACAAACAAGCCTAATACAACTTCATAAAGCTTGAGTTTTGTTTTTAAAAAGAAGGGTTGTATTAAGGATACAAAAAAGGAACAGGATGCTAAACAACAAAGAGTAACCGAAATATTGGAAACTTTTAAGGCTTCAAAAAAAGTAGCCCAATGTGCTGCGGTAACTATACCTACAACAATCATATGCCAGCGATACTTTCTTTTAACAAGTTCTTTTTTTCGAAAAAACAACATACTAGCCAATGCCAAATAGGCAATCACCATTCGATCTATAACTATTGCTATAGAAGTCATAGAAATAAGCTTCCCCAAAATACTTGTAAACCCCCATATAAGTATGGTTATATGAAGGACTATATAATAATGTAGTTTACTCGTTAATTTCATAGTTCAAAAAAAAGGTCTCGTATAAATTACGAGACCTAAATATATAAATTTTACTAAACCTTATACGTTTGCAATCTCTTCAGAAATATATTCGCCTTTAGCCAACTTTTCTTTAATTTCAGAGAAAGATTTAATTGTATAGTCTACTTCTTCTTGTGTATGAACTGCTGTAGGGATTAAACGAAGTAAAATTACTCCTTTTGGTACAACAGGATACGTAACAATAGAACAGAAAATACTGTAATTCTCTCTTAAATCGAAGGTAAGGTTTGTTGCTTCACCAACTCCTCCCGAAAGATAAACTGGAGTTACAGCAGATTGCGTGTTTCCTAATTCGAAACCAGCATTTTTTAAACCTGCTTGTAATGTATTCGCAATAGCCCAAAGCTTATCTTTTTGCTCTGTTCCTCTACGCATAATCTCTAAACGTTTAATCGCTCCAATTACCAAAGGCATAGGAAGAGATTTAGCGAAAATTTGAGAACGCATATTATAACGAAGGTATTCTACAATATCTTCAGTAGAAGAAATGAATGCACCTATAGAGGCAAACGACTTAGCGAAGGTACCAAAGTATACATCAATTTCGTCTTGACAACCTAATTCTTCACCTGCACCACGACCTTCAGCACCCATAGTACCAATTCCGTGTGCATCGTCTACAAAAATTCTAAAGTTATATTTCTTCTTTAATTCAGAAATACCCTTTAAATCCCCTAAGTCACCAGACATTCCAAATACACCTTCTGTAATCACAAGGATTCCACCACCAGATTGCTCAGTAAGCTTCTCAGCTCTTTTAAGTTGTTTCTCGAGGTTCTCTATATTATTATGTGGAAAGACAAATCTTTTACCTTGATGTAAACGAACACCATCTAAAATACAGGCATGACATTCACTATCGTATACAATTACATCATGTCTATCAACTAAAGCATCAATTGATGAAAGCATTCCTTGGTAACCAAAGTTTAAAAGGATGGTATCTTCTTTTTGCACATAGTCAGACAAACCTCTTTCAAGCTCTTCGTGGTAATCAGTATTTCCCGACATCATTCTAGAGCCCATTGGATAACCTAAGCCCCAATCTTTTGATGCTTGTGCATCTACTTCACGTACTTCAGGGTGATTAGATAATCCTAAATAGTTGTTTATACTCCAGGTTAGGACTTCTTTTCCTCTAAACATCATCTTACTAGCAATTTCACCTTCTAGTTTCGGGAATGTAAAATAACCATGTGCATCTTTGGCATGTTGACCTAAAGGTCCACGATTATTTCTTAATTTTTCAAATAAATCCATTGTTGTTTCGTTTGGAATTTGTGCAAAAATACAAATACATATGTTCTGTGCAAAATTGTGAACGATAAGTAGTAAAATTACCTCATATTTTTCTTTTAAATTATATATTTGCAGCATGATAAAAAGCAACATTTTATTTCTTTTAGGCTTCACTGCTATTGTAGCAAGCTCTTGTAGTGAATACCAAAAGGTTCTAAAGAGTACAGATTTAGACTTTAAGTACGAGCAAGCAGTAAAATTGTTCGACGATGAAGAGTATATAAAAGCATTTCCTCTATTTGATGAATTACTTTTATTATACAGAGGTACAGATAAGGCAGAAACTGTTTACTACTATTATTGTAAAACAGAATATGAGAAAGGAAATTTACTTTCGGCAGCTTATCATTTTAAGAATTTCTCCACTACATATAAAGACAATTCTAAGGCAGAAGAGTGTGCTTATTTAGCTGTTAATTGTCATTTTTTACTTTCTCCTAAGTATAGTTTGGACCAAACGAACACTTATAAGGCTTTAGATGAAGTAAAAATATTTTTCGACAAGTACCCAAATAGCACATACATTTCGGCTTGCAATAACTTAAAAACTAAGCTATCAGAGAAGTTAGAGAAGAAATCGTTTGAAAATGCAAAGCTCTATTATACCACAGAAAATTACAAAGCTGCCATACATGCATTTAATTTAGCACTTCAACAGCATCAAAATTCTGTATTTAAAGAGGAAATCTTATTTTTGCAGTTGAAAAGCTATTTCTTATTAGCACAAAATAGTGTTGAAGAGAAAAAAGACAAACGTATTAAAGATACGGTTATCGCTTTTAATCAGTTTAAAAATGCTTACCCAAAAAGTGAGTATACACAAGAGTCGAAGAGAGTTTTCAAACAAGTGAAATTGCTAAGAAAAAAATAGTACATACTTCTATTATGGATTACAAAAAAACAAACGCTGCAAAGACTGCTATCACAAATAACACAAAATTATTTGAAGATAGAGTAGGAAACATCTATTCTGCTATAGTTGCTTTAGAGAAAAGATCTAATCAAATTA
>Ga0115004_10001299_pt1 | contig 20316 bp, 25 predicted proteins | sample ArcticOcean_MG_C_10_FD_88737 | JGI IMG/M metagenome (GOLD analysis project Ga0115004, IMG submission 88737) | Marine microbial communities from western Arctic Ocean - ArcticOcean_MG_CB11_90 | ecosystem: Environmental > Aquatic > Marine > Oceanic | place: Arctic Ocean: Canada Basin | collected... | reverse complement strand
TGTTTGGAACATTTTACAAATTTACTATTCGCCATAATTATTTCTAATTCTTCAACATTTTCACCAAAATTACCGTATTTAAATGAATCTTTACCATGCACATCATTTCCAATGCATCCCCCGATTGTAACTTCAGAATTTCCAGGAATACTACACACCGTCCAACCATACTTGTTAATTGATTTCATAATTTCTGAAATTTTATATGAGGCACTTAGTATCAATATTCCTTTTTTTTTATCAAATTTAAAAGTTTTTTTAAAATATTTTAAATTTATAATAATATTATTTGTATTAAATATAGTATCAAACCAACTAAGAGAGGATCCCAGGCTTAATATTTTAAGTTTCTTTTTTGCTGCAAATTTAATAATTCTTATTAAATCTTTTTTATTTTTTGGATAAAAAATACTAGATTTACTCTGTAAATAGTTTGAATAATTTTTAGATATATAATTTTTAATTTTCATATTTTTTTGGTGGGCGAAGAGAGACTCGAACTCTCAAGATATTGCTACCACCGGATTTTGAGTCCGGCGCGTCTACCAGTTCCACCATTCGCCCTTTTTAAATAATCTAATTGATTTTTCTTACTATGAGAACAAAAAATATAGATGTTACAAACATTATTAATACATATGCGGCCGTTGGAACTATAAATACAATCTCATCAAACAATTGTGTGGCCGCAAACAGAGCTAATGTGCCGTTTTGTAAGCCACATTCAAGTGAAATACATTTTCTTTGCGGTACACCTGAAGCTAAGAATTTTGCAATATAATAACCGACGAAAATCATAGTAAGATTTAAAACTAAAGCTATTAATCCAGCTCTAGTTATAAAGCTTATTATTTTTTCCCATTCCTCTATCCAAATAGAGATAAATACAAATAAAAATAAAATAATAGATACCCTTGAAATAAGTAAAGCTTTAGATACTACAAAATTTTCCATTAAACTTCTAAAAATCATTCCGGTCATTACAGGAACAGTTACTACAAAAAACATTTTGAGCGACAAATTTAGTACAGAAACCTCTTTAGTAATTGTGATGCCTATTAAATCTGCAGCATTATAGATGATTAAAGGAATTGTAAAAATGCAAATCAAACTTGCTGCAGCTGTTAATGTCACCGATAAAGCCACATCACCATCAGCAAATTTAGTTAATATATTTGATGTTACCCCGCCTGGTGCCGCTGCAATCACCATAACACCTAAGGCTATCTCGGGTGGTAAAGTAATAATCTTAATTAATATGAAAGCTATAATAGGAAGCAAAACAACCTGACATAAAAAACCAACAACAAAATCTTTTGGACTTCTCAGCACTCGTGTAAAGTCTCTAAGCTTTAAACCAAGCCCTAAACTAAACATAATTAAAGCCAAGCACACCGGGGCTATTTTTGTTGCAATTTCCATAAATTACTAATTTATTAAGTATATTAGAACGATTAAGGTTTAAAATTTGAATTTTTATAGTAATCAAAAAAATCTGTTAAAAATTCAGCTACATATACCTGATTGTTTTTAAAAGTCTCTTCAATTCTTTTATTCAACTTGCCTCCGCTTTTCAAAACATACTCTAAATTTTTATTTTTTTTTATTACCTCTTCTTTTATTAACCATCTTAATTTCCTAATAGTTGTTGCTCTAGGTATACCTGAAATATCAGAAATTGATGAAGCATTAACACCACGTTTAATTTTTATACTAGTAATTTTTTTATAGTAATTTTTGAAATCAACATGAGTTCGTTCAATAGATTCATTCCTTATTTTACTTAAAGTTTGTTGTTGATGAAGAGCAATATTTCCCCAAACTATCCACGTTTCTAAATCATTAAAATTCTTTCTATGTCTTAATAAAAAAGGAATTTGAAGATCTAGAAAACTTAACCAAAGAATAGTAAAATATTTTTTTATATATATTTCAATTTCATCTTTTTCTATTTTAGATCCAAACCAATTTTCTCCTTGAAGTAATTTTGATTTTTTGTGTAAATAGGATGAAAGAGCTTTTAAAGATGATTCTGGTTTTTGAAAGGTTGCAAATTTTTTATTCAAAATGATATTTTTTCCTTCTCTTCTTAAAATTTTTTCTTTTTGTAACTCATTAATTTTTCTTCTTATAGTTTCTTTTGGGATATTTAAGTCATTTGAAATTTTTATTAAGTTTAATTTATCAAGAACGATATAGTCATATTCATAAAAATCTTCATATGATAAATAATTAAATTTACTTGAAAGTTGTTGAAAATAACCACGTATTAAATAAATTAAGACAAGATATTTATCAAAATCTTTAAAAGTATGGTAAGCCTGATTTGTCCATATTTGTTGAAATCTTCCCCAATGATCCCAGTGGTTAATAATATCTTTTTCTAACTCATCAAGCACTAAGGATTTTTGAAACATCCCGATAGAAGGTTGTAAAATAATTTTTTTTGTTTTTATATCTATTGGATTACTCATTAATTACTTTTTCCATACAACGCTTTGAGAAAGTAAAATTGCCATTAACAACCAAATAATAAATGTTTTCCCATGTGTAAATTCATAACTAGCGCCAAATATTTTAGCTACAATTAATACTGCGTAGATTGCCATTGGGGACAATATTAGACTTGCCAGATACTTAAGTATTGTGCATTTTAAATTCATTATGTTAAAAAATTTATACGATAAATGCGTAGAGCTTGCTAGACATAAATTCTCAAAGCCTTTATTAGGATTTGTTGCTTTTATAGAAAGTTTCTTCTTTCCAGTACCGCCAGATTTAATGATCATACCTATGGTGGTTGCCAAAAAAAAAGATTATTTAAAAATTTTTTTAATCGCTACAATATTCTCTGTTCTTGGTGGTTTGTTTGGATATATGCTTGGCGTATTTTTTCTTGATATGTCTATGTTTGTAATTGAATTTTATGGCTACGAAGAAAAAGTATTTGAAGTTCAAGATAAAATGTCTTCTAAAGGAGGTTTTTTTCTTTGGTTGGGTATCATGTTCTTAGCTGGGTTTACTCCCTTACCTTTCAAAGTATTTACGATCACAAGTGGAATTATAGGTTTTAATATTTTTGTATTTTTTTTTATTTGTCTTTTCACACGTGGGCTAAGATTTTTTCTTGTTGCTTATTTTGCTTTTTTATTTGGAAACAAATTTGGTGAATTTATAGAAAAAAAGGGTGCGCTATGGTTTACAATTGGTGGAATAGTAATTGTAATGGTGGCAACAATTTTATATCTACTATTTAGACAATGATTTTAACTAAAAATAAATTTACTTTAAATATAATTTTAATATTTAGTATATCTGCACTAATTTCTGCTTATTTTATTCAATATATTTTAGGGCATGAGCCATGCAATTTATGTTTAATTGAACGTGTCCCTTATTTTGCCGCTGTAATTCTTATTACTTTAATTTTTATTTTTAATAAATACGAAAAATTTTTTTCTTTGATAGTGGGGTTATTCTTTATTTTTGGGTCAATTGTCTCCTTCTATCATTTTGGAATAGAGCAAGGTTTTTTCAGCGAATCTTTAGTCTGCGATTTAGATAATAATGATACAACAATTTCAAAACAGGATCTTTTGAAGCAATTAGAAAAGGAGACAGTGAGCTGTAAAGACGTAACTTTTAACGTATTTGGGTTTTCCCTTGCTACATTTAATACAATTTTATCTTTTGTATTAAGTGTTATTATGATTAATAATTTTAAAAATTATGGAAAAAACAGATAAAAAATATTTAGAAGAAATTATAAGAGTTGATCACGCTGGAGAAAGAGGTGCAATTAAAATATACGAAGGACAACTCCTCGCTTTAAAAACTTTCAAACAAGATGAGGACTTAAAAAGACAGATCGAGGAAATGAAAGAACATGAAAAAGAACATTATGAATATTTTGAGAATGAAATAAATAAAAGAAAAATATCAAAAACTAAATTGCTTCCACTTTGGGACCTATTGGGTGTGACTTTAGGATTTGGAACAGCCATGCTTGGAAAAAAAGCAACTATGCTTTGTACTGCATCTGTAGAAGAAGTGATTGGTGATCACTATAAAAATCAAACTTTTAAATTAAAAGAAGATGAAAAAGAACTTAAAAAAAAGATTATTAAATTTCGAAAGGATGAGCTTGAGCATAAAGACATAGCTTATAATGGAGGAGCAACAAAAAATGGGTTGTACGGAATTTTAGATAAAGTAATCAAAACTTCATCTCGAATAGCAATTACAATTTCTGAAAAAATTTAGTTAAGGTTGAAGTTCAATATCCCAATATAAATAGTCCATCCAACTTTCATGTAAAAAATTTGGAGGAAAATTTTTACCATTTTTGTGTAAGTCATCAACAGACGGTGTAAAAGGTCTATTAGATAATTTTAGATCACAATCTTTATATAACTTACCTCCCTTTCTGACGTTGCAACATGAACAGGCAGTAACAACATTTTCCCAATCTGTTAGTCCTCCTTTTGATTTCGGAAGAAGGTGGTCAAAAGTTAAATTGCTTTTATCTCCGCAATACTGGCACGTAAATTTGTCTCTTAAAAAAACATTAAATCTCGTAAAATTCGGATTCTCAGATGGTTTAATGAAACTTTTTAGAGCAATAACACTCGGTAAATTCATTTCAAATGATGGACTTCTTATTTTTCTTTTATAATTAGAAACGATACTTACCCTATCAAGAAAAACTGATTTAACTGCGTCTTGCCAGCACCATAAAGATAAAGGATAGTAGCTTAATGGTCTAAAGTCAGCGTTTAAAACTAAAGCGGGGCATTTTTCTAATGGTACTTTCTCACTGTTTGAAATGATCATATACAAAAGTTATCTGAATAAATAATTTTTATCAAGTTATAAATTTGTTACGTTTAATATAAATTTTTTTTAATAAACTCTAATCCTAAGCTAGAACCTTTTGTTGGAATACGATGTTCACAATTTTTAAAAATTTTTGTTTGGATTTTATAATTATTTTTAATAAAAAAATCTTTAGCTTCAAGCAAATGATTGACTGGAACAATTTTGTCTACATCCCCATGCATAAGATATATTTCTGGCATAGAATTTATATTTTTGCTTAGATGGTTTATATCTATTATTTTTCCTGAGTACCCTAAAATACATTTTATTTTATCTTTTCTCTTTATTCCAGTTTGCAGACTTATCATGCAGCCTTGACTAAAACCTCCTATTGCAATTTTATTAGAATCTAAATTATTATTATTTTTCACTTCATCGATTAAATTATTTAGTTTAATTTCTGCAATTAACGATTTTGCTAACACTTCATCTTGAGTTTGATCCATCAAGTCAAACCATTGAAAACCAGTAGGACTTACAGCACATTTTTCTGGCGCATCAGGACAAATAAAAATAGTGTCGGGTAAATGTGATCTCCAATAAGCAGCTAATAAAGATATATCTTTACCGTCACCACCATAACCGTGACAAAGTATAACAGCATTTTTTGCTTTTTGTTTTGAATGAGTATTTAAAATTGTTGTGTTTAGTGAGTGGCCCATGGTAGTTAGATGCTAATGTCAGAATTTATTTTTAACTTTATTGGTTTTACTTTATTAGGTGCTGTAGCCATAGTATTGGTTATGGGTATTTATACTTTATTTAAGGGAGGAAATACTAGTAAAAAATATTCCAATAAACTAATGCAACTTAGAGTGCTTTTACAATTTATTGCAGTAATAGTTTTAGTTCTAATGGCTTATTTTTTTAAAGATTAGATATACTTTTTTAGAAAATTTAAAAATTCTTTACTGTAAAAATCTATTTCTCCTTGTATCCTTCCAAATTCCATTCCGTTTTTGTCTATTAATATACTTGTAGGGAGACCTCTCATTTTAAATGTTTTTACTAGTTTAAATCCAGGATCGAAATAGATATCTAATCCAGTTACACCAATACTGTTGTAAAAATCTCTAGATCTTAGTTTGTTAGGTTTTTCCATATTTATAGGAAAAATTTTTATATCGGGGTAATTTGCTGCAAGTTTTTCTAGTGAGGGCATTTCTCGTTTACATGGCAAACACCATGAAGCCCAGAAATTAATGATCATGATATTGCCTTTTTTATTAGTTAGATCAACATCTTGAAGATTAAAATCTTTAAATTTAAATTCCTTGATGGATCTTGGTTTATCATGAATAACTATATTTTTAGAAAAATCAGTGTCTGCGTTAACATATTGACATAATAAAAACGCAAATATTATGTGTATATAGATTTTAAAAGATTTACTAATTTTCATATTAATTTAAATTAAAACTAACACAGTAAAATGAAAAATAAAAATAAAACAGTGTGGTCAAAAAGACTTAAAGGAAAGACCTCTAAATCTTTTCAAAGAATAGGATCTTCTATAAATGTAGATAAAAGACTTTATAGAGAAGATATAATTGCATCAATTGTTCATACACAAATGCTTGTAAAACAAAAAATTATTCCTTCTAAAGAAGGCAGAAAAGTTATTAATGGATTAAAAAAAATTAAATTACAAATTGATAAAGGAAAGTTTATTTTTAAGGAAGAATTCGAAGATATTCATCTTAATATAGAAAAAAAACTATTTGAAATTATTGGGCCTGCCGCAGGCTATATGCATACTGCTAGATCAAGAAATGATCAAGTTGTTACAGATTTTAAAATATGGGTAAAAAATTCTTCTAAAGATATTTTAAAAGATATTTCTAATGTAATGAGAGCAATAATTAAAAAAGCCGAAAAAAATACTGAAACTGTCATGCCTGGCTTTACGCATTTAAAGAATGCTCAACCAGTTTCATTCGCCCACTACCTTTTAGCTTATTATGAGATGTTAAAAAGAGACAAAAAAAGATTTCAAAATAATTTAAATCTATTAGATGAATGTCCGTTAGGTTCAGCTGCACTCTCAGGTACTTCATATAAAATAGATAGATTTTATACTGCAAAAAAACTTGGTTTTAAAAGACCAACAGATAATTCCATGGACGCTGTTTCTGATAGAGATTTTGCAATAGATTTTTTGTATGCAGCGGCTGTCTGTGCGATGCATTTATCAAGACTTGCTGAAGATTTTATTATCCTAAATTCAGACGCTTATAAGTTAATCGAATTTAATGACAATGTTTTAACAGGATCTTCGATAATGCCTCAAAAAAAAAATCCTGACCCGGCAGAATTAATTAGAGGGAGAGTTGGTATAAATTATGGAAAATTAAATTCTATTATGACGATTATGAAAGGTTTGCCCATGTCATACTTTAAAGATTTACAAGATGATAAATCGCTAGTTTTTGATGGCTACGATACATTAAAAGATACCTTAACTATGGGGCTTGAATTAATTAATAATCTTAATCCATCTAGAAAAAATATGTTAAATATGGCAAATAAAGGGTTTACTACAGCAACAGATTTCGCTGATTATTTAGTTAAAGAAAAGAAATTAACTTTTAGAGATTCGTATAATATTTCTTCTTCTTTGGTTAACTTTGCAGAAAAAAATAATAAAACTTTAGATGAAATCTCTCTTAAGGATTTAGAAAAAATATACAAAAATTTAGATAAAAATGTTTTAAAAATATTTAATGTAAAAAATTCTATGAATTCTAAAAATTCTTATGGAGGAACATCTGCTAACAATGTAAAGAAAATGATTAAAAAATACAAAAAGGAAAATAAATGAAAATATTTTTTATATTAACTATTAGTATTTTAGTGTTATCAAGCTGTGGGAAAAAGTCAGATCCAAAATATCAAGGCAAAAAAATTACAGAAATTATAGAAATTTTATAAATATATGTCTTATTTTAAATATATTGGAAAAAAATTTTTCGTAGAAAATACCTCAGTGTTAAATATTGTAAAAAAAAATAAAACTCCTTTCTATCTATATTCAGAAAAACAAATAAAAGAAAATTATTTAAATTTTTCAAAAAGTTTTAAAAATATTAAACCTCTTATATGTTTTGCTGCTAAAGCTAATACTAATTTAACAATACTCAAAACTCTTGCAAAATTAGGCTCTGGCGCAGATGTTGTGTCTGGAGGCGAGCTCTTAAAGGCTATTAAAGCAGGGATTGAACCAAATAAGATAGTTTTTTCAGGAGTAGGTAAAACAGAAGAAGAGCTTAAATTAGCTATAAATAAAAGAATATTATTAATTAACGTAGAATCAGAAAGTGAAGCTATATTAATTAATAAAATTGCAAAAAAACTTAATAAAAAAGTCTCCATAGGATTCAGGCTAAATCCAAATGTTGATTCAAAAACACATAAAAAAATTTCAACTGGCAAAGCTGAAAATAAATTTGGACTTTCAATTCAAAATTTTAAAAAATTTTACAAAAATATTAAAAAATTTAAAAATTTAAAATTAGAGGCACTTACCGTTCATATCGGAAGTCAAATATTGTCTGATATACCCTACAAGAAAACTTTAGATGTTCTTATTAAAATAATTACTGATTTAAATATAAAACTTAAATATGTTGATCTAGGTGGTGGATTCGGAATCAAATATAGAGAAAAAGATAAACTAATTAATTTAAAAAACTATTCAAAACATGTTCTTAGCTTTAAAAAAAGAATAAATTGTCATATAATTTTTGAACCTGGCAGGTCGTTAATAGGAAACGCAGGAATTTTAGTAAGTAAAGTTCAATACATAAAAAAAGGTCAAAATAAAGATTTCATAATTATGGATGCGGGAATGAATGATTTTATGAGACCAGCTCTTTATGATGCAGAGCATGAAATTGTCCCCATAAAAAGAACAGGTAAGAAAAGCAACAGAACAATAGAATTTGTTGGCCCTATTTGTGAGTCTACTTGTAAATTTACTAAATATTATAAATATCAAAAAATATTGGAGAATGACTTTGTTGCAATAATAGATGTTGGTGCTTATGGGTCTTCTTTATCGTCTAATTATAATACGAAACCTTTGATTGCAGAAATTTTAGTAAATAAAAATAAATTTAAAATAATTAAAAAAAAACAAGATTTATTTAAATTAATCAATTCTTAATGCAGTTTATAAAATCGTTAATTTTCAATATCTTTCTGTATTTGGGAATAATTTTTATTTTTCTCTTAGCGGTGCCGGCTTTAATTTTACCTAATAAATTCATCCTATATTTTGGTAAATTTTTAGCACATTATATAATTTTAATACTTAGAGTGATCTTGAATACCAAGGTTTTTTTTCATGGTCTAGAAAATTTAAAAAAAGTTGATAAATATTTTGTTGCTTCGGCTCACCAATCGATGTTTGAAACTTTCGTTTTACAAGCGCCATTAGATTATCCTGTCTTTATACTTAAAAAAGAACTCTTACATATACCTTTATTTGGATGGTATTTAAAAAAAATAGATTCAATTGCAATAACTAGAGACAAGATAACAAAAGATAATTTAAAATTTTTTGAAAAGGTTAAAGAAACTATCAGTAAAAACCGTAGACCACTTTTAATATTTCCCCAGGGCACACGTGTAAAATTTGGTGAAAGAGTGCCTTTCAAAAAAGGTACTGCTAGAATATATGAGACTTTAAATTTACCTTGTATTCCTATTGCCCTAAACTCTGGAAAAGTGTGGCCAAAAAATAGTTTTTTAAAATATAGTGGAGATATTCATGTTTCATTTTTAGAGCCAATTATGCCTGGCAAAGAAAAAAGTGAATTTATAAAAGAAATCGAAGATAAAATTTATTCCAAAATCGAAAGTTTTAATTAATTTTTTTCCTCCCAAAGTCTGGTTTTTCAGTATCTTGTCCAGCATTAATAATTTCTTTTCTTACTTCTTTGGTTGACGAAAAAATTTTGAGAAGTTTATCTCCATCTTTTTCTTTAATTGCTTTTTTTAAATCTTCCAAGTTTTTAGAAAAATTATTTAAAACACTTAATATATTGTCGCTGTTATCAATAAAAATATCTCTCCACATAACTGGATCAGAAGCAGCTATTCTAGTAAAATCTCTTAATCCACCAGCGCTATATTGAATAACTTCTTGCCTAAATTTATCTTTATCATTTATTGCTGTTCTTACAATGTTATACGCTATTGCATGAGGTAAATGGCTTGTCAAAGATAAAATACGGTCATGCTCTTCAAAAGACATCACCTTAACTTTACTACCCATTAGCTCCCAAAAAGTTTTTATTTTTTGTAAATCTTCTTTTTTTGATTTTTCTGAAGGAGAAAGAATGCACCACCTTTTCTCAAAAAGTTCTGCAAAACCTGCTTGTGGTCCACTATCTTCTGTTCCTGCTATTGGATGAGATGCTATCCAGGAAATATCTTTCATATTTAAACCTTCAACAATTTTGTTAATTTCATTTTTTGCAGAACCAGTATCAGTTAAAATTGAATTTTTTTTTATATAATCTTTTATTGATAATAATATTTCTTTGTATGCGCTTAGAGGTGCGGCTATAATTATTAATTGAGCATCTTTAACAGCTTCGTGAATATTATTTGCTACATTAACTTTTAAATTTTCTTTTTCTAAAAATAATGAAACTTCTTTAGATTTGTCATAAATACTAATTTTTTTTGACAATTTTTTTTTATTTATTGCTCTTAAAATTGAGGATCCAATTAATCCACATCCAATAATAGTTGTGTGTTCAAACATTTATTATTTTTTCTAATTGCGAGATAATATTTTTATTTTCATTTGCTGTACCTATTGTTACTCTTAAAGAGTTAGTAATACCATAGACATTCATTTGTCTAACTAAAATTCCTTTTTTCGCTAATAGTTTAAATACTTTTTCAGAGCTAATTCTTACTCTATTAAAATTAATCAATAAAAAATTGGCATCGCCCTTATTTGTAGCAATTTTTATCTTACTAAAATTTTTAAACATAATTTCTCTCCATTTTTTAATGTGCTGAATTTCTTTAGTTAACCACTTATTATCTAAAACAGCAGCTGACGCAGCAAATAACGCTGGCTTATTTACATTAAAAGGCGGTTTGATTAAATTTAATCTTTTTATAATTTGCCTTGAAGCGTAACCCCAGCCCACCCTAAGACCAGCCAAGCCATATATTTTTGAGAATGTTCTAGTCACAATTACATTTTTACTTTTAAAAAATAAATCTAGCCCTGATTTATAATCATTTTTTTTTACATATTCAAAATAGGCATCATCGATAACAAGTAAAATATCACTTCTTAATTTTTTTCTTAAAGTAATTAAACTTTTTTTTTCTATATAAGTTCCAGTAGGATTATTAGGATTTGCCAAGAAAACAATCTTTGTTTTTTTGCTGACACATGATAAAATATTTTTAATTGAAGAAACAAAGTTATTTTCTTTAGCGTAAACTACTTTTGCATCATTAATTTTACTATAAATTCTGTAAACAATAAAACTGTACTTTGATACAATTACCTCGTCACTCTTATTAAGGTATGCTTTACATATAAGCTCTAGGATTTGGTCCGATCCCGAGCCTAGTATAATTTGCATTGGGTTTAGTTTAAACTTTCTTGCTAGAATTTTTCTTAAAGATACGCCTTCTGAATCCGGGTATCTTTTAAAATTCTTTGAAACTTTTTTATATTCACTAACAGCTTTAGGACTTGGTCCCAACGCAGACTCATTTGCTGATAGTTTTATTTTAGCGCTTTTGTTTCTAAATAGACTTAGCCCAACTACATATTTTTCCGCTTTTATATTTTTTGCTTTTGGTAATTTCATATCTATTTTGATTAATATATAAAAAACTTAAAGATTACTATAATCGAATTTTGCATATAAAATTGACAAGTTTGTGACTATTTAGTACATATAGATAGCGCTGATTTAACCAAATTGCGGGCGCAACAATAAATTTCGCTAAAAAGGGTCATGCCCAGCTTAGCTGGGTTTTTTTTTAAATGAATTATAAAACTGAAAATATAAAACAGCTAATTATCAAAAAACCTCTTAAATTAGATTGTGGAAAAATAATTAAAGATTTTCCTCTTGCGTATGAAACTTATGGAAAACTCAGTGAAAAAAGAGATAACGCCATTTTAGTTTTCCATGCTTTGACTGGGGATCAATTTGCTAGTGGAATTAATCCTATAACTAAAAGAGAAGGTTGGTGGGGTGTGGCTATCGGAGAAGGTAAGGCATTAGATACTAAGAAATATTTTGTAATTTGTGCAAATGTTCTTGGGGGATGTATGGGTTCATTTGGGCCCAAGGATGTGAGTGAACAAACAAAAGAATCGTATGGTTTGAATTTTCCAGTGATAACGATTAAAGATATGGTTAAAGCTCAAGAAGCCTTATTAGATCACTTTAAGATTGAAAAGCTTTTGTGTGCACTTGGTGGGTCAATGGGTGGTATGCAACTACTTCAATTTTGCGCATCTTTTCCTGATCGTACTTTTTCCGCTATTCCTATTGCTTGTAGTTCAAGTCATAGTGCTCAAAATATTGCTTTAAATGAATTGGCGAGACAAGCTATAATGGCTGATCCTGATTGGAGTAAAGGTGATTATAATAAAAATAAAAATTCACCTAAAAAAGGATTGGCTGTTGCTAGAATGGCCGGCCATATAAGCTATCTTTCTGAAAGTGGTCTTCAAGAAAAATTTGGGAGAAAGCTGCAAGAAAAAGCTGATTATGAATTTAGTTTTAATGCTGACTTTCAAGTTGAAAGTTATTTAAGACACCAAGGATATTCATTTGTTGATAGATTTGATGCTAATTCCTATCTATATTTAACTAGAGCAATGGATTATTTTGATTTGTCTAAGCAGTTTAAAAATGGATTAACAGACGCTTTTAAGGGACAAAAAACTAAGTTTCTAGTAGTTTCTTTTTCTTCTGATTGGTTATACCCGACTAAGCATAGCAAAGATATTGTGATTGCGCTAAACGCTTGCGGGGCTAACGTTTCATTTGCCGAAATAAAGACAGATAAAGGGCATGATTCATTTTTAGTTAACGAACCAAAATTTTTAGCAACAATTAAAGGATTTGTAGATTCAAGTTATAATACTTACAAAAAATGAAAAGAGAATTTGAAATAATTGCAAGTTTGTTGTCAGATCATTCACGTGTATTAGATGTTGGATGCGGAGATGGAACTTTAATGAAATTTTTATCTAAGGAAAAAAATATTGATGTCAGAGGACTGGAATTAGAAGAAAAAAATGTAGAAGCCTGTATATCCAAGGGCCTATCTGTTATTGAAGGTGATGCTGAAACAGAGTTAGATCAATTTCCTGATAAATCTTTTGACTATGTGATTCTAAGTCAAACTCTTCAAGCCTTTTACAATCCTGTAACTGTATTAGAACAGTTACTGAGGATAGGTAAGGCCTCAATAGTTTCAATTCCAAACTTTGGCTACTGGAAAGTAAGAACTAGCCTACTTTTTAATGGCAGAATGCCAGTGACTAACTCCCTTCCTTACAAATGGTTTAATACACCCAATTTACATATGTGCACAATCAAAGACTTTTATGAACTATGTAATATAAAAAATATTGATATGAAAAAAATTATTGGTATCAATAATAATAGAACATCTTCAATTGATAATAATAATATTCGATTTAAGAATATTTTTTCTGAAGTAGGGATTTTTTTAATTAGTTAATGTTAAATATTGAAATAATTCCATGTTTAAGTGATAATTATAGCTATGTAATAGTTGATGAAGAAACTAATTTAGTTGGAGTTATAGATCCTTCAGAATTTGAATCAATTAATAATTTTTTATCAAAAAAATATAAAAAATTAGACTATATATTAAATACTCATCATCATTTTGATCATGTTAATGGCAATAAAGAATTAAAGCTTAAGTATAATTCAAAAATTGTAGCTTCAAAAATTGATCGAGAAAAAATTCCTGGAATAGATATTTTATTAAATACTAATGATAATTTTATTTTTGGAAACACGCACTTCAATATTATTTTTGTTCCAGGCCATACTAAGGGTCACATAGCTTTTTACTCGCAAAAGGAAAAAGTAATTTTTACTGGGGACACTCTATTTTCTTTAGGGTGTGGAAGAATTTTTGAAGGGACTAGTAAACAAATGTACGATTCTTTAAAAAAAATAAAAAAGCTTCCAAAAGATACTAAAATATATTGTGGACATGAATATACAGAAAATAATCTTCAATTTTGTTTAAAATATGAGAAAAAAAATAAAGCTTTAAAAATAAAATTAAATTGGATTAAAGAAAAATTAAATAGAGGAATGCCTACAATTCCTATTACATTGGATGAAGAGTTAAAAACCAATATTTTTCTAAGATGTGAAAATATTGAATTAAAGAAGGATTTAAATATGATTGATGCTTCTGATGAACTCGTTTTTGGCAAATTACGTAATTTAAAAGACGATTTTTAACCTCATAATTCTTGACTTGAAAATCTTTCGAGCTATATTGCCTTAAATTTAAAGGAACTTATTTTATGTCATTTGCAATTATTGAAACAGGTGGAAAACAGTACAAGGTATCTGCAAGTAAAATTTTAGAAGTCGAGTTGCTTGATTCTGAAAAAGGTAAAACTATACAATTTAAAAATGTTTTACTACTTAATGACGATAAGAATACAGAAGTAGGAAATCCAAATATTGCTGGAGCAATTGTAGAGGCAAAACTAATCGATAATGTTAAAGATAGAACTGTTCTAATTTTTCACAAAAGAAGAAGAAAACATTCAAGAAAAAAAAATGGTCATAGACAACGTCATTCCAAAATTCAAATTACCAAAATACTTTCTAAAGATGGAAAAGTTATTGCAGAAGCTAAATTGGATATTAAACCTAAGAAAATTGAGGAAGTTAAACAAAAAAAAGTGGCCTCAGAAAAATTAATAAAGAAAAAATAGGAATTAATAATGGCAACTAAAAAAGCAGGTGGATCATCCCGAAATGGCCGAGACAGTAAAGGTAGACGTCTAGGGGTAAAGAAGTATGGTGATCAAATAGTAATTCCTGGAAATATTATCGTAAGGCAAAGAGGAACCAAAATTCATCCTGGGGAAAATGTAGGCATGGGTAAAGACCACTCTATCTTTTCACTCATAAAAGGTAAGGTTAAATTTAAAAAAGCTAAATTAAATAGAACTTTTGTTTCTGTTGTTCCCAGCTAAATAAGTAAATAACTCAAGTTATTTAATATCCATAATGAAATTTTTAGATCAAGCTAAAATCTATATTAAAGCTGGCAATGGTGGCTCTGGTTCGGCTAGTTTTAGAAGAGAAAAGTTTGTTGAATACGGTGGCCCTGATGGAGGAGATGGTGGTAATGGTGGTTCAATTATATTTGAATCAGAAAGAAACCTAAACACATTAATAGACTTTAGATATTCACAACACTTTAAAGCAGAGAGTGGTTATGGCGGCAGTAAAAGAAATAGAACTGGTGCAGCTGGAAAAGATTTAATTATTAAAGTTCCTGTCGGAACACAATTATTTGAAGAAGATAATAATACACTTATTTACGATTTCGTAAAAAATAAAGAGAGATATCTTGTTGCTTCAGGTGGAAGAGCTGGTTTGGGCAATGTAAGATTTAAAAGTTCAACAAATCGTGCGCCCAAAAAAAAAACTAAGGGCAAAAGCGGTGAAGAGTTTTGGATATGGATGCAATTAAAAGTAATAGCCGACATAGGAATAATTGGACTTCCGAACGCTGGTAAGTCAAGTCTGTTAGCTTCTATAACTAAAGCAAGACCAAAAATTGCCAGCTATCCATTTACAACTCTCAATCCGAACTTAGGAGTGTCATATTACGATGATAAAGAAATTACCTTAGCTGATATTCCTGGCTTAGTGGAGGGTGCGCATAGAGGCGTAGGTTTAGGCGATAAGTTTTTAAGACATATCGAAAGATGTAAATTATTGCTACATATAGTAGATTTGTCTGAAAATGACTTATTAGAAAATTATTTAAAAGTTAGAAATGAACTGTCAAGCTATGATGATATTTTAAGTAAAAAAAAAGAAATAATATTTTTTAATAAATCAGATTTAGTTGAGAAAAAAGACATGGATAAAAAATTAAAAATATTTAAGGATAAAATTAAGAAAAAATTTGAAGTAATTTCAGTTTTTTCAGAAAAAGATTTATTAAAAATTAAAAAAGTTTTATTAAAAAATGTTATTAAATAATTCCAAGAAAATAGTTATTAAATTAGGCTCATCTACAATAGTTGATAAAAAAGGTATTTTTAAAGAGAAGTGGGCATCAACATTAATCAAAGATATCAAAAAATTAAAAAAAAACAGAGACATTACAATAGTTTCTTCTGGTGCTATTGCATTAGGACAAAATTACTTAAAAATTAAAAAGAAAAAATTAAAAATTGAGATGAGCCAAGCGATAGCTTCTGTTGGACAAATTCAACTAATTGATAATTTTCAAAAATTATTTAAAAAGCAAAATATTAAAATTGGTCAAATTTTAATTACACCGGATGATACTGAACAAAGAAGTAGGGCTCTTAATGCAAGAAGAACTTTTGAAAATTTATTTAAAATTGGTGCTATACCAATAGTTAATGAAAATGATACTACTGCGACATCAGAAATTAAATATGGTGATAATGATAGGCTTGCTGCAAGAGTAGCTCAAATTGTTGGTGCGGACACATTAATAATTTTTACTGACGTTGATGGTCTTTATAAAAATAATAATACCAAAAAAAAATTGATTAAAGAAGTTAAGATATTAAACAAAGAAATTTTGGCTTCAGCAGAAAAAAAAAGGAGCGCCTATGGCTCGGGTGGTATGGCTACAAAATTAGATGCAGCAAAAATATGTATGAATTCAGGATGTAAGATGTATATCACAAATGGCCAATACCTAAATCCGTTAAGTAAATTAATTAAAAATGAAACGTATACTTGTTTTTACCCAAAAATTTCAAAACTTGATGCAAGAAAAAAATGGATTATAAGTTCTATAAATTCATCTGCAAAAATTTGTATTGATGAAGGAGCTTGCAAAGCATTATCTAATAAGAAAAGTTTACTGGCAGCAGGAATAACTGAAGTTTTAGGTGTCTTTAAGAAAGGAGAAAATATTTTAGTTATTGACGGCAGAGGAAATGAGATTGCGAGGGGTTTGTCATCATTTACCTCCAAAGAGATAAATAAAATTAAAGGATTACATAGCAGTCAGATAGAAAATATTCTTGGCTACTCAAGTAAATCTGAAGTAATTCATAAAAATGATATAGTAATTTTTTAATATGAAATATCTAAATAAAATTGGCTTTAACGCAAAAAAGGCATACGAGAAATTAAATAAAATTAATCACGAAAAGATTAAAAATGTTTTAGAAAACTATAATTATTCTATTTTAGTAAATAAAAACAATATAATAAGAGAAAATTTGAAAGACATTAAAAGTTCAAAAAATAAAAATCTAAACGATAGACTGTTTCTAGATGAAAAAAGAATTGATGGTATTCGGCATTCTATTAATGAAATAACTAAATTTAAAAATCCTATTGGCAGAATACTGGAGGAATGGAAAAGACCTAATGGGCTTAGAATTAGAAAAACAGCAACCTCAATAGGAGTGATCGCCGTGATCTATGAAAGTAGGCCAAACGTAACTGCAGATGTTGCGTCTTTGTGTCTGAAGTCTGGAAATTGTGCAATTCTTCGAGGAGGGTCTGATGCTTTTAATACAAATAAAATTTTAGCTAATTTATTTAGGAACAGTCTTACTAAAAATAAGATGGATAAAAATGTCGTTCAATTTATAGAAAATAAAGATAGAAAAGCTGTTGATTATTTGCTATCGAAAATGTCAAAATATATTGATGTAGTTGTGCCAAGAGGTGGAAAAAGTTTAATTGAAAAAGTGCAAAAGTTTTCAAAAATACACGTAATTGGTCACCTTGAAGGTTTGTGTCATTTATATTTAGATAAAACCTCTAATCTCAAAACAGCTTCAAGTATAATTATTAATTCAAAAATGAGAAGAACGAGTATATGTGGAGCTTTGGAAACACTTCTAATTCATGAAAAATGTTTAAAAAGTCATGGTATTTCAATTATTAAAAAATTAATGTTAGCCGGATGTGAAGTTCGTGTTGACAAAAAAATTAACAAATTATTTGATGGTAAATTGAAATTAGCAAAAAAAATTGACTGGAAAACAGAATATCTAGATAAAAAACTTTCGATAAAAACTGTAGCCAACGTTGATGAAGCGATTAATCATATTTTAAAATATGGCACTATGCACACTGATGGCATTATTACAAATAGATCTAAAACAGCTAAATTTTTTTTAAATAATATAAATAGTTCAATAGTTATGCATAATGTTTCGACACAATTTGCTGATGGTGGGGAATTTGGTTTTGGTGGAGAAATAGGAATATCAACTAACAAGCTTCCACCTAGGGGGCCTGTCGGCGTAAATCAGCTAACTTCTTATAAATATATAGTGTCCGGTAAAGGAGTTGTAAGACCCTAGTTTCTTAATGCTAAAAACCGGAAAAAAAAAAATTGGTATTTTTGGTGGCTCCTTTGATCCACCACATTTAGGTCATTACAAAATATCTTTATCTGCAATTAAAAATTTGAAATTATATAGGCTTTTTTGGACTATAACTAAGAAAAATCCTTTTAAGAAAAATTCATATTTTTCACTAACTCAAAGAATAAATAAAAGCAAACTAATCTCTAAAAAAAATAAAAAGATTAAAGTTGTTTATTTAGATAGACTAGTCAGATCATCAAACACTATTGAAATTTTAAAATATATAATTAAAAAAAATAACAATTCTGAGTTTTTTTTAATAATTGGGTCCGATAATCTTATAGAATTTCACAAATGGAAAAATTGGAGAAAAATAATAAAATTATGCAAATTGGTAATTTTTTCTAGAAAAGGGTTTGATTTAAAGGCTCAAAAGTCCCGAATATTGAAGAATTTATCAAAAGATAAAATTATATACATAAAAAATTTTAAAGTAGATATTTCCTCTTCTCAATTAAGAAGATACTATCTAAAGTAATTCTTTTAATGAAAATAATAGAAATGAAAAAAATAATTGAAAAAATCTTAGATGACAACAAAGCGAATAATATTGTGTCTATAGATTTAAAAAAGAAATCATATATCGCAGATTATATGATTATAGCCTCAGGAACCTCATCTAGACACCTCCAGTCTTTATCTGAAATTTTAGTTTCCGAATTAAAAAAATTTGGAATCAATGGCTGCAGAATTGAAGGCAAAGAAAGCAGAGATTGGAAGTTAGTAGACGCTATGGATATAATAGTTCATATCTTCCACCCTGAAAAAAGAGCATTTTATGATCTTGAAAAAATGTGGTCAGAGTCTATTCCTAAAGAAAAAGTTTCAATATGAAAAAAAAAATTCTATCAATTATTTTTTTTTCTATATTTTTTTTTGGTAATTCAGCATATTCAAAAAATTCAATTGAACTATATGAAAAAATAGATTTATTTGGCGAGGTACTTGAAAAAATTAGAGATGAATTTGTTGATGAAGTTGATCAAGCTGATGTCATGGAATCTGCAATTAACGGTGTTCTTCAATCTTTAGACCCCTACTCTGCCTACATGAGCCCTGAGTTGTTTAAAAGCATGCAAACGGATACCAAAGGTCAGTTTGGTGGATTGGGAATTGAAATAGGTATGGAATCTGGAATAGTAAAAGTGATTACTCCTATCGATGACACACCAGCATCAAGAGCAGGTATTAAATCTGGCGACTACATAGTAAAAATTGAAAATATACAAGTTCAAGGCAAATCTTTAATGGAAGCTGTTAAATTAATGCGTGGTGCAGTAGGTACAAGCATTAAACTTACTGTGAGAAGAAAAGGTGAAAAAAAACCTTTAATTTTTAATGTTAAAAGAGAAATTATCGAAGTTAAATCTATTGATTCAAAAATACTAGGTGAAAAAAATAGAATTGGGTACATAAAATTAAAGTCATTTAATGAAAATAGCGATGAGCAATTAATTAAAAAAATTAAACAATTTGAAAACAATAACAAACCCATAGGTTATATTGTTGATCTAAGAAATAATCCTGGTGGATTGCTATCTCAAGCCATAAGCATTGCAGATTATTTTTTAAATGACGGTGAAATTGTCTCTACTAAAGGAAGAAAGGTGTCTGAAACACGAAAATTTTTTGCTACAAAAGGAGACGGCATTAACGGAAAGCCTTTAATAATATTGATTAATAATGGATCTGCATCTGCTTCTGAAATATTAGCTGGCGCTTTAAAAGACCACAAAAGAGCGATTATATTAGGTGAAAGCTCATACGGA
>Ga0115004_10001298_pt1 | contig 20317 bp, 18 predicted proteins | sample ArcticOcean_MG_C_10_FD_88737 | JGI IMG/M metagenome (GOLD analysis project Ga0115004, IMG submission 88737) | Marine microbial communities from western Arctic Ocean - ArcticOcean_MG_CB11_90 | ecosystem: Environmental > Aquatic > Marine > Oceanic | place: Arctic Ocean: Canada Basin | collected... | reverse complement strand
TCGGCACTGACCAAAATCTCTACAGCGATTGAGCAAGTAGCTTCAAACAGAGCCGGCTACGGTGCATTGTCAAACAGACTGGAATACACAGCCTCTAACTTAATGAACGTTGCTGAGTTCACCACGCAAGCAAGATCACGTATCGAAGATGCTGACTTTGCTGCAGAAAGTGCACGCTTGTCTAAAGCACAAGTGTTGCAACAAACGGGAACTGCGATGCTGGCGCAAGCCAATGCAGCATCACAGCTCGCAATTCAGTTGATCCGATAGGGTCTGTCTATCAACTGAAAAGTGCCTCTACCTGACATGGGTTAGGTAGAGATCTTTCTCTGGCCAGGGGCTCACGACCCCTTTAGCTGAGAATGCTGAAGAGCCCCTGGTCCGGGGCCTTAAGAGAAAGAACGCATTACGCCAAGAAGACACTCAAACTGAGCCTATTCCACTGAGTGTCTTTTTCTCAAAGCAGACAGATCTTGCCGTTTGTTTTCTCTTACCTGAAAAAAACTTCTAAAGTTTTATCCCATAAGCCCGATTAACTCCTTGAACGCGGCAATTCATTGCCAGCAAAACGGCCATAAACAGCCATTTTGCCGAACCTTTGCCGCTTCTGTGCCGATTTTGCCGCGTGTATTGCCGACACACAAAATAATGTAGATAGCTAAAGGGGTTTAGCAAATGGGAATGGTCTTAAATACGAACATTGGTGCGATTCAAGCGCAACGTGCATTGACTGAATCGAGAGCAGAGATGGAGAAAGCGATGGAACGCTTAGCCACCGGCTTAAGAATTAACAGTGCAGCGGACGATGCAGCGGGGCTTGCCATGGTTGAACGTATGAATTCCCAGATTAGAGGGCTGACAATGGCGACAAAAAACGCCAATGACGGCATTGCTTTAATTAAGACCACCGAAAATGCGTTGGTAGAGGTCTCGGGCATGCTTCAGCGTATGCGAGAACTGGCCGTTCAAGCCGCCAACGCAACTAATTCTGACACTGAGCGTGCGTTTGCAAACGATGAGATCAATCAATTACAGCAGGAAGTATCTCGAGTTTCAGCGAACACTCGATACAACGGCACACAAATTCTTAATGGCAGCTTCAGCGCTAAATCGTTGCAGGTCGGCATCATGAGTGGAGAGGACATAAGCTTCTCCATCGATTCTGTAGAATCCGGTTTACTTGGCGTTTATGAAGCCGTCAGCCCGGCAATTGCGCCTGTTGCAGTGAGCAGTACCGCCTACGCCAGTACCAACAACGGCGTTGACGGTGACGACTTAACTATAGTCGGCAATGGCAATTCGCGAACAGTCACCATTGAAACGTCGGAGACGGCAAAAGATGTCGCAACTAAAATTAACGCCGTTGCTGGTGCCACAACCGTGCTCGCTCAAGCGAGAACTACGGCACTTTTTTACTCGAGCTCTGCCACAGATGTGAGCTACACCATCAAAGTCAATAATGTAGAGACTGCCGCGTTCACTTTATCCAGTGCTGGCGTAACAGATGCCGTAACAAAAATAAATGCTATTACCGCATCTACGGGCGTTATGGCTTCTGCAACATCAGACGGTAAGGTCCGATTAATTGACCAAGATGGCGACAATATTACGATAGAAAATACAACGGCCACCGTAACTTCCCTCTATGTAGGCGCTTTGGAAAACGACGGCGCTACCGCCGCAGCGGCAGGCAACGTGGCCAACTTGCTGGCATCTGGCGGCAACGATATAACTACTATTTCGGGTACGATTAGACTGACATCGACAAAAGGTTTCACCGTCACCCAAGACACCGCTATTGGAGCGGGAAGCAGTTTCTTCACAGATGGCGAGATCGCTGCCACTTTAGGTGCGGTTTCTTCTGTAGATGTATCCACCACCATTGGCGCGTCAAATGCGTTAGCAATACTCGATGGCGCATTGGATACCGTGTCGGCCATGCGGGGTTCGCTGGGTACGCTGCAGAACCGCTTGGACTACGCAGTATCAAACTTAATGAAGGTTACCGAGTATACAATTGGCTCCCGGTCGAGAATTCAAGACGCAGATTTTGCCGCGGAACCCTCTCGCCTAGCCAAAGCCCAGGTGCTGCAACAAGCTGGGGCCGCCATGTTGTCTCAAGCAAACGCTTCAACTGATACGGTGCTACAGCTCTTGCGAGGATAAGAAGATTCTTTGATGGCCCTCTACCGCGAGGCCATCAGTTTTTGAACATAGCGGCTATAGATGCTCATTGGCTTTAGTGGAAACACTAAGGCCATTGGGCCTTTCGGCTATTTGGCCAAAAAGCAGGGCGCTGGTTACATTACCGCGTCAAAAGATGTGGAGCGTTGTTTAACGACCACTCCAAGGAGATGAAAATGTCCATTGATTCAATAGGTTCTAAATCTGTGAGTGCACAACAGGTTAATGTGCAATCAATAAAGCCGGTGGCAACTGCGCCGGTAGAGCAAAAGCCCCAGGCCGAAAGAGTATTGCCTGCCGCAAAAACTAACGTATCTACGTCACAAACTGAGCTAGATAAATCTATCGAGCAAATTCAGGTAATGATGGATCTGCGCCAGCGTTCTGTCCAATTCACCACCGACAACGAAAGCGGCAGAAGCGTTGTGAAGGTGGTCGACGGCAACTCTGGCGATGTCATAAGACAGATGCCAGCAGAAGAGCTTTTGTCTTTTATGCGCAACCTGACTCGCATGATGGGTACTTTTATCGATAAAAGTACCTAGAACTTAGGATAAAGCTAAAGATAGGGGGGTTGTATCCGACTAATTAGTTGGGTACAACGTGTGGGCCTTTCTGCCTGTGCGAGAACATCTTGGAAAAGAAAAAAATGTCTAGAAAATCTGCACTTGCGCAATACAACACTATTGATGTGGAGGCGAAAGCTGCCTCAGAAAGTCCAACGCAGCTTATTGCACTGTTATTCGATAAAGCCTGCGTATTACTGCGCCAAGGTAGCGAAGCTCTGAATAGAGATGACTTTGAAGCTTTCGACAAATCTACCACTCATGCTCTGCAAATTGTCATTGCACTGCGTGGAGTTTTAGATATGGAGCGGGGGGGCGAAGTAGCACAAAGCTTGTACGACACGTATACGTCTATTGCCGCGAGTTTGTTTAAAACCAAGTCGACAAAAGACGCAGAAAGTTTAGGTAAGCTTTATCTAGCAATGTCTGAACTGCGTGAAGCTTGGCATCAAGTCCCATAGCTTAAGTGACTAGATTGCGAGCCGGCACCTCGCGCACTTACTGAAATAAGCGTTAAGACGCCTTTTTGACCATCAAAAATGGACGGGGCGTATCTGGGTTAATGACTCTACAGGTTCTAGCACCGTTCAGGGTATAGACCACACAGGGCTTACCTGCGTTTGTATCAACACCCTTGGCCCAAAAGTTTTCGATCAGTATGTTGGGGAAAGCAATGGGGTTTAGAGCGGGGTTTAAACAGTCTTTGCGCGTAATGCTGGCAAACTCCGAATAATTTGGTAAACGCCACTGAGCACCAGCCTTTACCGCTATTTCAGCAATATAACTCTCCGTCTCCACTAGGGACATGAGCAAAGGCTCACCCACACACCCCCGCGCTGCAAAGCGTTGTCCTACAGGGCAACGAAACCAATCCAGGTTCGTTGTTGCATCATGTATAATGCCGCGTTGCCGATCTTCAAAATGACCAAGACCCGCTGACGCCAAATGCTCATTACAAGAAACTTCTACTCGAGAAAAGTCGCAACTGGAGAGACAACTTATAGCCAACAATAATCCGCCATAACGCTTTAAAAGCCCGAATAAAGGTAACTGATTAGATGCTACTGTTTTCATTTACGCCCTCTCGTTAATACCGTCTATCGAATAAAACAGACTAGGATCAACCTCTGTTAAAGTATACGCCCTGTGAACCGATTGTTTACAAGAAGGATTTGTCCCAGAATCAAGGTTTTAGAATCTACGTCTTAGAATTTACCCGGAGTTAAAATGGATATAGCCACCATCATAGGTCTTCTAGCAGCCAACGCTCTTATTATTTGGGCAATGGACGCTGCTGCCGGGATCGATGCATTTGTAGATACTACTTCGTTAGCCATTGTTGGCGGCGGCTCACTTCTTGTACTACTCATGCGTTCCAAGATGTCGGACTTTATTGGCATGTTCGCCAAAGTGTTTATGAAAATCATCATTTTTGGCGTGGACAAAAAGCCAGACCTCATTGAACAGATTATAGAAATGGCGAACATTTCGCGTAAAGACGGCCTAATCGCATTGGAAGGCCAAGACATTAAAAACGACTACCTAGCCAAGGGCATTGGGCTTTTGGTCGACGGTACCGCACCAGATGTTATAGAAACCAGTCTCGCCAACGAACTCGGCTTGATGAAATCGCGCCACACCAACGCAGCGATGATGTGGCGCTCCTGGGCAGATATTGCACCAGCTATGGGGATGATCGGCACTTTGGTCGGATTGGTGGGTATGTTACAGAATATGAGTGACCCTAAAGCCATTGGCCCTGCCATGGCCATTGCTCTACTCACCACTTTGTATGGCGCTTTCTTAGCCAACGTAATTTGCAAACCGATTGCTGAAAAACTAGAAGGTTACTCCGGCGATGAAGTAGAAAACTGTGAACTCATTATTGAGGGCATCATGGGCATTCAGTCTGGTATGAACCCCCGCTCGTTGTCAGACCTAATGGCAACACGCTGCTCTCCCGCCGAACGCGCTAGTTTAGCCACGGCGTAACCGGGCACTTTTAGCGTGGCTGAAACAGATCAAGAAATTGTTCCACAAGAGGGCTTGCCTGACGACGGAGACGTTGCCGAGGTACCGGAAGATGAGGAGCTGGTTGATAACGATCTAGATATTGATCAGCCGAAAAAGAAAAAGAAGGAAGAGTGCCCTACTTGCGAGCTAGGTGCGCCAGCATCGATGGCTACATTCGCCGACATGGCAACGCTACTTATGGCGTTCTTTGTACTCATTCTGTCATTTGCCAGTGTTAACGTGCCCAAGTTTGAACAGATCGCCGGATCGTTAAGTCTGGCTTTTGGCGTCGCCAGAATCATTCCAAAAATTTCAATGCCTATGGCAGAAACCATTATCGCCAGCGACTTCACCCCGTCTGAGGCTGCACCATCGGTCATTGCCAACGTCACCCAAACTGTTGAAGATTCTACTCTAGAGTACGTTAAACAACGCACCGAGACGGAAGATGGCCCCACAGATGTTCAGGCAGATTATCAACAAGTGATGGAAGCGTTAGCCAACGAGGTGGACACAGGCCAGGTGGAAGTAAAAATTCAGGGCCAAGAAATTGTTATAGAACTGAAAAATGCAGCCAGCACTAATGAATCAGGCAGTGTGGGCTTGGCGCCAGGCGGACGCATTGCCCAAGAAACTTTAGAAATAGCTAAGGCTGTTACAGACATCCAACGACAAATCAAGACGAGTGTTGCGGTAAAAAGACAGACCTCAGGCGACCAAAATGCAGAGGGCACCCAAAACGAAGCCAGCAGCAAGTTTGAAACCATTAAAATGGCTCTGAGCGAACAGATAAGCCAAGGCTTGGCGGAAGTTGAACAAGATGGCGACAAAGTCATCATTAGATTGGGGCAACAAGACAGTTTTACATCCGGCAGTGCTGACTTGCAGACTGGTTTTACTCAGACATTGACCGACGTTGGTAACGCCGTCAGCGAAACCGGCGGTATGGTTCGGGTTGAAGGCCACACAGACAATATTCCCGTGGCATTTAGCGAGCGCTTTCGTTCCAATTGGGATCTTTCCTCAGCGAGGTCTGCGGCTGTAGCCAATTATCTTTTAGACAACAGTGCTCTTGAAGCGGGCAGGGTCACCATCACTGGCTTGGCCGACAGCGACCCCGTTGCGGATAATGCCACTGCGGCAGGCAGGGCGCAGAATCGTAGGATAGAGGTGATCGTCGATGGCTGAAGCAGAAGACCCTATTGTTGAAGAGCCGGCAGCCGAAGAACCTGCGATTGCGGAAGAGCCTCAAGAACCGGCAGAACCGAAAAAAGAAAAACCACTAGAATGCCCTGCCTGTGAGGCAGGTGCCCCGGCGTGGATGGCTACTTTTGCAGATATGGCCACGCTGCTAATGGCATTCTTTGTACTCATTTTGTCTTTTACCGAAATGGATTCGCCTTCCATCAATAAAGATATCTCTGGTTCTATGTCTAGTGCTTTCGGCTTGCAGCGAGAAGTGCCTACCGTAGAGCCTCCAATGGGCACAAGTATGATTGCCGACGCTTACAAAACCACCAAATCTGATCCGGGTAGGGAAGCGGTTGAAGAAACCACCGACGAAGAACCGGATCCAGATGTGGTACTCGAAATAAGAGATGAAGTGAGCTCATCCAAGGCCCTTTCAGATATTGAAAACATCAAAAAGACCTTAGCAAAGGAAATTGCCGCAGGAAAAGTAGAGATCAATGAAGAAAACGGCACAATTGTAGTGTCTGTTAATGAAGACGCTACTTCGAATGAGCGAGAAAATGTTTCCAACAGCAACAGTGATGGGCGCATAGAGCAGAGTGAGTTAGAAATTTTTGCCAAGATCGCTGAATCTCAGTCGTTTATGGAAACAGAGCTTGAGGTAGAGTTTTTCAGTTCGGATAGCGAGGATGAAAAACTCCGCCAAGCCCGCGAGACCCGGGAGCTAGACGACAAATACCAAATGCTCAAAGCGGACCTAAAGTCAGAAATTAACCAAGGCCTGGCGCAAATCGAAAAAGTCGGTGATCAAATCATGATCAGTTTATCCGCAGCAAACTCGTTTCGCTCTGGCTTCGCCGAGTTACAACCAGGGTTCTTAGGTACCTTACGCAATGTCGGAGATTCCGTGGTTGCCGCTGGCGGCGAAGTGCAAATATCTGGCCATACGGACAATATTCCCATCGCCTTTAGCCAACGCTTTGACTCAAATTGGGATTTGTCTGCCGCAAGGGCTGCATCCGTAGCAGACTTCTTTTTTACCAATAATAATTTGGACAGCAATAGCGTCAGTGTCTTTGGCTATGCTGACACCAAACCATTGGCGGATAATGCCAATGCCCAGGGGCGCGCGGCAAATAGACGCATTGAGATACTCATAGACGGTTAATTCTCTGGCGTTTTGGCAAATCATAAGGTTCTTTCGAGAGCACATTGGCGGGAAGAAAAATGGATAGAAAACGTCTATATCATGCGCTTGAGACCCATGAGCCTACAAATCAACTGGCGTCAATCATCAGTTTTACCATTGTTGGCCTAATCGGCATCAATTTGATTGCCATCATCTTGGAATCTATTCCAAGCTATGAGGCCGCTTACGGTCATATCTTTAATATCATTGAATACGTTTCGTGCTTTATTTTTGCGCTGGAATACCTTGCGCGGGTCTGGGTCTGCGTGGAGGCAAGGAGCACTTCACAGTTGGCGCAAACCATTGAAGTGCCCAGCAGCCACCTTGCCAAACGTCTGCGTCACGTCACTCGACCCATGGCGATCATAGATTTACTGGCGTTCTTGCCGTCTATTTTAACCCTACTGTTTCCGGGTTTAGATTTACGCTTCCTGAGAATATTGAGATTGTTCAGGGTATTTAAATTAACCCGCTACTTTTCTTCCCTGGAAGTGCTACTGAACGTTTTGTATGACGAGCGCAAAAGCCTCATGGGCACGTTCCTAATAATGCTAATCGTACTGACCTTGGCCGCTTCGGCTTTATATATCGTCGAACACAAACAGCAACCCGAAACATTCGGCTCCATTCCTCAAGCTATGTGGTGGGCCATGGCTGCGCTAACCACCGTGGGCTACGGGGATGCCATTCCCATGACTGCAGTAGGCAAAATTTTAGGGTCTATCGTGACCATCCTGGGCATTGGCATGGTGGCGCTACCCTCCGGGATTTTGGCCGCAAGTTTTTCTGAGCACTTAAGATATCAGCGCGAGTCTTTGCAAAACCATATTGATCAAGCCTTTGAAGATGGCGTTCTCACCAAAGACGAGGCCAAAGGTATTATCAATATCGGTACCGAATTAGGTTTAAGTGACGAGGTGGTTGATCAACTGGTGCAACGAACCTCGAAAATGTTGGTCGAAAATAGAAGCAATATCGTCGATGATCAGTCAGCTAAAGATAAAGAATAATTTCCATCTCTGAAAATGAATAAAAACAACAACAATAATAGCGTCAACTGCTGGAACTGCCGCCACTTCAACACCAGCTGGGACAAAAATTTCCGCTATCGATGTGCCGCCTTAAACTTTAAAAGCAGCAACCTTCCTTGTATTGAAGTAAGGAATGCAGATGGACGCGATTGTTTAGCCTTTCAAGCAAAAATAATAAACAGCATCTAATACCCACCTAGGGGAGCAAGCTAAATGGAATCTAAAGATCAACACGCTACACCCGCGCTAAAAGACGTCACCCTGCAATTTTTCCTCGCCATTATCCTGGGCCTAATTGCTTCAATAGTAGCTAACGCTTTTGTCGAAGGTGCTCGGTGGTTCGAGGGTTATCAAGCCGCAGATGGCATGTTCTCAACAACTATTGCCGGCATGCAGGTGTCGTTTAAAATTTTTGTCACCATGGGTTGTGCGGCGATACTGATTATCCTAGTACGGAAAGTACTCGGCATTACCGTCTGGTCGGGGCCGGCGGAAAGTATTTACGCAGTGCAGCAAAGCAAAGAGCCCTTAGATATTCGCGTCGGTGTTGGCTCCACTATCGCTGCCTTTATCAGTGCTAGCGGTGGTGCCTCGGTTGGCCAGTACGGTCCTTTGGTGCATTTTGGCGCGACCATTTCGCAAATCTTGCTTAAGCTAACCAAGCTCAATATCGACAAAAACGTGTTTCTCGCCTGTGGCGTTGCCGCTGCTATTTCCGCCGGCTTCAATGCCCCCATCGCTGGGGTGTTATTCGCCCACGAGGCCCTTTTAAGAAGGTTTTCTGTTGGTGCTATCGCACCCATCGCCATCTCTTCTATTGTTGCCTATGCCGCTAACCAATATTTATTCACCATTGAATTGGCATTCGTTGTACCCGACATGCCCATTCCTTTGGGACCGCTGATTCCTTTTTTGCTGATTGCCGCGCCACTATGCTCGTTGGCCGCCATCGCCTATATGTCGGCATTGCGCAAAGGCAAAAAAATGGCCGTGGCCAGCGGCTGGAGCTTTGCTCAGTTGTCCGCCATGTGCGTCATTGTTGCTGGCTGCATCGGCATGATATTCCCAGATGTTCTGGGTTTAGGCAGTTTGCAAATCAATCAAATGATCAATAACGAATTTACCCCAGGCTATTTAGTGGCTTTGTTAATCGCCAAAATAGTCATTACCGCATTGTGCGTAAACGCCGGGTTTTTTGGCGGCGTATTTGGCCCTGCTTTGTTTGTCGGCGCAGCCATTGGTGGCATCGTTGCGTACAGCGCAAGCCTTTTTGGATTAAGCCCGGAAATGACAACGGCCATTGGCGTTGCATCAATGGCAGCAGTTTCTGCGGCGGTAATCGGTGCGCCGTTGACGGTTATTATGATTGTCATTGAACTGACCGGGTCGTACAGCTACGGCTTGGCGTCAATGCTTTGCGTCATTGTTTGCTCATTCATCACATTTAGAACCTTTGGCCTATCGTACTTCGACCGTCAATTATTAGACCGAGGCATAGACCTAAAACTTGGCCGCGAACATATTGCGCTGAACCAAAGCTTAATTGGCGAAATACCCAGCAGCTACTACGTTAAGGTAAGCCTTGATGCGAGCGTGGAGGCAACCCTCGACAAACTTAAGGTTGCCCAGACCACTGAGGCCTATGTCTGTGACGACCAAGACATGCTCCTTGGTAAGGTCAACGTATTAGACTTACATGGTGTGGTGGCGCTACAAGAAGTTATGGACACCGAGCCAGTGTCTTTTCAAGGAGAAGACTCGCTGACCCACGCTATGGAAAAAACCCGGGACTTTGTCGGAGAAAGTATTCCGGTACTTCAGGAAGGCCGCTTGGTTGCGGCCCTCACCGAGGGCGACCTATTCAACAAGGTTCTTACCGTTCAAGATGCGTTACGTAAGCAATAACTGATTGCGCTTACTCGCCGCGCTCACGTAGTAGTTTTTAAATAGGTACAAATAATGAAATTATTCCTCCAATCTTGCTTGGCGCTAAGCCTTGCATTGGCAGCGCAGCTAAGTGTTGCAGCGCCCTTTGAGGCTGGGCTCAAGGCTATGGATAGGGAGCACTACGCAACAGCCTACAGGGCTTGGAAGCAGCTTGCAGATGACGGTGCCGCTGAAGCACAAAATAATATCGGCTACCTGTATGAGCAAGGTCGTGGAGTGAAACAAAGCTACGCCCGCGCCATTGAGTGGTACAACAAAGCGGCCAAGCAAAACCTTGCAGAAGCCCACCACAACCTAGGTATGCTGGCTTTTCAGGGCTACGGTATGCGTCAGGACTATTTGGCTGCGAAACGCCACTTCACGGACGCGGCGGAGTTAGATCAGCACGAATCCGAATACATGCTCGGGCTCATCTACTATCAGGGTCACGGGGTGAAAAAGAGCCCTAGGCGTGCGAAAGGTTTTTTCTTAGAAGCTGCTACGCATAACGGCGTCAACGGTCAGTTTATGCTGGCCTTTATGCTACAGGCCGGAGAAGGGCACCCGGAAGATAAATCTGAGCCGGTGAAGGCCTTTGTTTGGGCCACAGTGGCACAGAGCAACGGCTACGCGGATGCTGAATCGATTTTAAGCTTTAGCCGCATGCAAATTACCGACTCAGTGCAAGCCAAGGCCTTAGAATTGGCCAACACCTGTATAGAAAGTAACTACCAACGCTGCCCTAAATAGACCGCATGGCGGGCAAATTTTCCCCCACAACAAAAAAGAACAAGAAAATTACTAAAGGAATTCAAGAACTCTCCGACTAAAGAGGGGTAAGTAATAGTTTACAGGGTGCTAGGTGTCCAATTTCACACATTACGTAAAATCGTTGGTAGTCTTCGGCGAAGAACGACAGCAAGAAATAAGCTGGTTGTTCGATGCCTTAAACAATAGCTTGGCGATTGCAGAGCGCAACGCTGATGTTCAGCGTAGTTCTTCCGCTGCCAGTTCCTTAAGGCATGCCAAGAACTTATTGAGTTTTCTTAATCGCTGTTTTGCAGATCTTCCCGATAAGCAATTGGTTACCCATCTGGATGATTTTTTTGCCATGTTGGATAGAGCCATTGACCAGAGCATTCAAATGCCCCTCGTCGAAGATCTTGAAGAAATTCGCGAGCTGATCATGGAATTGCAAAAAGGTTGGGAGACCTTACTTATGCCTTCGACTACGGTGCCGAATGAAGAAAGTCAAAGACATATGCTGAGTATTGCCTAACGGCAGGAATGATCATAAATGCAGTGGTGTTTTCTTTATAGATATTCAAATAATGATAAGCGCGCCACTTTAGCAAAAGTTGCTTGGGTTGCTTCCAACCGAGTCATCTCTTCATTAAAACGCGTTAACGCCTCAGAATAATCTAGGTCTTCTTCTCCAGACAATAACGTTTGCAAACGTATTTTACTGTCTGCATTCATTTCCAACTGCGTTTCGGCACTCTGGATTTCACTACCCACACGCCCAATGGCTTTAACTAAGCCCTCATGCAATCCGCCTACCTCGCCAATAGCTCGGCGTATATTCACAGTATCGTTACTGTTCAAAGCGGTAACGAAATCCTCTAGCGCAGTAAAGAAGGCAATGCCCTGTGTAGTGCGATCAAGTCCGGCTACTGCCTCGGTAGCGGTTGCCGCCTCATCAGTGGCACCCGCTGCTACAAGTAACGGCACATTAACCGCTGCCACAGATTCTTTGGTCTTTGCGGTAAACAGCAACTCACCCGGATTATTCGGGTTATCAGTGATGGTGTATTTGAAATCAGCATACGCCGCCTCATTAGCCCCTGACGTTAAATCATTGATTAATAGCGCTGTACTCGCTGGTGCTCCACCGGTGTAGTCGAAAGTTAAAGTATTCAAACCATCTGTAATAGTGGTTACACCATTATAGTTGGCGATAGTGCCAGGCGCTTGGGTATATTGCGCCGCCACTGCCGCGACCAACTCTCGTTCCGCCGGCGCAAAAACATCTAACCCATTACGATTTTTAGTTAGGTCTCGTGTGTCGCTGACGCTGACTTGAATTTGTCGCGCGTCACCTTGGTAGGTAACGCTGCCGTCGTTCAAAGTAGCAAACGGCTGCAACCCGGTGTTGCCGCCGGCAAAAATTGTACTACCTGAAATATCTTGGGTATTGGCAATATTAAGCAATTCCTTTTTCAGCCCTGCGACTTCCAGGGCAACGATGCCACGGTCTTCAGACGATAGTGTATCGTTAGAGGCTTGGATCGCTAATTCTTTGAGTCTGACAAGAATATCGGACCCTGATAAAAGCACTGTTTCTTCTAGCTCGTAACGCTGCTTCAAGTCACCGATTAAGCCGCTATACGTATCTGTCTTTGCAATAGCACGATCTAAGTTTTCAATGGTCGCTACTTTAGTAGGGTCGTCACTCGGACGGACCATAACCTTGCCAGTGGCCACTTGCTCTCGCGTTTTCGAGACTTCGGCTTGGGTATTTTGGATATTTGCCAAAGCGCGCTGATAGTTTAGGGAAGTTGAGATTTTCATTTTTTAATGCTGCTCACTATAGACGAACAATTGTGTCGAATAGTTCATTGGCTGTTTGAACAAGCCTTGCAGATGCTTGATATGCTTGTTGAAAGCGGATCAAGTTTGCAGCTTCTTCATCTAAGTTGACGCCGGCAATTTGGTCACGGGACTCAAACGCCTGATCATAAACTACTTGTAGTGCTTCTTGAGTTACGGTGGCTTGTCTAGCCGTACTACCTGCTAGATTGATCAAATTCAGATAGGACTGGTGAAAAGTTTCGTCGTTACCTAACAACTTAGCCGACTCAAGATTCGACAGACGAACAATATTTTCGTTACTACCGAAGCCTTTCTGGTTGTTGTCGATTTGAAACTTGTTGCCTGATTTAGGCGTGCCATCAAGTGTTACTTGCAAATTTTGGTACTGAATAACTTGGCCAGCGGTATAGCTGCGCTGCGCAACGATTGTGTCGGTGGCCTTATCAGTAATTTTGTATTCGCTATCAGAAACGAATTCGATACTGAGCGTATTACTGCGTAGTTGTAGCGAATCCGTTACGCCTTGGCTATATCCAGCCGCCAACTTGCCAGAATCGCTTGTGGTACCGGTACTAAAAATGATCAGATCTTCTTGCAGCTGGCCAGCCATATTGACCGTGGTGGCCAAGCCCAAATTTGCCAGGTCCGTTGCGCTACCGGTAGCACTCAGTGTTAAAGCAACGGATTTCTCCGAAGTATCGCCAGCGCCACGGGTCGCTTGGATGACAAAGCCTGCCGCTACATCGCCAGTCAATTTGGTTAAAACGCCGGCATTGTTGCCAAAGCTAATGGTACCGCCGTTCAGGTGCTTTAGGATCAGGGCACCATCGAAATCTAAACTTGCCTCTACATTAGTGGCCGCTGTGCCCACTTGGGCGGTGCCCACAACGGGTGGGCCTGGCGCGTAATTACCGGACGCAGGTTGATAGTTTGCGGAAGCTTGGGTTTTTGCATTAATCGCGTTAACTAGTTCAGCGGAGGTGGTAAACGGCGTAGCGCCATTGATTGACACATCGTTGATCGTCAACAGCCCCGTAGTCGCGGAGAGCTCATTTGCTGGTACGCGAATAATATTCTCTATGCTGACGGACACGGCCAAGCTATTCGCTGTGATTTCCGCGTCCAACCAATTCTTCACACCAGTTGCTGTCAAACTTTGACCCGGCGCAACACTCAGTGCGCCCAGAGCTTGTCCATTTAACTTCAATGCACCACTGGCAATAACATCCACGCTTGCCGCCGAGCTATTGGTATAGGCGCCGACGGTACTACTGCGCACCAAAGCTTCGCCGGTGATCAGTTTAGAGCCGTCATCTTGAGTTTCAGCTACTGATTGACCCGTGGCACCAATACTCCAGCTTTGACCCATGTAGCTGGTATTGCCATTTAGGTAGGTTGCAGAATATGTGCTGTCTGTTATGAAGCCATTTTGCGCGTTTAACATCACTGACTGCTGCGCAGCAGTGAGCCCACTACCAAACAAATGGCGGCCGTCTCTGGTAAATACCTGTAGTTCTGCGGTGCTTGATGCTGTTTTGGAAAACGTCAGATCTATGTCTTTAGTCCCCGCGGCAATAAAACTTTTTGCCAACGAGTAGCTGGCGTCCACTGTAATGGCGGCGGCGCTATTTGTGTTATTTACTAATATTGTGCTGAGTTCAGCAACGCTACTGGAATTAGCAGCCGGAGTGACAATACCAATAGTTGCATTAACATCGCCTAAATTGGCGACATCTTTGGCAACTCGAAATAGGTCGCCAGCGGCAAGATCCCTGGTGTTTGTAACGGCCAAGGACATTGTCTTAGCCCAGCTTTGCTTACCACTAAAGGCAATGGTGTCGCCGTCTTGAGCCGCACCATTAATGGTGATGGCTAAGCCGTTAACACCGAAGCGAGGGGGATTACCCGTTGAAGCATATTTGGTGCCACTATTAATGTCGGTAGCAATCCAGCGCGAACCCGCCTTGTCGTATTGCAAGTGCACAGAGTTGAGATTGGCTGCAGATTCTGTAGCCACACTGATGGTAGCCGAGGCGCTGCCTCTGGCATTTGAATAGTCCAGAGTAAAGTCAGGCGGACTAACAAACATGTCTTTGCCGGGCTTTTCGTTAAGGTCCATACCGCGGGCATGAGTTGCGTTAACTTCTTGAATTAGTACTTTGGCGATGTTGTCTAAATTAGCAATGGCTGGCGCTAACATTTGATCTCTAAAATTGATCAGGCCGCCAAGCTCGCCGCCCAAAATGCCAGACAAATTCACCGGCTCACCATAGGGGTCTAGGAGTACTTCAGCGCGGCCATTATCTGTGGCTAAAAAGCGTACTTGGATAGGCGTAGACTTTGCACCGTCAACTACTGAAGTTTTCGATGAGCCGTCGCCGATCGTTACTGCAACGGTACCGCTAGCTGCCTCGCGAACTGACACTTTGGCAATGGCGGACATTTCCCGGAGCAATTTGTCTCGGCTGTCGAGAAGGGCGGCAGGCTGCTTTTGAATATCATTGGTTTTTTGCAGGCCAACATTCACCTGGGCTAATTGTTCGGCTAAAACATTAAACTCATTGGCCGCATCCGTGGCCAACTGTTGAGTCTCTGTGTCTAAGCTTTCAAGCTGTGTTGCTAAGGCATTAAAACGCGAAGCTAGGATTTCTGATTCAGTCAGTACCTGTGTGCGCAGTTGCTCGGAGGAAGCATCAACACTGAGGGTCTTTAAACTATCAAAGAATGACCCAAGGGCAGGAGTTAGCGAAGCGCTTTCGTTACCCAATACATTAATCATTCTTTCAGTGTGATCAATCAACGGCGTTTGTGCACTGAGATCGCTGCTACTGGCACGTAATGAAGCTTCTACTTGGCCATCATAGGACCGGCGCACGCCTTCAGCTAACGCACCACTGCCCAAATAGAAGAGGCCATTTTTAGTAGGCGTATTTTCTGCAACATTTAGATCTTGACGAACATAGCCTTCAGTATTGGCGTTAGCAATATTGTTACTCACCACAGACAGCGCCAACTGGCTATTGCGAATGGCTGACCCGCCTACTGCAATAAGATCTGTCATAGCTTGCCCCTATTGCCAGGTAAGGCCATACCGACATTACCTTTTGGACGTTGAATTTCGTAACTGGGCTTGTCTGTATTAATAGTAAAAGGTGCATTCTGCTGATTCAGCGGCTTCACTTCTGGACGCTCTGGCTGACCCATCTTTTGGGCTTGCATTTGCGTATTCAGAACATCTGCCACACCAAACATGCCACCTTTAGAAAGCTCTACGGCGATTTGCTGATCAAACATTGATTCATAAGTTTTTGATGCTTGAGAATCTAACAGTCCTGAACGCTCAGTGGCTTGGCGCATAGACTTCAACATCATATTGATAAAAATCGATTCAAACTGCTGAGCTGCTTCTTTGGTAACCGACTCATCGCCAACCTTGGAATCAGCGCGCATTTGCGCCATGTGTCCAAAATCTAAAGCACTGGTTGTGAAATTTGAATCAGACATTGTTACTACCTAAATTACCAATAGCTCGGCACGCAAGCTGCCAGAGCTCTTAAGCGCTTCGAGTATGGCGATAAGAGAAGAAGGGCTAGCACCAACTTGGTTAACTGCCTCAACAATTTCGCGTAAATCAACCCCAGGTTGGAAAAGGAACATCGGGTTAATTTCTTCTTCGACGGCGATCTCAGCATTTTCCACAACGACTGCTTCCCCAGCGGCGTCACCAAAACCGGCGGCATTTGGCTGGCTGACTTCGTTAGTAGCGGAAATAGTCACCGATAAAGAACCTTGAGTAACTGCCGCCGCCGTGACTTTAACAGTACGACTAATCACCACTGTCCCGGTACGAGAGTTCACTACTACTCGAGCTTTGGGCTCTCCAGGCACTACATCGAGGTTTTCTATCATGCTCACAAAACTCACTCGGGCAGCCATATTTTGCGGCGCTCGAACCGCAACAGAACGCGCGTCGATAGCGCTGGCAGTGCCCGCACCAAAGTTCTCATTGATGGCTTCGGAAATCGCCGCGATGGTTGTGAAGTCACCCTGATGCGCATTAAGTACAATATGTTCGGAAGTGCCAAAAGGCGTATTAACAGATTTTTCAACCAACGCACCGTTGGGTACACGGCCGGTAGTCGGTACACCAATGCTCACTTCGGAGCCTGCAGCGTTCACTTCGACGCCAGTGGTGGTGAGAGACCCTTGAGCTAACGCATAGATCTGGCCGTCTGCACCGCGTAGCTCCGTCATGATCAGGTTGCCACCGCGGAGACTGGAGGCCAAACCAATTGTTGCCACACTAATGTCAATAGTTTGGCCTGGTTTCGCGAAGGGAGGTAAAGTCGCAGTGACTAATACAGAAGCAACATTGTCGAGCTTTATTTTGTCATAAGCGAGATTAGTAGCGCCTCGAGTAAATAGATCGTAGTTAGAGACCGGTCCGTCTACCGCAACACCTAACTTGTCTAAGACTGTCTTAAGGCTCTGTGCGGTAAAGGAGATCTTATCGCCATCACCAGTCCCGGCAAGACCTACTACTAGACCATAGCCGATTAGTTGGTTACTGCGCGCGCCTGCTACTGAAGTTAAGTCCTTAATACGATCCGCATGAACCGGCGCGGCGATAAGACTAACAATCAACCCAGTCAAAAATATAAATCTATTCATCATTAAAATGGCCAAACTTTGTTAAGAGCATTGGTACCCCAAGGTACTTTGGCTACGGAGGCGAGGTTGCCGGCGCCTTGGTAGGAAATTTGTGCGTTAGCTAGCCGTGACGAAAGAACTGTATTGTCCGGCTGGATATCATTTAGCGAAACCACCCCAATGATACGAATGGTTTCACTGCCTTCGCTGAGTGTCAGGCGCTTTTGGCCCTGAATCACTACACTATTGTTTGGTAACACTTGTACCACTGTCGCTGCCACCGCACCGTCTAGTGAGGCTGCCTGATTGGCCGTACCAGAGCCCTTGGATTCGATATTCATGCCGTCAAAGGGCGTCGCTTTCAGCGCTCTTTTGGTTATTGATGAATCAGAAGAGAACGTTGGGCTAAGACCAAACGCTGCCTGTAAGGCCGCCAAAGGACTATTAGACCCTTCCCTTGAAGTTTCTACGCCACTTTGTCGCTGGGCTTGTGTCGATTCGGTAAGCACCACCGTAATGATGTCGCCCACCTGGTAATTTTTCTTGTAGCCAAAACGTGTGCTGGCATTGCTGTCATTAAAAATTGATCCGGTGACAGAAACTTGAGTAACCGGCATCAAGGGCGTAATGGGTTCGAATGCCACATCTTGTATCAATGGCGGCAGACTTTGACTCACACACGCCGAACAAGTGGCTACTATCGCTGCCGTACAAAGAAACTTTTTGAGTGTTCTAGGAAATTGCATTACCGACCTCTATAGATTTTGGTTAAGGAAGCGCAACATTGAATCCACGGCGGAAATTGCTTTGGAGTTAACCTCGTATGCGCGCTGGGTTTCGATCATATTGACTAGTTCTTCAACGACGTTGACGTTCGAAGCTTCTAACATGCCTTGGGCAATTTCGCCTGATCCCTGTTCTCCAGGGTTACCCACTAAGGGTGGCCCGCTTGCTTGAGTTTCGCGAAATAAGTTACGTCCCAAAGACTCTAGGCCGGCTGGGTTTACGAAACGCGCGATCTGTATTTGACCGATATCCTGATTTCCGCCACCGTTGGCTAGCTCAACACTAACAGTGCCATCACCGCCCACTGAAATAGTTGCTGCTTCTTGGGGAATAGCAATCTGTGGTTGCAGCAAATAGCCTGCGGAGTTAACTAACTCACCTTCTTGCGATAATTTAAAGCTACCGTCTCGGGTATATGCCAAGGTGCCGTCTGGCTGCAGAATCTGAAATAGTCCAGGTCCTTCAATGGCCATGTCTAAAGAGTTTTCCGTGGCAATCATGTTGCCTTGACCCTGCATCTTTTCTGTTGCAACGATGCGCGTTCCAGTACCTAGCATAAAGCCGGTAGGTGCAACTGAGTCTGCGCCAGTTTGTCCACCAGCCTGGCGGATATTTTGGTACAACAAATCTTCGAATACAGCACGATCGCGCTTAAAGCCGTTGGTATTTACGTTCGCCAAGTTATTCGAAATTACGCTCATTCTTGTCTGCTGAGCGTTTAGTCCTGTTTTAGCGACCCAAAGTGAAGCATCCATATTCTTATTCCTAAACTAGCGCTTTTAAGCAAGTCGCATTAATGTGTTGTTAGAGTCGCCAAGGTCGCCCAGCTCTTTAACCAGCTTCATCTTCATTTCGAAGGCGCGAGTACCAGCGATCATGTCAACCATGACGTCCATTGCATTCGCGGAACTGCCTTCTAACTGGCCGCTAGAAACTGACACTCCTTCCGCGCCTGACAAAAAATCTCCTGGGGCTTGACCCAGCACTTTAAATAGACCGTCTTCCATTTTCTCTAACGACACTTCACTGCTATCTCGCAGCAACAGGCGTGCTACTTCGTTAGTGGCTCCCGTTTCGTCATTAGGATCCATTGCATAAACTACACCCTCATCGGAGATAGTTATAATTTGATCTAGAGGTATATTGATTGGACCACCGCCATCGTTGAGTACAACCTGGCCTGTAGTGAGAGAAAGTTCACCATTCTGGTTTGGTCGTATATCACCGCGGCGAGTAAATACAGTGTTGCCATCGTCATTGCGCACGCCGAGCACTGTAGAGCCGTTCATGAAAATATCCATATCGTTGCCGGTGGCGATTCTGCTACCAGGGGTTAAGTCAACAACACCCTTAGCTGCATTACCCGCAAGATAACGAGTCTTAAAGCCATCGCCATCTACTCGATAGGATTGCAGAGCCATTTGATAAGCTTTTTTGAATCCAAAAGTCGAGACGTTTGCAAGTTCATGCACCGAGTTCGTTTCTTGCATACGTTGCGAGTTAATAGACGCAACCGCTGTATATATACCTTTATCCATGATTCATTAACCTACGAGCGGATATTAATAATGGCGGATGTCAATGCAGACGAAGTTTCAATCGCTTTAGCATTGGCTTGGAAGTTTCGTTGAGCCGTGATTAGACCAACAAGCTCAGTTGTTAGGTCTACGTTGGATCGTTCTCGAGCACCAGCCCGAATGGTTCCGAATCCTGCTGTACCTGCCTCACCGAATGTCGCGGAACCAGATTTTGCTGAAGACAAGTAAGAACTGTCTCCGTTCTGACGCAGACCTTCGTTACTTGGGAAGGTTACAAGAACGATCTTGCCGAGGGAGTCCTGGGAGCCGTTTGAGTAACTGGCTACAACCAAACCATCATCGCCAATGTCGACCCCGACTAGGTCACCTTCAGGCGAACCGTCTTGAGATTGCGACTTTACTGCGAAGGCTTGTGAAAACTGAGTGGTTCCTGTGTAGTCAATCGTCAGGTTCAAAGCACCACGACCACCAGCCAAGAACACCGTATCCAACTGTGCACCACCAGATGGCGAGACTAAGTTACCTGATGTATCGAATGTCAATTCGCCCTTATCTAAAAAGATCGGTGACCATTCTGGCAACGTAGAGAATCCATCTGCGCTCGCCGTTTCAACACCAAATTCGTCGATGTATTTTTGAACTGCGACGTTA
>Ga0115004_10001296_pt1 | contig 20327 bp, 21 predicted proteins | sample ArcticOcean_MG_C_10_FD_88737 | JGI IMG/M metagenome (GOLD analysis project Ga0115004, IMG submission 88737) | Marine microbial communities from western Arctic Ocean - ArcticOcean_MG_CB11_90 | ecosystem: Environmental > Aquatic > Marine > Oceanic | place: Arctic Ocean: Canada Basin | collected... | reverse complement strand
GTTTATTTCTGTGAAGATTTGACCTGCCTCATGCAGGCGCTTCCAGTTGCGGATTATAGTTGTGGGCCGAGGTTTGCGGCTTAATGAACGATGAAAATGGTCAAGTTCATAATATACCTTGCGAGAACCTAAGGGTTCCTGCTTTTGATCAAGGTGAAGCGCATTATTGTAAATTTCGATGGCTTCCTCAATCCTTACTCCTGAAAAACCTTGTTGCTGTTTGTTTAGGCCAATTCGTTCAAGGGCCAGAGTAAGTGCCATTTAAATTCCAATCTTGAGATAAAACTACCCGCTTTGCTGTTGCTCTCGCCGAGTGGCATCAATTATTGAGCACATAAATTTAGGCGGTGCGAGCAATCTGATGCTTGTTCTCATTTGTCTGACAGTATCCGCTTGAGGATTAATGCCCTCTGATCATATTCTGCATGGCTTCGTTTTCATGGAGCAATGTATCGAGTTGTAATTTCACAATATCACCGATCGTAATGATCCCTACGAGCGCCCCATCCTCCATCACTGGCATGTGCCTAAACCTCCCTTCGGTCATTCTTGTAAGAACCTCGTTGCCTTGGTCAGTAAGGTTACAGGTTTCAACGCTCTTGGTCATGAATTGATTGACCTGTTCATCCAGGCAATTGGCACCGCGGGTTGCGAGTGCACGTATGGTATCTCGCTCTGAGAAAATCCCCACCAGAGTGTCATTCTCACCCAAGACTACAACGGATCCAATACGTTCGGAGGACAGAAGCATAACCGCGTCATTTAGAATTGAACCGCTTAAAACCGAAAATAGCTTTCCATGGACTTTAGTTTTCAAGATTTGACCAACTTGCATCGCTTTATACTCCTAAAGAGATTTCCAATTTTACGTTTACTCGATTGAGCTTGTTTTAGGGGATTATTAGGGTTGGTGCTATTGCCACACGTCAAGAGTTTCACCTGTCGCCCTCATAACATTGAATTTTTCTTGCAGATAATGCTGAAAGCTTTTTTCCAAGTATTTTTTTGTTGAAACATATTCTAGACTGGACAGGTAATGAAACGGCTTCAAATACCCAGGCATTCTAAAGACCTCTTTCACGTCGCCGCTTTCTGTGGCGGTATAAATTAAAGTTGTAGGGGTGAAAAATATATTATTTTTAGTGACCCAATTTCTTTCCTCAAAACTTTCGCCATCTAGGCCCACAACTTCTCGGGAACCCCAGAGGTCGAGCTGAACAACTAGAAAATTGTCTTGCAGATGTTTGAGAATTTTTTCATTTTGAAAGTTAACACGGTGGAGTTCACGGCAATAGGGGCAACCTGCTTGCTCGATTAAAACCATTAGATATTTACCAGTTTTGCCCGCTTCGATGGCATCATCGCCAATTTCAAGAAAGCTCTGGTGAAACCAATCTTGCTTAAATAGGCCGTCATCGCCAATTTTTTCCGTAGACAACGCAATTGAAGGTAACAATATTAAAACAAAAAATAGTTTGATCATCTTGGTCTCCTCGAAAAACCAAATCTGATTAGTAATTACCATAAATACCAAATTTTTGAAACGAATTTGCCTTATACGTATTTTGAATACTGTCAGATAAAACCACTTGAGACTGGCAGGGCGCCTTTGTAGCGTCTTTGGATGACCAAACATTCTCCATTTTGCAACTTTAAAACCAGCCCTGAGATCATTCGCTTGGCTACTCTGGTCCGCTAAAGGCGCAACAGGAGCTGTGTGTGGGGTAGTGTGGCGGTCAGGGTCTATGGGAATGCCATCGATATTCACGTATCAATTTTAACTTACCTGTGCGACCACTCTCGCCGAGCGGCGTCAATTATTGAGCGCATGGGTTTTGGTTCTGTCAGTAAGCCGATGCGTGTTTTATTTGTAGTAACCGTTCCCGTCAGGCAAATTTTGCATTTCTTCAATTAATTTTTTTGTGAAGTTATTTTTAGAAAAATAATATGAAATTTTTTCCGCGAATTTGGCAAATGGCGGAAGTGACAAAAGGTGTTTGGGCATTATCAGTGCTGCCTCTCGATTGCACTCCTTCAAACGGAAACACTTAATTTTTCTGAGCACCTCTTGAGATAGGTTAGGCAACAGAGAGGCCGGGCTGTGACAAGTTGCCATGCCGCCGGCGACCAGATCGACGGCGGCATGATGGGTCATACATGAAAAATATGGGACCGCGTTGGGTAATTTGGCGCGAAACCAATTATCTGTATAACTACTCCAGGGAATGCCTGGACCAACACTCACATAGCGATTCATTGCCCCATACTCATTACTGGCTATCGGGTGTTTATTAAGTATCTCCACCATCAGTTCTTCAGGGATATTGCGCGGCACGACCCATACGATCTCGTCATCGAAAAGGTGTTGGATACTCAGAGACGAGCTATATTCTTGGGCAATCGTTACGCTAACTACGGCGCAATTTATGCGGTGGCTAATGACCATTTGGAGTAATTCTTCTGAACTCATTGCCCAGACGAATTCGAAAGAGGAAAACTTTTCAATTTCCAGTGCGGCTTTTGCCGCCGATTCCAGAAAGATTCCTCTTAAACTGGGCGTTGTTCCAAAGCGCAACTCTAATTGCCTTTCAGAGAAATTAACCTTATGAGCAGCCTCTGCCGCATCTATCTGCCCCAGGACATCTAGCGAGATACGATACCAGAATTCGCCGGCCTGAGTCATTTCCATTCTCGGGGTCTGCCCGCGATGGAGGAGTTGAGTGCCTAGAATTTCTTCCATCTTTGCCAATTGTTGAGAAATTGTTGGCTGCGCGAGGCCCACAATTTTGCGCGCCTTGGTGATGGAGCCTGAAAGGACCACCGCACGGAAAACCTCCAATTGCTTGAGGGTGACTTTCATTTTTTTCCGAGCCCACGATTCCATTAAACTATTGAATATTTAGATAGTGAAATTATTTAAAATTGTATTGAAATATAATTAATGGCTAAAAGCGTCAAAATCAATCTTTTTATGACTAAAAAATAATCAATTTAAAAAATTTTGCTCAACTTAGTGGCAAAGATAAATATCTGGATGTTGAGGATGGAAATATACTCAATTTAAAAAATTGTACTTAGGCCGCAGTTTGGTTTGGCGTTGGGATAATCTCCGTTGCATTTCTCCCGGTCATTCTGGGCAAAACAAGTCTATTTGACCTGGTAGTTATGACTGCCAGCGCGCAGGTCAGTTGAATTATCGGCCCCTAAAGTTACCAAATCGATCTGGTTGTTATTTCTGGTGAACCAAAAGAGCACACGCAGTACGGAGGCAAAGACCTCACGGTCTTTTGCGTAATGTTTGGTCAGAAAGGAAATGAATTACCGCGTGACGGCGCAGTCTTGCGTCTGGTCAATGTCGAGGTAATCCGGCGAATGCTTGGGGAAATAGATAAACTTTGAACCGTGACCGCATTATCCGATTACAAAAGCATAGTGGGCTTCCGCATCAGAAGTCCTAACTCAGCGAGTCAGGAAAACGTCGTGCTGAATCGTCTCGGGAGGAGTAAAAAGCTGACTGTGGTATTTTCGCTTGTAGCCGCGTTTGCATGTTTCGCGGTTCTTGCCCTTACAATAACCGCGCCATCGAAATCGAAGGATTAGCCTCGCCTGATTCGTCCGATTGCACCGCGGTTTGGATCGTAGCCACGTGCAGCAAGACAAAAAGCAATGACGGCACAACTTACTACAACAGCAGCAGAAACGGCGTTAAACTTGCCATAGGCTGAAAAACGTATCAGTTCGACCGCATGCGTAAACGGGTTGATCGCGGCGATCCAATAGAGCAACTCCGCACCGGATTCGCGCAGTTTCCATAGCGGGTAGATCGCTGAGGACAAAAAGAACATTGGGAAGATCACGAAATTCATCATGCCCGCGAAATTCTCGATTTGGCGCGTGTAGACAGTGATCAGTAGTCCGATCGAGCCCAGCATGATACCTGATAAGAAGATCGCCGGCAGGATTAGAAGCATGCCTGATAACGGCATATAGTAGCCAAAAATAGCAGCCAAACCGAGAAAGACATAGATCTGCAACCCAGAAAGGATGGTGGCGCCCAAGATCTTGGCAAAAAGTAGGAAGCTCCGCGGCAATGGTGACACCAGCATTACGCGCATCACCCCGGCTTCGCGGTCATAGACTAGAGAAAGTGCAGATTGCATGCACTGGAACAATACTATGATACCGCAAAGGCCGGGAAGGATATATTCTTGGTAGGGAGTGTAGGTCTGATAGGGCTCAATAATTGAAACGCCAAGCAGGTTCTGAGATCCGCTTGCAAAGATAAATAACCAGAGCGACGGTCGAACTATGGCCGAAAGCAGCCGTTCGCGCTGGCGCATGAATTTCACGATCTCACGTTCGGTCACTGCTAAAATTCCGAGTAGGTAACTTGGCGCCACAGTGTCTAAACTATTCGTCACAGATGAATTCCTTCTCGTCATAGCCTAGTGTGTCCAATGAGTTGATTTGGTGCAGGAAACCCTCAAGAGGCGCAATTTCGATAATCGCGTTATGTGTTGCCAGCAGGATCGGCATTCGGAGCTGGCCACTCCAGGGACGGAAGTTCATCTGCTTTCCCTTGGATCCATCTAGGCGCAGCCTGTCTGAACGCAAATAGGCATTCACGGCTTCCATTGCTGGATCTGGGGACTTGGTAAATGCAGTAAGAACCGCGCGCGTGGCCATCCAGGCCGACCAGTCCTGCCAGGACATGCGGCGGTTGCCAGTGGACAATCGCTCGAACCGCGAATTGACCTGTGGGGCGCCATAACGTTCCAGTGCCCAGTGCCATTCTGCCGCTACAAGCCCGGTCGCGCCAATAACTGGGCGCGGTCGAGCAACTTGATATGGAACATATCGGGCGAATTCTCCGATCTCATCCGCAATATAAACCGCGTCATAGTCGCGGCGACCGCCCGTGATCAGTGAGATATTGTTTTGCTCACGCAAAGCAGGATTGGTTGATAGATCAAACTCGCGGTCGTCAACGATACGCAGCCGGAACCTTTCAGCGGCCTGTACGAAGCTATCGGCCCGCAAGTTGTCCCGATCTGTCTTGCCGCGCAAGACTAAAAGGTCTCTCCACTTGTGAAACATCGCATGTTGTACCAAGGCATCGGCAATCATCCGGTCACCGGCCGCGGTGTGTAATAGATTAGGATGGCACTTTGAACGCAGCCAATCTTCGGGCGCCGTGGTATTTAGCAAGACGACATTGCTTCCGGCAAGTGACGTTGCCATGGTATCTACCTCGTCACCGGGTAAATCCATAATCAGATGGGTCACGCCTAGCGCAAGCATGTTTTGCGCCGCCTGAATAAGACCGTCCGCTGCAACCTTTGCCTCGCTTAGGACGACTGATAGTCCGCGGGCGTCGGTAATAACCTTCATGTCGTTGATGGCCATTTCTATTGCAGCCAGAACATCCCCCTGCGCGCGCAATTCAATTCGTGCATAGGTAAAATCTTCGTCAAAGCGCGGGTCGTTTTGCAGGCGCAATAGGCCCAGATGGATATCCTGTGCGTATAGCGGCAGCGCAAAGAAAGTGAAGAAAAGAAAGATTAGCGAACGCATCAGTCGTCAATCACGACGGTATGAGGGACCCTGCCGACTGGGATAGAACGGATCGGGCGATAGGTTTCCATGTCGATCAAAGTAATATCATCAGATAATCCGTTTGCAACGACCGCAGTCTTTTCATCGCGAGAAAGAGCGACCGACCACGCCCTGCGCCCGACCAGCACATAAGCAAGTATTTCCTTGCTATGGGCATCGATCACCGCAACGTGATTGGCTCGGCCGAGGCTAATCAGGCCAACTGACCCGTCGCGTGTCAGCGTCATCCCAACGGGCGTTACATCTTCTGGCCTGAACCCTGGAGGTAGAAATTCAAGAACACTGGTCACCTCATTTGAGGCGCGATCGATTACATAGATTTCACTCGACAACTCCGCAGAAACCCAAAGCTCGTTCGTATCCGGCGTGATCACAAAACGACGTGGACGTGTACCAACGATGATATTGTCCGTCACCACGCCGGCGGCTGCGTCCACGACGTGAACCATATCCGCAACTTCTGATGTGACGTAAATAACGTCGCCCTCCGGAGCCAGTGCTAATCCCTCTGGTTCGGCACCGGTTGGCACATTGTGTATTGTAATACGACTTTCGAGGTCAATGATTTCCATCATCGAATCTTCTTCGTTGGACACGTACATGTATCTCTCATCTAAAGAAAACTCAAAGACCTCCGGGCTCGGTCCAGTCGGGATGCCATCCACGACTTCAAGAGTTTCGACGTCGATTATATCGATGATGTCATCATCACCACACGCTACAAATAGCAGAGTCCTGGCGGCATTGAGTTTCATGTCACGCGGCCGGCGGGAGGTTGCTATCTTCTTGATAAGATTGTATTCAGCGTCAAAAACATGGATGTCATGACTTTTTTCGTTGCTCACAAAGATCCGCCCGGTATCTCGTGCCAACACCGGGGATGCTAAAAGCGCGAAGGCTGAGATCAAGATGAGTATCTTGCGCATATTTCTAGCGAACCACAAAATTGCCTGCCAGTCCACGGTTCTCATAACCATCGATCCAAAAACTAAAATTTCCGGGACGGATTGGGACAAACCAGACGTCAATTGTGCCCTCATCGTCGAATTCAACTGAGTGCAGGCCAAGCGGTTTTACCTCCAGGTCCTCAATTACAACTTGCCCAATCCAGGAGTTTCGGAATAAGTCGGGCGCTAAGATTTGAAATTCTTCGCCACCATCGTGCACGATCCGCCAGCGGTAGTAATTTCCCGTTTTCAGCTCAAATTCAGCTACTGACAGCGTCAGTTCTGTACTATTGATAATCATATCCGGCAGGCGCGTCGCGCGACTTGCAAGGTTCCCTTCAGCCAACGTCAACGCTGGGAAGACGCAAATCAACGCAGTGGCCAAGAGTAAGCGAAGCCAATTCATCATAAAATCTTTCCTTTACTGACACCTTTTTTAAACTAATTTTGAGCAAGATGGTAAATATTATTAATTGCTTTTTACAATTTTCAGTATTGAAAGTTTATATTGAAGGTGGTGCTAGCCTAATAATGTAATTCTATTTCGCGAGATAGGTTGTAGAGAGGTGAAACATGAAACAGTCTAGTATAATGAAGTTTATTGTGATTAGTTTTTTGGCGACAAGCTTTTTTTCTGCCACGTTGCTTTCAGCGGTAACACCGCCGAAAGCGCTTGAGCCAGTAACGGTAGGCATGCTGAAATTTGGCACTGCACGCTGGGAAATGCAGGTCATCAAAGACCATAAACTAGATGAAAAATTTGGCATCGACCTTAAATTGATGGATGTCGCTGGTAAGCAAGCAAGCCACGTCGCTATCATGGCGGGCGAGGCTGATATTGTGCTGTCTGATTTTCTTTGGGTTGCAGTTTTGCGTGGCCAGGGTGATGGCTTTACGCTGGTCCCGCATTCGTACGCAGTTGGCGGGCTGATCGTTCCAGCGAACGGTGGTATCAGCAGCCTGGCTGATCTACCCGGCAAAACGATTGGCGTAGCCGGTGGCCCGGTTGATAAAAGCTGGGTGACGTTGCAGGCGTATTACTTGCAGCAAACTGGTGAAACGCTGGCCGACAAAGTTAACGCACGGTTCGGAGCACCGCCGCTGATAAATGAGTTGTTGGCAGAAGGTCAGATCGACGCATCCCTTAACTTTTGGCATTGGAACGCACGCGCCAAGGCCGCTGGTAACATTGAATTGGTGTCGGTTGCTTCCATGATGGACGAAATGGGAATTAACCCCAAACCACCGCTGCTTGGTTGGGTATTCCGCAATTCAGTTGCTAAAGATCGCCCTGACGCGATCCAGGGCTTTATGGACGCCTCATTCGCCGCAAAGGAACTTTTGCTGAATGATGCTGCAGTTTGGGAAACCCTGCGTGGCAAAATGAGGGCTACCGATAACGACGTGCTTTTTGAAAAGTTGCGCGATGACTATCGTGCTGGCATCCTGACGTCATTTAATGAGGAAACGATTGCGGCCGCCGCTGCATTGTTTGCAATTATGGCTGAAATTGGGGGCGAAGACCTTGTCGGAAAAAGCAAAACGATGGACCCAGGAACGTTCTGGGATGGTTATAGGCGGTAATAATCTGCCGGGTGTGGATCCTTGATGGGGTCGACTGCCTCCCAAGTTAGAAAACCATTCCTGTCACTGGAATGGTTTTCTATTCCCTTGCTATTATTGATTTGGCAATTGCTGGCCCTGTGGGTTGGGCATCGGTTGTTCCCGACGCCAGTTGCGGTTTTTGTTGAGCTTATTGAGTTGGCTGGCAAAAAGCGCCTGTTTGTAGACATGGGAAAAACGCTAAGCCGTGCTGCCATAGCGTTTGTGGTGGCAATGTTTTTTGGTATTTTTATTGGCGGTCTACTGGGTCGGTTCCGACGTCTTGATCGCCTATTTGCTAATTGGGTGCTAATCGGGTTGAACCTTCCAGCAATTGTGGTGGCAATCACCTGCTATATATGGCTTGGCCTAAGTGAATTTGCCCTTATCTTGGCAGTCGTCATTAACAAAACTCCGTTGGTGTCAGTCACGATGCGCGAAGGGGTGCGCGCGCTGGATCATGGACTTACTGAATTGGCGCAGGTTTACCGCGTGCCGTTCTGGCGACGCGTCAGGCACTTTATCGTGCCGCAACTTATGCCCTATGTGCTGACAGCCGCGCGCACCGGTTTGTCTCTGATCTGGAAGATTGTGTTGGTGTTTGAAGTGTTGGGCAGTGACGGAGGCGTCGGTTTTCGCATTGGCATTTTTTTCCAAACTTTCAACATCACTGGAATACTGGCCTATACCAGTGCTTTCATGACGGTTGTGATCCTGCTGGAATATCTGGTTATTAGGCAGGCGGAGAAAAGGATATTGGGATGGCGAGCGGTGTAGATGTACTGATAGACGTTCGCCGCAAGGATTTTGGCGAGAATGCGGTACTGTTCGCTGACATGTCGTTGCAAATTCCGGCTGGGCAAGTGGCCGCATTAATCGGGCCGTCGGGTGTTGGAAAATCCACATTGCTCCGGATGGTTGCGGGCATAGACACCGACTTTGAGGGCTCGTTGATCATTGATAATGCTCAACCAGATCGGGCTGGCGTTCCGGGGTTCGTTTTTCAGGACCCCCGGCTGTTGCCGTGGAAATCTGCGCTTGGAAACCTGCTGGCGGTCAAACCCGATCTTGATCTGGACCGCGCACGCCAGCTTTTCGCTGATCTTGGGCTATCGGGTGCCGAGAATAACCTGCCCGCCGAATTGTCAGGCGGCATGCAGAGGCGCGTCGCACTGGCGCGGGCATTGGTGGTGCAACCAGCCTTGTTATTACTGGACGAACCGTTCGTGTCGGTTGACCGCAAACTGGCACATGAATTGCGCGGATTACTGGCGCAAGTGATAAACGCCTATCAGCCGACTGTGCTGATGGTGACACACGATGCGCGCGACGCGGCTGAACTGGCGGATCGTGTCATTACGCTGGGCGGAAGGCCTGCCCAAATTTCCGACGAATTACTGATTGATCGGCCGCGGGGTGACCGCGACCGCGATTACATCAACGGCAAGGTAGCGGAAATTGAACGCGACGAGGTGGCAGCATGAGCGGGGCTGATGTCGTTTTGTCACTGGAAAGTGTGCACAAATCATATGGACCTGTACGAGCCTTGAACGGCGTCAGTTTTGATGTGCGTGCTGGCGAGTATATCGGGCTGCTTGGACCAAACGGCGCCGGAAAATCCACTCTATTTCAGATTATTACTGGCCTGTTTTCAGCTGACCAAGGTGAAGTTGAGGTCTTCGGGCAAACCTTTCGAAGCAGTGGGTCGCAATTGCTTGCGCGGGTGGGTGTCGTGTTTCAGGCACGCTCGATCGATATGGACATGAGCATCGAAGAAAATCTGCGTTTTCACGGGCGACTGTTTGGACTGCGTGGCGCCGTATTGAAGGGCAGGCTTGACTGGCTGACGGCGCAATTTGGCCTCGGTGATCTGGAAAAACGCAAAGTGCGCGAATTGTCAGGTGGCCAGCAACGCAAGGTTGAGGTTGCGCGGGCCATGCTAAATTGGCCCCGTCTCCTGATTATGGACGAACCTTCGGCGGGTCTTGATCCACCGTCTCGCCGCTCGCTGGTTCAAGACATGCAAGCCTTGGCTCGTGACACAGGGGTGGCAATTCTCTGGTCCACCCACCTGGTAGACGAGGTCGAAAACGCCGATCGCATTATACTTTTGTGTCAGGGAAGGATCGTAGCGGATAACACGCCTTCATGGATCTGCAATGCCGCGGGGACCGACGATCTCACCGAAGCCTATGCTAGTCTTACAGACGACAAGCGAAGAGATATCTAGTCAGCCCGGTATGGCGTAACCCGAACCGCGTTACAGCGCAGATTTCTGAAGTTGAAATTCAGATAATGATCGCCCACCCGCTGGCGGGAATTCTCTTCTACCGTTCAGTTGTTTCTTTCACGAGTTCTTTTGCAGTTTCTGCTATTGCACCCGTTTTAGCCGTTGCCGCGCTTCCGTTACAAGTTGAAGCAACTCATCCGAATATGCTAATTTGTGAGCTCGCGGCGGGCCAACGGGATGGTTTTTGCATCCAGAACCACGATCCACAAAAAGCGCGGTCCACAAGAAGATTGGGCCTGAATCACGTGTGAGATTGTCCATGAAGATCATCCACAGGATCGATAAGAGAAAGAACATGGGTACCAACTTTGTCTACATTGAAGCACGCAGATCGGCCATTCGATCTTTCAATACTAAAGATTGTGTTTTACGTTGCTTAATATCTGATCCAGCCAGCGCCCGTTTGTTGATGTAAGGCACCGATCAAATCAGCGCAATAAAAACAAATTGGGTGATGCTGCAGCACGTCGACTTGACTAAAAATCTTGTTTGGCGCCAAATGGTTAACTTGTTTTCTGCTCTGACGGATCTACTCTGGGTGGAAAAATAGTCTAGTTGTCGCAGCGTGAGCTTGCGCCCTCATTTTCAAAGTGATGCCTTTAAAAGTTGAACGATAGTTTTGTGACGCGGCGTGCGAGGCTTGACTCAAGTAAAATGACGCTGCTAGCTTTCGGATTATCAGTTAATAATTAGTAACCATTGAGTAAATTTGGTGTAATGAGCGTGCGGTCTAAGGACGGTTGGCTTGCCGGGGAGACGTCATGACACAGGCTGAATCGCAAGAGGCTACTGGTGGTAGTGCAGGGGGCTGGATCTTCCGAGTTCTGCTCGTGGCTGGGGCCGCTTTCATGGTTTATTCATGGTTTACCCCGTGGTGGGGTGGAACGATTGCCAGCTTACCGGGCGAAGATCACCTCTTACTGCGCCCCTGGGGGGTTGAAGTGGTTGTCCAGGTTAGAAATAATGCCGATGCTTCGCTCTGGTCCATGCCATGGTTTTTTGAGCCATTCATGTGGACGTATCTGGCCATATGCTTGTTGGCTCTCGCCGCCAGCCTTTTCGTTAACAGGCAGATCTCTCTTGGCTTGATTAAGTTGCCGCGGGTTAAGTTACCACTTGCGACGGTTTTGATTTTGCTTGTCGGTCTGTCATACTTGGTGGCTGTTGCACTTGCGTTTGCGATTGGTGATGTGAGGGCTGAAATGGCCGGCAGCAATTTTATTGGTAAATCAAAGCTCAAACACGCCATGACCGGTAACAAGGTCAAGATGGTTTCGGACCTAAAAGACGGCTACTGGTTGGCTCTCAGCGCCGGGCCAGTGTTGATTGTCTTGGCACTGCTTCGCGGCCTATTTGTCCGCAAACCGAAGGCATAGGAGCTTCCAATTCTGCGAACGTTTCTAGGCTGACGCGTACGTAATGTCGGAGCGACCATCCGCGAGTTGGTCACAAGCTAGTTAGGGCTCTTCTCGGAAGACAATACTCGTTCGTGTCCATATTGATCGTGCTCAGTACGACCAGGCTTTCATGTCAAGTCTATTCCCCGCGAAGTTAGGCTTTTGTTAAAGTGACATTCGTCCGCGCAAACCAACGCCATCGGCGCTGTGATCGGCAATGCGCCTACTCTGTAATTGTAGAGCGCACCCCTGAGATTTTCGACCACGTATTACTATTTTAAATTATATAAATGAACTGGGTACCATCATGGTGCGGGCGGAGATCTTTTGACCCTCTCCCACATTCTTGGCGAGTTGATCGTGTTTTGCTGTCACGCACACACCCAGGCAATGTGTCTCAACCACATAGGCAACTTTGGTGACCTACTGCAGCCACCTGCAAGCCAATTTGTGCTTGTCAGCGACTGCAAGGCTCCAATTCGCGCGTCGCGGCAGAATGTTAATGACTAGTATAAACAACAATAGCACATATTGACCTTTTGTGAGCCCATCCCTGCCACTCTTCTCTTACATCAATTATTTCTACTGATTTTAACCAAATCTACCGAGGGAATATACAAAATGTTAAAAAAATATTGCAATGCAATGCTAGCATTAGTAGCGGTCACTGCGACTGGTTTGGCTAGCGGGGGTTTGGCGGGCGAAGTCACAGCAGATCGACTTTTGGCTGCAGGCACGGACGCTGAAGTTGAAAACTGGCTTATGGTCCATAAAACTTATGATTCTAATCGTTATTCGGCCTTGAACCAGATCAACGCCGGCAACGTGGGCGATATGCGTTTGGCCTTCGCCGTGCCGCTTGGTGGGCTGGAACCCTCTGGCTTTGGAGCTGGATACATGGAAGGCACGCCGCTGGTCGACAACGGTTTCATGTATGTGGCCGATCCTTGGGGCACACCATACAAAATTGACGTCTCGTCGGGCAACCAAGGCCGGATCCTTTGGGTTTGCGACACGGATATCGAAAAGGATGCGACTGCCGGCGTTCTCTTGGCCCACCGTGGCCTTGCGCTTTCGGGTAATAACGTCATCACTGCGCTGAACGATGGCCGCGTCGTGGCTTGCGACACTGAGACTGGCGATGTTGTCTGGGAGAAGCAGGTTGCCACTGATGCTGGTGAAGGCTTCACCAGCGCGCCGTTGGTGATTGGTGACAAAATCTTGGTAGGCCAGTCCTATGGCGATTGGGCAACGCGTGGCTGGCTTGCGGCTCTTGATGCCGATAGTGGTGAAGAACTGTGGCGCTTTTATGTGGTGCCGGAGCCGGGTATGCCGGGATCCGAGACCTGGTTGTGCGAAGAAACTGGCAACCCTGATTGCTGGAAGACTGGTGGTGGTGCCTTATGGGTGACCGGCTCTTATGACCCGGGCACTAACACGACCTACTGGGGCACGGGCAATCCTGTGCCGATGTTTGATCCTGAATTCCGCCCAGGCGATAACCTCTACACCAACTCGACCATAGCGATTGACGCCGATACCGGTGAGCTGAAGTGGCATTTCCAGTACACACCTGGCGATTATCTGGACTATGACGAGGTTGGGACACAGCTCTTGATGGACGTCAATGTTGACGGAGAAGACCGCAAGGTCCTGTCGCACTTCGGCAGAAACGGTCTCTTCTATTCTCTGGATAGGAACAATGGTTCATATATTTCTTCAGCCCAGTATGTCACTGAGTTGACCTGGACCGAAGGAATCGACCCGAAGACTGGCTGGCCGGTGGAATATGACCCCTCGGCATCGCTGCAGACCTACGCAGTGGGCGCGCTCAGACGTGGCGGTGGTAAGATCGAACATTGCCCGCACATTACAGGTGGCATAAACTTCTATCCGACCGCCTATAACCCCCTCACTGGGGTTGCATACGGTGCCGGACAGGAAGGCTGCTCTGAGCTTGAGGCCATAGAGACCGCCCCGGAGGACATTCCGGCGGGTGTGGTTATCCTTGGTGGGACTTACGCGGGCACCGGCGCTCAAACTGGCTCGATCTCTGCGATAGACGTAAGCACCAACACGCCAACTGTGAAGCACGGTACTCCCTACCCGAACCACAGCGGGGTGTTGGTGACGCAGGATCTGGTCTGGACGGGCTCTCTTGATGGTACCATCTCTGCCCATGACACCAAGACGTTGGAAACCGCTTGGTCGATGAACGTCGGCACCGCCTTTAGGGCGCCGCCAATGACCTACGCCGTCAACGGCAAGCAGTTTATTGCCATTGAGGGTGGCCCCATCGGAGGCAATGGTAATGGACATGTTGAACTGGAAAACATGCAGCAGGCCAACATGATTTGGGTCTTTGCAGTCGATTGATCACAAACCTATCTTGCTGGGCAGCTTCTGTTGCCCGGCATTTCCAAATCTTAATCCTTGCCCAAACTGGAGAAATCCATATGCCTAAGGCTCGCACCATGACCGTGTCGCTTGCTCTTGTCACGAGGCAGCGCACATAGACCAAGCCTAAGCAGGCGCAGTCAGTTTGGATCGGAGATCTAGAACGTGGAAAGACCCGTCTTTTAGTCGGTTGGGGCCTGTAGCCGCCTAAGGAAAGATCGTAATGCTTAGAAAAATCTCTCTTGCTTTTATCAGCCTTTGTCTTTCGGCTCATGCATCGATTGGTCAGGTTCAAATCGAACCCGCTTATTCCATCTGGGATGTCAATCTTGGCCAGCCCGTCTTTCACGTGCCTGATGCCGAGGTCGGCGAAATTGCTTGTGGTACTGGCGGTGGCCCAGTCGGACACATTCTTGCATCTTTTGGTAATTTTCTAACTTGCACGCCCGAGCAATCCGGCTTGCGAGAGGTTGTGTTCAATTATGACGATGAACAGGACTACATCGCGCTTGCACTGGAAACGGAATACAAGTTTCTTCACGGCGGTACCTCGGTATTCGCGCACCCAGTAATCGTGTCACTGCTTGTCGATCCAGTAGGCGTCATTATAGGTCGCCGAATCGTCACTGATGATCGCATCAGTGACTTTGAACGGCGCACCGCTTTCACGCTGATGCGCAATTTCAAGGCGCGTTACGGTAAATGGTTGCTGGGCTGCGCTGATATCCCGATGAAAGAAGGCGAACAGCCTGTCGGCAACCAGTTCGTCCATGAAAGGTGCACCGGGCAATCGCCTGATGGTAGCACCCTGATCGCGATCGAAGCCAGCTATCTGCGCAAGAAGGGTCAGCAAGGTATTAATCGGTCAACGCAAGAGGTCAACAAGGGATACTTTGAGAGCCAGGCCCGATATGAGGAAGTATTGTCCCCCTACGCCCCTTTGACAGTACCATGATTCTAGTTTTTCAGCCGACCATCCGCCATGAAATTCCGACTCATATTGGCCTTGTCGAAGTCTACCTCTCTGGTTGCCGCGGTAGTAAACCGGTTTGCGGTCAAAGTTGCACCTGCTACGCTAGCCCGTCGCAAATCAGCTCCGTAAAAATCGGTGGCCGAAATTATCGCATTAACAAAACTCGCCTTGCCGGCCTTGGCCTTGATGAAACCAGCATAGGTAATGGTTGCGCCGTCAAACAGACTGCGTCCCAGATGCGCCCCGTTGAGATTGGTTTGCGTAAGCGACGAGTTTCTGAAATCGGTATTATTGGCCATAACGTCCCGCATGACGGCTCGGTCCAGCACCGCGCCCGGAAGCTTAGCCGAGGTGAGGCGCGCCGTCTGCATCATCGTCTCTGTGAGATTGGCGGCGCTGAGGTTAGCCCCGGATATCTGAGCGCCGTAAAACATAGCACGCGAGAAATTACCGTTTGCCATCTGAGCCTGGGTCAGGTCGGCCAGATTGAAATTGGCGCCGGTGGCCTTGACCCCGGTCAGTATTGTGCCGCGCAACGTGGCACGGTGGAAATTGGCGTCCGTCAGGTTGGCGTCCGTCAGGTTGACACCACTCAGGTCCGACTTTTTAAAATTTGCGCCTTGCAGGTCGCAGCCCCGGCATTCCTTGATCGTTCCTGCGAGCAAATCGGCTACCTGATCCGCAAAGACCGGCCCCGCCATCATAGCCAGGGTCGCCGCCAGCACGATACGCATTTTGTCTCTCCTCCAACTTCGAAAAGTTATAAACATGTCTACTGATACAGATAGCATACTGCGCTTGCACAAATTCTTACCATTGGCCTTTTCAATAAGTGTCCTGGCCAGCCTCGTGTTAACTAGCACTACCCATGCGCAGACGGCAGTGACCCAAGTCAGCGGCATGCCCCAGGTGATTGACGCTGATATCCTAAAATTTGGTCAGCAGCGCGTGATCCTGTGGGGCATCGATGCACCCGAACTGCCACAGGGTTGCTGGATGAACGGTGCGTTCTGGGGCTGCCATGACGTGGCCAAACGCCACCTGCAGTTACTGGCTGGTCGCGGCGAGGTAACATGTGACTTAAGGGGCGATCCTGACCCATTCGGTCGTCGCTTTGGCGTATGTAACAGTGGTGGGCAGGATCTGAACGCGGAAATGGTGAAGGCGGGGCTGGCGCTGGCCTTTGAAGAACAGTCCGATTATTATTTCCCGGTGATGGTTGATGCGATCACTTCTGGCGTGGGCTTGTGGCAAATAGGCGTGAAGTTCGAGGAACCTTGGATCTTTCGCCGTCGCGAGACCCCCGGTGGATTAAGATAGGATAGAACATGGTACAACTAGCCAATGCAATCACTGCTCCGGGCCGCGATGGCGCCTTCGACGCGGTGCTGAAATGGGTCCTCTTGATGGCACTTATCACCTTGGGGGCGGTGGTGTCCTATGACTACGGGCTGCTGACCTACCTGTTCGCTTCTGACCGATCGAGGATTACCGTGCTGATCGCGGTGCTCTACGTGGGCTTCTCGCTGCATTGCATGTGGATTCTATTAGAACTGGCTCGTGAATACCGCCGCGCGCTGCAGGTGAAAGCGCAGTTGGCCTTGGCCATGAAGCTGCCCAACATGCCGCGGGGTGGTGGGCTGATCGACCAATACTTGGCCGATGTGATCCGCGCTCGGGAACACTCGGGCGAGGCGGAAGGCAATGCGCATCTGTTAATTAGCAGCCTGGGTGCGGCCTTCCGCCGGCGGACGAAAATCGGGACCTATGGTGCGGACCTGCTTTATAAGCTGGGGATGTTGGGTACCATGGTTGGCTTTGTCATGATGCTGAATTCAATGGGAAATTTATCGAATTTTGATGTTGATACATTGCGCGGTGCCCTGCAGGACATGATCGCCGGCATGGCGGTGTCACTTCTAACCACAATCGCTGGGCTGATCGGCGGCATCCTCTTACGGCTGGAATACAACATCGCCGACGCCCTCGTGATCGACATCAGCCAGACCGCTGTCAGCTTCACCGAAGCGTCGCTTCTGCCCCTGTTGGCACGCAAGGAGCGCTGGGACGGAAGCGATGTTTGAGGAGGAGCCAGAACCAGAGTTCGAGATTTTCTCGGCACTGCTCTTCAATTCTCTTAAGGCTATTACCTTCATGTTCTTCATCAGCTTCGCCATGATCAACAAGCCGGCCGACGAGGGGAAGGTGGACCCCAAGGCTGAGATGTTGATCACTGTCGCCTGGCCTGACAACAATCCAGACGACGTGGATACCTATGTTGAGGATCCGGGCGGTAACGTGATCTGGTACAAGCAACGAGAAGGCGGGCTGATGCACATCGACCGCGATGACCGTGGCATGTATAAAGATGTGATTTTATTCAACGGCATAGAAGTGACCAATCCGTTGAACCAGGAGATTATCAGCTTCCGTGGGCTGGAGGACGGCGAATATGTCGTCAACGTAGTGCATTATATAGCCAATGGCACGGCGCCACTGCCGGTGACGGTGAAGGTGGAAAAGCTGAACCCATCGGTCAAGGTAATCTTTTACCAGACGCTGAACCTGACCGGCACTGGCAATGAACAGACGGCCGTACGCTTTACGCTGAAAGGCGAGGATGTAATCGACGTGAACAACACGCCAAAAAGCCTGGTAGAACTGACGCGCGGCGGCGGGGGCAAAGCTAGCAGCGCAAGGGGTGGAGGCCCGGGCTTCATTGATGCCACGACGGGCCTGGCCACCGGCAGCACGGTGAAAAAGCCATGAGCATGACCTATGTAATCCTTTCATTAAGCACCTCCTATGCGTTGGTCGCTGCCCTTTTGACTTATCTGGTACTTCTCACGCGAATCCACTGGGTACTAAAGTTTTTGGCAACCGCGGCGACGGTGGTGGCCATTCCCCTGACGTTCTGGGGAGTGGGCGAATTGCGCGGCCTGCCCTCGGACGGGGAAATCCCTTCCAGCTTCCGTATGCTCTGGGCTGAGGTGGTCGAGCCCAATGCCCTTCAAGGCCAAAAGGGCCATGTCTATCTCTGGCTGAGACGGCTCGATTCAGACAATTTCCCAGTAGGCCTGCCCCGCGCCTATGGGCTGCCATATTCCGACGAGCTGGGGATTAAGGTCACCGAAGCCATGGGCGGGATTTCCCAGGGCGAGCAAATCCAGGGTATGATCGATGTGGAGGGGCCACTGCTCGAAGCCACGTCGGAGGCACTTGCCGAGGAAGTTCAGGCGGACCTTCGCGAAACTCGGCCGGGTGGGGCCTCGACTGCGGGCGAGCGGATCTCTAATTTTGATCCCTCAATGCTGACATTCGGTACAGAGGCGGCGCCGATTACGCCGGCCAAGTTGCCATGACAGTTAGCATCTGGCCCGGCGGCGGCGGGACCGTGCTATTGGTTGGGTCCTGAGCGCGAGGAGGTCAATGCACCCATCAGGGCGTCATATACCTCGGTCGATTGAAACCAGACCGTGCCGAGCTGCCAGCACGGCAGGCCCAGAGCTACTGTCTAATAAGTATTGTGAATAGAACAGTTCTGCACTAGAGTAGTAGGCCCTCCATAGTAGAATTGGCAATTCCAGTCATTGGATTTTTCAATGTTAGCTTACACTAGCGTTTGATAATCATGTGGGAGAGACATCGTGCGGCTTTGGAACTTTCTTTTGTCGGTTAGCCTAATTGCAACGGCGGGTCTTGGCCTGCTCGTGTTGTCGGGCGGTGCAAGGGGCCTTGCCGCCCCCCCTCTCGAGGCTCGTCTCGTGGTGCAGGACTTTCCGGTACCCGATGGGTTCGGCATCGACCCCGACCGCGTGGCGGGTTTTATGGCCGATCAGTTGAGACAGCGTTTAGATAACGACTTGGGCATTCGCCTGACGCTTAAGGCCAACGTGATAAAAAAAGTGAAGGAATTTGCGCTGCCTAGGCTGATGAATGTCGTTGTGGTGAGAGCGATGATGCGCGACATCCCAGAACTTTCGGCCGTCCTCGATCTTGGTGCCTTCCGTCGCACAGTGACTGGCCAAATCTCCACTACTGCGGCTGTTCAGGACGTGGCGCTGACGGTGCCCGGTGCGCTCTTGGCCGAGGTGAACGGCGAAAAGGTCAAGGTCACTACCACGTCGACCGGGATGACCGCCCTGGCGTTAGGTGACATGGCGCCGGGACAGGTGAATCAGGTGACAATCTGGCTCGGCGAGTCGGCGCTGGGGAATGATCTCGGTCGTACCATCCGCGTCGGAGCCAACACGGGCGCGCGCGGTCGGGTGCTTCTGTGGGGCGCGCAGGGCTGGTTTGGCGCGGATCTAGAGGCGCTGCGTTGGTCGCGTTGGCTGGTAGGAGCAATTCTAGGCGGAACGCTGTTGTTCGGACTAGCCAGCCTGATCCTGCCTCTGCTGACCGGGCGTCAGGCAAGAGCGCTGCGCGATCAGGAACGTTAAATTTGCAAAATGGCTCTGACAGGGCCATCAAAAGACTTCCAAGGTTTCTAAAAAGGCATGTCGTGGTTTTGGCTGCTCACTGTCGCTATAAGCGTGATGTACGAAAAGTGGTTATGATGCTCTGACCGTCTGTTACCTTGGCTTGTGGGTCGCGTGTGATGTTCAAACATGCTCGTAACCGGCTTGTGACGCTTGCAAACCTATAGTTGGCCAGTAGGAACTTTGATCCAATTAGGTGTGGGTAATTCACTATTTCACTAACCTTCACTAACCGCCTAACCATCACCATGAAACCATCATCAGACCGCCGCTCCGCCGCCTGAAGGCGAGATCAATGCCTCCTTCACCGCCCTTGAGAAGGTTAGTTTGAGATATTGGTAGAAAACTAATTTATCGAGGGGCGATTGGCAGCGCCAAAGGAGGCATCTGCCTCAATCTATTCATTTGGTTTTTTGAATTTTATTAACCTACCAGATGGGCCATCCTCCAACACCCAAATGGCACCATAATGGCCCATTTCGACCTCTCTCACTCTTTTAGACCAACTAAAGCGTTCAGCCTCAAAAGGCTCTCCATTATCAAAGCCTATTCGGACCAGTGCCTTGCTTTTTAACCCACCGATAAATGCATTTCCATTCCATTCAGAAAATTCATCTCCTTCAT
>Ga0115004_10001294_pt1 | contig 20338 bp, 19 predicted proteins | sample ArcticOcean_MG_C_10_FD_88737 | JGI IMG/M metagenome (GOLD analysis project Ga0115004, IMG submission 88737) | Marine microbial communities from western Arctic Ocean - ArcticOcean_MG_CB11_90 | ecosystem: Environmental > Aquatic > Marine > Oceanic | place: Arctic Ocean: Canada Basin | collected... | reverse complement strand
GTACTTGTAGGCGATTCAGTAGCTACAGCTATGTATGGCATGAAAAATACACATAATATTAATATTGACACAATGATACGGCATGGAATAAGTGTTAAATCTAATCTTAAAAAAGCAATTTGTGTAATTGATATGCCTATCAAAACATATCAAAATACGAAACAAGCTCAAAAGAATGCAAATTTAATTTTTAAAAAAACTAAATGTGATGCTGTCAAGATAGAGTGCAACGGAAAAAATTTTGATATAATAAAATGTTTTGTAGAAATGGGTATACCAGTAATGGGACACATAGGTTTTACACCTCAATATTATAAAAAATTTAAAGTGCAAGGGTTTAATAAGAAGGATCATATAAAGTTATTAGACCAGGCAAAAAAAATTGAGAAGGCTGGTGCATTTAGTATAGTACTAGAATGTATAAAAGGGTCTTTATCTAAAGAAATAACTAAATCTATTAAAATACCTACAATAGGTATTGGTGCCTCAAATCATTGTGATGGCCAGATTCTAGTAACTGATGACATGCTAGGTTTAAGTGGTTTTTACCCAAGGTTTGTTAAAAAATTTGCTAAATTAGATAATATTATTGAAAATGGAATTCAAAAATATAAAAAAGCTGTATTAAATAAAAAATTTCCAAGTAGAAAAAATACTTTTTAATTTATGCTCAAAACAGAAGTAAATATAAATTTTCAAAATAAAATACTAATTTTTTTTAAGAAAAATTTAAAAACTTTTATTTTTTTAATATCTATTATATTTATTATTTTGTTTAGTTTTCTTTTTTATAAAAATTTGCAGGAAAAAAATAATATAAAAATTTCAGAAAAATACACTCAAGCTACAATTCTATTAAATAAAAAAAAAATAGATAAAAGTAGATTGTTATTAGAGAGCATCATTAATGAAAAACATAAATTTTATTCACCGTTAGCATTGTACCTTTTGATAGACCAAAGCCTTATAAAAGATTCTGTAACAATAATTGCTTTATTTGATAAAATCTTAAAAATTAAAAATATAGAAAAAGAAGATTTGAACTTAATTAAAATAAAGAAAGCAATTTATCTTTTTAATACAGGCAATGAAGAACTTATTATTAAATCACTTAATACTGTAATTAATTCAGATTCAATCTGGAGGAATATGTCTATTAAATTAATATCTGAATATTTTTTGTCTAAAAACCAAAAAATAAAAGCAGATGAATATATTAAATTATTAAGCCAGAAGAAAAATAAATAATTTTAATGAAAAGATTATTTTTAATCTCCATTAGTCTATTACTTATTTCTTGCTCATTTGACAACAAAACAGGTATCTGGAAAGATGCTTCTGATATTAGTCTGGAGAAAAAAGAAGTAAAAGATTTAAAGAACAATAAAATAAAAAAAAAATATGAAGATATTTTTATAAAAGAAAAAATATTTAATAGAGAAGTAGAATCTTCAAATATTAATAGTTTAAATATTGTTTCATCTACTAACCTTGAAAATTGGACACAGCAATACGGAGATGTAACAAATAATATTTCTAATTTTTCTTACAATGGAAATACAACAGTCGTATCAACAAGCTCTAAATTAAGTAAAACATTATCATTTAAAAACTATTCGACTTCTAATACTCTTTTTTATAAAAATAATTTAATTTCGCATGATCATAAAGGAACAATTTTTATTTACTCACTAAATAAAAAAAAAAAAATATTTGAATATAATTTTTATAAAAAAAAATTTAAAAATTTTAAGAAAAAAATATTTCTTATTATAAATGATAATATTTTGTACGCTGCAGACAATCTTGGGTATTTGTATGCAATTAATCTTGAATATAAGTCACTTGAGTGGGCAAAAAATTATGGAATACCCTTTAGATCAAACTTAAAATTTTCTAAAGATTCAATTTTTTTAGCAAATCAAGATAATGTTATTTATGCAGTTTATAAAAAAAATGGAGAAAAAAATTGGCAATTTGCAACTACTCCTACTTTTTTGAAATCTGATTTTAAAAACAATTTTGCTGTAGATAAAATCAATCATAATCTTTTTTTTTTAAACACAAGTGGAGAGCTTTATTCTATCAACTATTTAAATCAAAATATTAATTGGGTAGTAAATTTTAAAGAGCGTTCTATGACTGGTGATATGGATTTATTTTTAAGCTTTCCAATTATAATCAAAAAAAATAATTTAATCATTTCTACGGAAAATTCACTCTTAAGCTATGATTCTATAAACGCTAATAAAATATGGGGTTTTATCATTAAACCAATTTTAAAACCTGTTGTAACTAAAAATCACACGTATGCTATTACGGCAAATAACCTTCTAATCTGTATAGATAGTATCACTGGAAAAATAACTTGGTCTAAAAATATCTATAATGAATTGAGTAAAATGAAAATAAAAAAAAAAATAGAAAAATTCAATGATCTTAAAATAGTTAATAAAAAAATTAACCTTTATTCGCAAAATGGATATTTATTATCTTTTAATTCTAAGACGGGTAATCTTGCCTCTTTCAATCAAATAAGCAAAAAAGGAATAAGCTCAGAAATATTTTTTATAAAAAATCAAATGTTCTTGATAGATAATAAAAACAGACTAATAAGCTTAAATTAACTTAATTATTTGACTTAGAGCTTAACAACGAAAGTTGTGTAATTTTACCTTCACCTAATAAGTCTGTAGGCTTAACCGGGTATTCCCCAGTAAAATAGTGGTCACTTAATTGAGGATATGTCTTATTTCTTTCTTCGAAGCCAATTGCTTTGTACAAACCCGATAAACTTAAAAATTTTAACGTTTTAGCATTAATATAGTTACGCATTTCTTCGTTGCTTCTACCATGAGCTAATAATTCTTTTTTAGTAGGCATGTCAACACCATAAAAATCAGGATATCTAATTTCCGGACAGGCTATTCTTACATGTACCTCTTTAACACCCGCATCATAAAGCATTTTGACTATTTTAAGACAGGTAGTTCCTCTAACTAATGAATCATCAACTAAAATAATAGATTTATTTTTTACTAAAGTTTTTGTAGCATTTAATTTTAATTTAACCCCAAAGCTTCTAATACTTTGTGTTGGTTCAATAAACGTTCTACCTACGTAATGATTTCTTATAAGACCCAATTCAAAACTTTTTCCTGAATATTGACTATAACCTAGTGCAGCTGGCACACCTGAGTCCGGTACAGGTACCACTAAGTCCGCCCCAATATCGGTTTCCTTAGCAAGTTCTTCACCCATTTTTTTTCTATACTCGTATGCACACTGGTTATTGAGCATACTATCCGGTCTTGCAAAATAAATGTATTCAAATGCATCTGGTCTAGCTTTTTTTGTTGGAAAAGGTTTTAGACTATTTAATTTTCCATTTTCTATTACTACGATTTCCCCATTTTCTACTTCTCTTACAAATCTAGCACCAACAATATCGAGAGCACAAGTTTCAGAAGCTAAGATAAATGAATCTTTTAATTTTCCTATTACAAGAGGTCTAATACCAAAAGGATCTCTAATGCCAATTAATTTTTTATTAGTAAGCATTACTAAAGCATAACCACCCTGTATTTGAAATAGGGCGTCAATGATCTTATCTGTCATTTTATTTCTACTCGACTTTGCTATCAATTGAACAATAGTTTCTGTATCACTTGTAGTTCTAAAAATGGCACCATCTTTAACTAAATTATTTCTAAGCTGTATGGCATTTGTTAAATTTCCATTATGGGCTAAACTTACTCCACTAGAATAAAGATCAGCGAAAAAAGGTTGAATATTTCTTAAAGAAACTTCCCCAGTAGTAGAATATCTATTATGGCCAATTGCAGATTTACCGGGCAATTTTCTTATTACTTCAGGATTGGTAAAATGATCACCAACTAAACCTTGTCTTTTTTCTAAATAAAATTTTTCTCCATCAAACGAGGCAATCCCACAACCTTCTTGACCTCTATGTTGTAAAGCATGTAAGCCTAGGGCCACCAATGCCGCTGCATCCTCATGGTCGGAAACACCAAAAACACCACATTCTTCTTTTGGTTTATCTAATTTATATTTTTTCAATTTTTTCCTTAGTTTCTATAATTTCTTTATAATTTGGGAACTCATTAATAAGTAAATCACTTCCTTTTTTAACCACTTTAAATGAAAAGGCATTTATTGTTGATATACCCCATTTTTCATAATCATAAAACCAGTTTAATACAGAAAAAAGACAAACTACCACCACGTAGCCTTTAAAGATTCCAAAAAGAAACCCAAAAGATTTATCTACAGAGCCAACACCTGTCCAGATTACCGTTCTCCCAATTGCCTTTCCTAGAATAATAGTAATAAATAAAGTTATAATAAACACAAAAACACCAATTCCAACATTATGTATAAAGTCAGACTCAACATAATTACTCACCCAAGGTTGTAGTTTAGGAACAAAAATTATTGTTGCTATAATAGAAACTACCCACTTCAAAGATGAAAGAAAGCTTAATGAAAAGCCATCAGAAAAACATTTAATTACATTATATAAAATTATTACTATAAAAATAATATCAAAGAACAAGATATCTTCTCTTAAAAATTCAATTAAGCTATTCATTACCAAAAGGCTTTAGAACTAAAATTAACTTTGGCAATAGTGTCAATACAGAAATTAACGCTAGAAGCATTGCTATACCTGTAAAGATACCAAAATAAATAGTTGGTATAAAATTAGATAATATAAGTATAGAAAATACAAACACAATAGTAATCGAAGTATTAAGTATAGCTATACCAACCGTATTATGACATCTATCAACTGTTTGATTGTAGCTCCTTATTTTTTCAAATTCTTCTTTGAATCTGTAAATATAGTGAATACTATTATCTACCGCTATTCCAATAGTAATTGCAGCTATCGTGATAGTCATCATATCTAATGGAATTCCAAGAAGACCAATAATACCCAAGATAAAAAATGCTGCAATGAAATTGGGAACAACCCCAATAAAAGAAAGAATTAAATTTCTAAATAGAATCAGGAACATTAGAGAAATCCCAATCATAACAACACCTAAGGTTAAAATTTGAGATTTAAAGAGACTTTGCAGTAAATTATTAAAAAGAATTACAACACCCGATAGCTTATATTCATTTTTTGTTAACCCTACTTCAGTAATCAACTCATTTTTTATTTTTTTAATTAAGTCATTTCTTCTGAGATTTTTTGTAGAGTCTTTAATTCTAACACTAATTCTTGCCTCACTATCTTTTACCGAAATGTAAGGAGAAATAATTTCTTTTCTAATTTCTTCTGGTATTTTACTGTATAAAACTCCAGCTTCAAAAGTTTCAAGCTTATCCCCTGTCAAATCCTCCGCTACTCTTATAATGGACCCGAAAGACATAACCTTACCTATTTCAGGTAAAGAATCTAAGTAATCATGTACTTGTAAAATTTTATCTATTTTGTTTCTAGTAAACCAATATTTTGCAGGATCTTCCTCGCTGTCTTGATTATCTTCATCCCATTCAGAAAACTCATCATCTTTTTCTACTTTTTCTTCGTTTTCAGGAAATTTTAAAATAACATCTAAAGTAGTAGTCCCACCAAGTTTATCATCAATAAGTTTCATACCTTTATATATTTCTGTTTTTTTATCAAAATAATTGATAAAACTATTTTCTACTTCCAGTTTTGAAATACCAAACACACTTAAAGCTATCACAATCAACGCGGAACAAAATATAATCGAAGTATTATTTTTGGTGAAACTACTAAGTGCATTAGTTATTTTAGATTCTCCATCTGTTTGATTTACAGAATCTTCGGCATTACTAAATGTATTAAGAAGAGCAGGGACAAGAGTAAATGTAATAATCAAAGAGACGAAAAGTCCTAATGTCATCATCCAGCCAAAATCAATAATAGGTTTAATACCACTAAATATTAAAGATAAAAAAGCGCAGATAGTGGTTAATACCGTATAAAGTATTGGCAAAAACATTTTACTGCTAGCTTCATAAACTGCATCTTTAATACTAAAATTTTCAAACTCTTTTTTGATTTGCAAAAACCTAACAGTGACATGAATATTCATAGCCATATTTAATATCAACATCAAAGCAATAAAATTTGAGGAAATTACCGTGACTTTCCAGCCTAGCAAACCTAGAACCCCAACCATTGTACCCACTGAAAAAGAACAACCTAATAATGGTATAATAACTAATTTAATTTTCTTAAAAATAAACCACAACGTGATAATAATAAATAAAAATACTCCGATGCCAAAAACAATTATATCATTTTGAACGAATGACATCATGTCATCAGTTATCATTGGTAACCCACCTAAATGTATTTGAGCATTTTCTCCATATTTTTTAATCACATCTCTAATTTCAGTAATGTTCTGATGGTTTTTTTGATTATATAAATCTCTGTAAGAGTCGTATTCATTGTTAAATATTTCTCTCTTTTTTTTTTGTGAATTATTTAAATTTCCTTCTATATCTAGGTTAAAAAAGTTATTTTTTGTTTTTATTAGTTCGTTTAATTTTTTATCTTTTTTTAAATAAACAACAATACCTGAAGTTTTGCCGTCTTTGCTAATAACGTAGTCTCTATAAATTGGACTGTTAAGAATTTCCTTAAAACCTCTTTCTTTATCTATTTCTGGATAAGCTAAGGTTTTATAATTTTTTAACCTATCCATTAAAGGTTCTTCACTATTTTTGAAAAGTGGAACGTCAACTACAGTAATTACACTATCAACCCACTCAAGTTTCTCTATTTTTGATTTTAGAAATTGAAGATTGATGATTGTTTCTTCATTGGTAAAGCTTAATACTGGTGTGTAAGTAAGAACAAGAAAATCCTTAGAACCATACCTTTCACTAACTTCTCTTAAATACTTTAGGTCTTTATCGTTCTCTAACAATAAGGAGTCAGATGATGCATCTAATTTGAAGTCTTTTGAAAAGTAGAGGAAAAATGATAAAGCAAGGCAAACTAAAACAATAGAAGTTTTTGAGAAATCAATAATTAGTGTTTTATAAATTTTACCAAACATCACCTAGATTGAGATATATCTTAAATTCTAGATAACTAAAGTATTAATTTTTAGACATGTCTTTAAATTTCGTATACATACCTTCGAATTCTACATGCACAACTCCAGTAGAACCATGTCTATGTTTACCAATAATTAGTTCTGCATGACCATGTATGTCGCTCATTTTAGATTGCCATTCAGCATGTTCAATGGAACCTTGTTTAGGTTCTTTTTTTTCAAGATAGTACTCATCCCTAAAAACGAATAAGACTACATCGGCATCTTGTTCGATAGAACCAGACTCCCTTAGGTCAGAAAGTTGTGGTTTTTTATCATCTCTTTGTTCTACAGCCCTAGATAGTTGAGAAAGCGCAACCACAGGAACATTAAGCTCCTTAGCTAAAGCCTTTAAACCTTGAGTGATTTCTGATATCTCCTGCACTCTCCCGTCCATTCTGTTTGTATTAGTTCGCATTAATTGGATGTAATCTACAACAATTAATTTTAATCCAAAAAGTCTTTTAATTCTCCTTGCTCTATTACTTAATGTTGAGATCGCAATGGCAGGAGTTTCATCTATGTAAAGAGGGAGGTCATAGATATTTCTCGAAGTTTCTATATATCGATTTAATGTTTCCTCAGTTGCTTTACCCGTTCTTATTTCGTGAGAAGAGATTCTAGCTTGTTCTGATAAAATTCGTGTTGATAGTTGTTCTGAGGACATTTCTAAAGAAAAAAAAGCAACAGATCCTTTTTCGTTATTTTCCTGTATTTTTTTAGAGGCATGATACGCAATATTAGTAGCAAGTGCTGTTTTACCCATTGAAGGTCTTCCAGCTATAATCACAAGATCGGATCTGTGAAGACCCCCTAATTTTTCATCTAAATCAGTCAAACCAGTTGGAACACCAACAATACCTTGGTCACTTTTCATGGCCAATGTGGCCATTTCAATTGTTTGATCGATAGCTTGATTAAATTTTAAAAAAGTTTGTGAAAAATTTCCTCTTTCTGCTAAATCAAATAATGATTTTTCTGCACCTTCAATTATATTTTCACCTGTTTTTTCTATTTGATCATCTTTTGCTTCATATGAAATTCCATCAGAAATAAAAATTAATTCTCTTTTCACGTACATTTCGTGAATAATTTTTGCATAATCAATTGCTTGTTTTATTGAAGATGAAAACCTTGTTAATTTTATTAAATAATCAGTTCCTCCAATCTCACTTAATCCAGAGTCATTTTCAAAATAGTTTTTTAAAGTTATTGGGTTAGCAATCATTCCCTTGTTATTAAAACCTTCTATTACTTCATAAATTTTTCTATGCATTGGGTCAAAAAATTTTCCTGAATTAATAATATTTGAAATTTCATCAATTATATCGTTATTGACTAAAACTGAACCAATTAGAGATTGTTCAGCCTCGATATTTGATGGTAGTTTATTTTCTTCAGTATGAGTTATATTTAATCTAACTTTTTCCATTAATTAGATATTAGTTAAAGTTATCTAAATATAAACTTAAAAGTTACACACCTTTTTTTTTGCCTGTGGAAAAATATTATATTAGCTCTAAATAGAATCTATCTTATCAACTTCTAAATTAACACTAGCTGCTACTTCGGCGTGAAGATTAACGATAATTTTATATTTACCAACCTGTGAAATATCTTGTTTCAAATCTATTTGTGAAGGGCTTATCTCAACTTTTAACATTGCACTAAACGCAGCAGACACTTCTTTAGGTTTTATGGAGCCGTAAAGCTCACCATTTTCTTTCGATTCTTTGTTAAATTTTAAAGTTTTATTAGAAATTTTAACAGCAATTTCCTTAAATTGTTTTTTTGAATCCTCATTTTTTTGACTCAATTCAACTTTTTTTTTGTTTACAAATTCTACATTTTCTTTACTAGCCCTTAAGGCTTTTCCCTGCCTTAGCAAATAATTTCTACCAAAGCCATTTTTAACTTCAACTTGATCACCGATTTTTCCAAGCTTCATAATATTTTCTAGAAGTATAATTTGCATAATTAGAGCAGTCCTAAAATTTTAGCTTTTTTTATTTCGGTTGTTAATTTTCTTTGTTTATTTTGCGAAACAGAAGTTATTCTTGAAGGCATAATTTTATCTGTATCGGATATATATCTTCTTAATAATTTTATATTTTTATAATCAACTGCTGGAGCTCCTTTGCCTGATAGTGGACATTTTTTTGAAAATCTAGAGTCTGATTTTTGAAATAAACTGAGTTTATTCAATGGATTTTGGGGTCTTTTATTAAATTTATTATTTTTTCTTTTCATTAATGTCTTTGTCTTTAAAATATTCTGTTTCTGTATCTAATTTTTTGTATTTCACTGTTAGGTGTCTAATTAAAGAATTATCAATTATGCTACTTTTTCTTATTTCTTCTAAGGTTTTGCTCTCTCCTTGGAATTTATAATGTATATAAAATCCTTTATTGTAGGCCCTTATCTTTTTAGCAAAACTCAAAAGTCCCCATTTTTCCACTTTTATAATTTTACCAGCATTCTTATCAATAATATCTTTATATTTATTTTCAACACCCTCCAACTCAAGCGTAGAAAGGTCCTGTCTGGCTATTAATGTATGTTCGTAAAAGTTCATTATACAATCATTAACTGTTTATTTATTAAAAGAACGGTTTTATACTATTATAAATACGTCAATTCAATACTAATAATGTTATAAAAAAAGCATTTATACAAATGAAAGCTATCTTATTTCCAGGTCAAGGTTCTCAAATAGTAGGTATGGGATCAGAATTCTATAATAATTTTTCCATAGTTAAAAAACTTTTCTCCGAGGCCGATGATAAATTAAATTTTAAGATTTCTAAGATCATACTAGATGGACCAGAAAAAGAACTTAGGTTAACTCAAAACACTCAACCAGCAATTCTTTTAGTTAGTTATTCAATATATTTAGTTATGAAAAAAGAATTTAATTTCAGTCTAGATGAAATAAAATATTTTGCAGGCCATTCGCTAGGTGAGTACAGTGCTTTACTTTGTGCTAACGCATTAACTTTTCAAGATGCCATACATCTGCTTTTTGAAAGAGGTAAATCTATGCAAGAAGCAATACCAGTTGGGAAGGGAGGAATGATTGCAATTCTTGGTTCTGACGTAAAAGAAATTAATAATTACATTATGCAAGTAAAAAATAGAGGAATTTGTGAAATTGCAAATGATAATGCACCAGGACAAATTATTGTAAGTGGTAACGTCGAAACTGTTGATGAATTAAAAAAAATTTTAAAGGAAAATAAAAAAAAAAGTATTTCCCTACCTGTAAGTGCACCATTTCATTGTTCGTTAATGAACTCTGCAGCTATTAAAATGAAAGACAAAATAGATAATACCAATTTCATTAAACCAGAATATGAAATCGTGAGCAACGTCACATCTCTACCAACAAATAACCCTGATGAAATAAAAAAATTATTGGTAAAACAGATTTGTTCTAAAGTTAGATGGAGAGAGAGTATGTTATTTATGAAAGAAAAAAAAATCAACACTTTTATAGAAATAGGACCTGGAAAAGTTTTGACAAGTCTAGCTAAAAGAATTTTACCTAACACTAAGTGCTTTAGTATTAATTCAATAGATGATATCAAAGAATTAATAAATGAATCTTAAAAATAAAAAAATTTTAATTACTGGAGCCACAGGAGGCATTGGAAATAGTTTAGTTAAAAAATTTTATGACTTAGGTTCAATTATTTTAGCTACAGGTACAAATGAGGTTAAATTAGATAAATTAAAAAAAGAATTTAAAGATATTAGTGTAAAGAAATTTAAATTAGAAGAGCATTCTAAAATCGAAGAACTTATAAACTCTACATACTCTGACTTGGGGGGTATAGACGTATTAATTAATAATGCTGGAATCACTCTGGATAATATTTCGATAAGATTAACAAATGAAAATTGGCAAAAAGTAATTGATATCAACTTAACTTCAACCTTTTTAATGTGCAAACATGTCATCAAAAAAATGTTAAAACATAAGCAAGGAAAAATTATAAACATAACCTCTATTGTTGCTCACACAGGTAATCTTGGTCAGGCAAATTACGCTGCCTCAAAAGCCGGTATTATTGGCTTCTCTAAAAGTTTAGCACTTGAGTATGCCAAAAAAAATATAAATGTTAATTGTATTTCTCCTGGTTTCATTAAAACTGAAATGACAGAGAATATTAAAGAAGAGTTAAAAAAAATACTTATTGCCAAGATACCGAGTGGCGAACTTGGTTCTGGCCAGGATGTTGCTAATTGTGCTGCTTTTTTAGCATCTGAAATGTCTAATTATATTACAGGGGAAACAATACATGTTAACGGGGGCATGTATATGTCTTGACAATTATTAATATTAATTTAATAACGAATTTTATCATAAATCGAAAAATAGGAATTTAAATGTCAGATGTGGGAGTAAAAGTAAAAAAAATAGTAGCAGATCACCTTGGTGTTGAAGAGGAAAAAGTTACAAACGAATCTAGTTTTATAGATGACTTAGGAGCAGACAGCTTAGACACTGTTGAATTAGTAATGGCATTCGAAGAAGAGTTTGGATCGGAAATTTCAGATAGTGAGGCTGAAAAAATATTAACAGTTGGTGATGCTATTAAATTTATCGAAAGCAAATCTTCCAATTAAATTTAAACTTAATATTTAATTAATTTGACCTCCAGTAATGGTTGCATAATGATAATTTTATCCTCTCCTTCTGGAGCGGGAAAAACAACACTCACAAAAAAAATTCAGCAAAAATACGAAAACTTTAAAATTTCTGTATCCCATACCACCAGAAAACCAAGATCTAACGAAGTTGAAGGAGTAGATTATTTTTTTATTGATCATGATGATTTTAAAAGGAAAATTAAAAATAATGAATTTTACGAATACGCGAAAATATTTGATAATTATTATGGCACATCAAAAAAATCAGTAAACATTCTTTTAGAAAACAAAAATGATATTTTATTTGATATTGACTGGCAAGGAACACAGCAACTATCTAAATTCAAAGAACTTAAATTAATTAAAATATTCTTAGTACCTCCAAATAAAAAAGAATTGGAAAATAGATTAATTCAAAGAAACCAAGACAATTCAGAAATTATTACTAAAAGACTAAAATCTTATGACAACGATATTTTTCACTGGTCAGATTATGATTACGTTATTACAAATGATAATCTAGAACATTGTTTTTCTCAAATAGAGAAAATTATATTATCATTTAAAATTAAAAATATTATTTAATTTTTTCAAAATATTCTGTAATTTTATAATATTCCTTTTCCGACAATTGACTCGGACGTAAATTTAGATTTATATTGATTTTTTTTTCTATGTGCGCTAAATCCCCAAATAACTCTTTGAAGGCTTTGTTGATCATTTTTCTCTTCCTTGAAAAAAAAATATGTGTAACCATTTCTAAGTTTGTTATATTTTTAACATTAAAATTTTCATTTATAACAGGTTCAAAAACTAATACTGTAGATCTAACTTTTGGAACTGGGTAAAAACAAGTTTGAGAAATATTGAAACTATTTGTAATTCTTAACCTGGAACTAGTTAAGATACTTAATCTTCCAAAAGAAGCACTACCATGTTTAGCTAATATTTTATCAGCGACTTCTTTCTGAAACATTAAAATTAATTTTTTATACTTTGGGGGCCACTTTTCAAACTTGATTAATCTAGCTAATATTTGAGAAGAAATATTATAAGGTAAATTTCCCACAATTATTGAATTTTTCTTAATTTTTTTTTCTAATTTAAATTTTAAAATATCCTCATTAATAATTTCTAGATTTTTATAGTTTTTTAATTCTTTTTTTAGAAAAGTAGATAATCCATAATCCTTTTCTATTAAAATCAAGCTTTTCGGTTTTTGGAATATTATTTTTTTAGTTAAATTTCCCGTACCCGGCCCAATTTCTATTATATTGTTATCTTTGATATCAGATAATTTAATAATTTTATCTATAATATTATTATCGATTAAAAAATTTTGGCCTAAAGATTTTTTAGGCTTAATCATTAATTTTATTTAAAAAATTAATAGCGCTAAGTAGGCTTTCTGGGTTAGCTTTATTTAGTCCAATTATATCCTTGGCTGTTCCATGGTCGGGAGATATTCTTAAATATTTTAAACCTAAAGTAATATTAATTGCATCATAGCCGAAAAGAGCTTTAAAAGGAGCTAAAACCTGATCGTGGTACATGCCAATAATAAGATCATATTTAAGTTTTTTTTGATTACTGAAAGCTGTATCTGCTGGATAAGGACCTCTAATATTTATACCTAATTTTTGCAAGTTAATTATAGAAGGGGCTATAATTTTACTCTCAATTGAATTTATTTTATCTTCACTGTTGTGAGGGTTTAAACCTAAAACTATTATCCTAGGTTCTTTACCAAATAACTTCTTGTAATATTTATTAATTGTAAGAGTTTTCACCTTTATTAAATCAAAACTGATTTTATTAGTGACATTTTTAATTTCTAGGTGTGTCGTTAGAGGCACAACAGATAATTTTTTATTATGAATCATCATAACTTCTTTATTTTTAACATTATTTTTGTGTGCTAAATATTCAGTTACACCTAAATATTTTTTATTAAAAATTTTTTTATCTACAGGGGCGTTCACAAAACCTATAATTTTTTTTGTGTTCGCTAGATAATGAGCAATATCCAAACATTTAATTACATATTTTTTTGTGTCAACAATATTACTATCATAAACTGATTTGAAATTTAAAGGCACATTTAAAACACAAAGACCCATATTTTTTTTTATGTCTTGTATTTTATCAATACTTGTCACAGGAATATTTATCCCAATATCATTTATCTGTTTTTTAAAAAGATAGTAGTTACCAATAACAAATAAGTTTTTATTCTTTTTATTAACTTTCCATGATTTTGCTATAATTTCAGAATTAATACTATTTGGTTCGCCTGCAACTATTGCGATTAATTTTTTCATTTAAATTTTATTGCAATAGTATTTTCTAAATTAGAAAAATGTGACCTTGAAAATAAATTCAATTTATCTTGTTTTTTTCTTGCTAAAACTTTATCTTTAAGTACATCTACTTTTCTTGCATCATTACTTTTTCTTAGATTATTTATTCTAAAAATAGTTATTGAATTTTTATTATTCATCGGTGAAGAAATTTCATTAATTTTAATTCTTTTAATTTCATCCAAATAAGTTTTTGAAAATGATCTGTTAGAGACCCATCCTAATAGTCCGCTATTTTTAGAAGATTTAGCGATACTTAATTTTTTAGCAGCTACCTCGAATCCTTCTTTTTTAATAAGTTCAAAGACTTCATCGATTTTTTGTTTTTCATTTTCAGATTTTAGAATTTCTATTTCTGAAATATTATACTCAATGATTTGAGTTTTTAGTAAAACTTTTACTTCATTCGCCACTTCAACAATATTTATATTAATTTGATTCTTGTAGATATTAAAAATGAATGAGTTCCATAGCAGTTCCGTTTCATAATTTTTTTCAAAAGTCTCATAGTTTATGTTTGATTCTTTAAAAATTTTTTTTAATCCTTTAATATTTGTATTGAATTTTTTTGCAATACCGAGGGCATAATTTCTTAAATCATTTTTATTATAAGCTGTCACTGAGTACTTATTGACTTCAGCTCTCTTAATAGATTTGCTAATTAAATTCTTTACTGCATAATCTTTATTTCCATTTATGGTTTCTTGTGTAACTTTTTGTTTACTAATTATCAAATTTGTTATTATTTCGTTTTTAATATCAACTGAAGTTATTAAGTCATTTCCCACCTTAACAACAATATTATTAGAAATTTTTGACTTTAACTCTGAAAAAATAAAGTTATTTATAAATAAAAAAATACCCAGACTTATTAAAATTTTGTTTCTCATCTAATTGATGTTGGAGTATTAATTTTTGCAAATGGAATAATTGATATTGTAAACATAAGTGAATTTTTTGACTCGACATCTCTATCTGTGTAAAATTCTCTACGATATGCAATACCTGCTTTTAAACAATCATTAATATAATTATAATTTAAATCATAAAACTCTGCAGAACTTGTAAGTAAGTTCCTCTTTGTGGAAAAATTTAATTCACCGAAACTATTTAATTTAAAATTTACACCAGCTTGTAAAAACTCTTGATTTTGAAGATAATTTTTTTCTTGTAAGTAACCTAAATTAAATTTTGCTTTATTAAAAGTATAGTCCGCGCTAACCTCATTGTAGTTAAATTCTTTATAGCCTTGATCTATAGAAAAATTATAATTCAAGTTCATTTTATTATTAATCTTATATTTTGATTGACCAACAATATCTGAAAACCGTTGATCCAAAGTAGTAGTTGATGGAATATCTAAATTTTCTTTTTCACTAATGACCTGGCCTAACCCAAATGAAAAAATCTCCTCTGATAAAAGGTTATTTTTATTTAACTTATTTTTTTTATATTCGAAACCTAGCGATGTACTTAAACCAGGTTCAACAACATCTAATTCACCAACTTTATTAAGATTAAATAGATTTCCGTAGTTAAGTCTTCTTCCATTTTCAATGTTCCTCATATGTCCAGGAGCGTACCTTAAAAGTAATTTAGGGCTTAATGAGTGAAAGTTTTTATTAATCGTATCATTTTTGTACAAACCTAATTTTGCAAAATAACCTAGAGCAGTTTTCAACTCATTATTAGTTTTAGAATTTTTATATTTAGTTGTGTTATTAGCATCGTAGGTTACAGTTTTAACTATACCCTCAAAGTAGTTCACAAGACCTGATTTATTTATCCATTTACTAGATTTCCAATTAAAGTCATTTACAAAAAATTCTGTTTTTTTGTTTATTTCGTAATTTCTAACTTTCAAGTCAGTTTTTAAATCAACAACTCCATATTTACCATTTGAAAAGATATTTTTTTCAATCGTTAAAGGAAGCAAGTATTCGTGACGCAAATTTTCAAATTTAGTAGTGTCCTCATAAGCACTTGGGGTTAGGCCAAAATAAAAATCTTTATTTTGATATGTAAAATCAACAGTATTTTCTAAAATAGATTTATTTTTATCTACCAATGATGAATTTACATCATAAACTTTTAAATAAGTATCATTTGAAACATGTTCTAAATTTATTTCAATATTACTATTTTTTTCTTCTTCATCTACTAAATCTATATATAAATTAGAAAAAAAATGAGCACGACCACCGCTAGATTTTTTATTAGTTTTTTTTTTATAACCCTGGGTATAACCTGCGTCGACTATCAAAAAAGAGTTCTTAAAATCCTGCCTATATTCTGCAAGGAAAAGAGGATTTTCATTGAGTAATAATTTAGGAGTAAATGTGAGGTCTTTATCACTGCCTAAATTCCAAAAATACGGCATTATAATGCCAGACCCTAATGTAGTACTATTCACAAGAGATGGAGCTAAAAGGCCCGATCTTCTCTTTACCGTTGGATCAGGATGGGAAAACTTTGGGGCATAGAAAATTGGAAAATCGTATACTTTTAAAACAACATTATCGTAGTAAATAGTTTTTTTAGCTAAATCATGTCTGATTTTTTTAGACTGTAAAGTCCACGGGGGGCATTTACCTTTATCTCTGATTTTGCAGTAAGTAAATATACCCTTTTCAAGTATATTAGTTTTTTCAGATAAAGACATTGTATTAGCAAATAATCTAGGTTCGTTATTAACATTTGATTTATCTATATTCTGTTCAAGGAAAATCTTAGCATCCGAGCCGATAATCTTTTTTTTATTTTCATCAATATAAACTTCAGAAAAATTATAATTATTATTATTTACATCTACTATTTTAATATTTCCTTTTGAAAAAAATATATTAGTCAAAATTGAATAATTAAACATTTCGACAAATATAAGATTTCCATCTCTGTCTTTAATTTGCGTTTTATTATTTGAATATATAGTTTTATTTTTATTATCTAAAAAAATATTTTCACCTAGAACCACGTAACCAGCAGAAGTTATAATTTTCGTTGCCCCCTGGGTTTCTAATAATTTTTTTAATTTGTTGTATTTTGCATATTCTGAAAACAATTTATTACCTTTTTTATCTAAAGTATTCACATTACCATTAAAAATTGTAGTTTTATTTATGTCATCATGTTGAACTTTAGAAGAATTAATTTCTAGTTCTTGTGAAAATAGATTTAAATTAAAAAATAAGAAAATTAAAAAAAAATTATAAAAGATATTATTTTTCATTTATTTGAATAACTCCAATTGAGCAAAAAAGACCAATAGCTATCAGAGGAATCCAAATTGATAAAATTAAGCTAATTCTCCCAGTTTGACCAAGCGCTATAGAAAGATCTTTAAAATAATATATGATTACTGAAATTAATATAGACACAATAACATAATAAAAATTTTGTTTTTTATCGACTGATCCAATAGTGAATATTGATGCCAGTACAACCATTAAAAATAAAAAAATAGGCATAGAAACAAATCTATTAATTTTTTCATTTAATAATTTTTTGTTATATCCTTTTTCATTTAATTCAGAATAGTTAGTAATTAAATTAACAAAAGATAAAGTATTCAAATTTCTGTATAAAGAATTAATTTTCTCCAAAATTTTTTCAGTTTTAAATTGATAAATAGGCATCTTAATTATTTCATCTCCATTTGAAAAATCGTAAATTATTACATTTTTCATTTTCCACGGGTTATCAATAATTAAAGCAGATTCTGCTTCAATTCTTTTTAAAAGTTTATTTTCTATACTAAACATATATACCGATACTTTTTTTAAATTATCACCATCTAGTATTTCAGCATTAATAATCTTGTAACCACTTTTATCGATTTCTTTTATCCATACCCCGTTTTTATTTATTGAGATTAAATGATCTACATCCTTGGCAAAGCTAGCTTTCTTTACCTCATATTGCTTTACGAGTGCGGATGTAATTGGATTAACACCAATTAAAATAAAATTTCCAAGAAAAAAAGCAAAAAATGCTAAAATCATAATAATTTTAAAATTAGAGTATCCAAAAACTTTTATCGACAACAAATCTTTATTGGATTTTAAATGTAAAAAATAAAACATCGATGCTAAAAATATTATAAATGGCATAAGCTCTACAATTAATGTTGGGACAAAAGATAACGACAAAATGAAAGGAAGTAACATAGATTGATTCAGATCTTTAAAAAATTCAATTTCTTCAAATAAATTTAATATAATTCCTAGAGCTAAAAAAACCAGAATAGTATTTAAAACTATTTTTAAAAAATTTATTATTAAATATCGATTAATAATTTTACTCATTAAATAACCTTTTCATAGATTGAATTTTTAGCTAATAAAAAATAAAAAATTAAGAATAAAACTAAAGGAGTTAATAAATAAAGATAAGAATGCATCAAAGAAACACCCGTATATTTCAAAAATATTTCTGCAAATATCAATACAACGAAAGCAAAACTAAATACTATGTACTTTTTTATATAGTTATATTTTTTTTCTTTTCTGTGAATCAATAAAAAAGATGCCATAATTGTAATCAAAGGGATATATAAGGGCATCCCAATTCTTCGCAAGACTGCTTCAGTGACTTCTTTGTTGTTTTTTTTAAAAGAACAGTTACGTATATTTTTTTCAGTCTTAGATCTTAGACATTGAAAAAGCACACGACTAGAAGTTTCTTGTATTTTTGTTTGCTTTATTGTTCTATTATTTAAATTATTTATACTTAATTCATTTTTTTTAAAATAAATATTTTTAATTTTTTTATTTTTACCTAACGTTTGAATGGTACCATCAAAAAGAAATAATTTATTATTCTTTATAATACCTTCGTTTGCAAAAATTGTTGTACTTGCAGATTTGCCTGCTTCAGTAATAATAGTATTTAAAGTACCAGCAGTATCTTTGATAAAAATATTTATTAATCTACCATTAGATTCTTTTCTATCGATGTAAAAAGTTACACCCTCAAAAGAATCACTAAAGTCACTTGATTTAAGAATAGAATTAGCCTGTATCATTTCAGTTTCTCTCAACAATGATCTAGATTTATTTAAAAAAAAGGGATTTATAATTAATCCTAAAATAATTTGTGCAAGCATTATCAGAATAGCAACTAAGAAGAAAACATTCACAATTTTCATTTTATTTAACCCCGTAGTCCATAAAATTAATAATTCTTGTTGTCTTTCAAATTTTGCAATGGAAATAATCAAAGATAACAAAAAAGACAAAGGCACAAACCTTGTAAGAATTGTAGTAATATTTAATAAAGTATACTTAAAATAGATAATAGCGGAATAACCATCCTCAATCATTAAGTCTAAAAAATTTACCGATCTAACGGTCCAAGCAATTGCGGTAAAAGTTAATAAAATCGTTATAAAATTTTTAATAATTTCACGAGACAGATAGCTATAGATTTTATTTTTAAGCATTAAATTCTGATGTATATCTAAAGCAACTTTAATTAAAACTCAATCTACAGTTGATCTAAATAGGTAATTTTTGCATTGAAATTGGATATATTTAAACATATATACCATTCAATTTCTATTGAGTGTATTTATAAATTTATGTCTATTAAAATTAACTATTCAAACACAGTAAGCGATAAATCTTCAGCTAATCTTGTCTTATTTACTGATAAAAAATTAAATATTAGCGGTTTAAAAAAATATCTTTCCAATTCAGAATTTTCTTACATAAATGACTTATTAAAAACTAGTGATTTAAAAAAAAATTTATTTGTTTTTGAAGTTAATTCTAAAAAGAAGATAGTTTTAGTTTCTATTAAAAAAGATTTGAAGAGCTTTGATGTAGAAAATTTAGGTGCTGAACTCTATGGATGCGTAAAATATGGAAAAAATAGTGGGTACCTTATAAACTCTGATACCATAAGTAGTAAACATGAAAATTTTATAGGTCTTTTTCTTCATGGACTAAAATTAAAATCTTATGAATTCAATAAATATAAAACACAAAAGGATACAAGACTTATTTCCATCAAAGTATTGGGAAATAAAAATAAATCTTCAGTTCAAAATCAATTAAAATTTAAAGCTCTGGAAGAAGGAATTTTTTATGCAAAAGATTTAGTTTCTGAACCAGGAAATATTTTACACCCAGATGAATATGCAAAAAGATTAAATTCTCTTAGAAAAGATGGTTTAAAAGTAAATATATATGATGAAAAAAAATTAAAAAAATTGGG
>Ga0115004_10001293_pt1 | contig 20340 bp, 19 predicted proteins | sample ArcticOcean_MG_C_10_FD_88737 | JGI IMG/M metagenome (GOLD analysis project Ga0115004, IMG submission 88737) | Marine microbial communities from western Arctic Ocean - ArcticOcean_MG_CB11_90 | ecosystem: Environmental > Aquatic > Marine > Oceanic | place: Arctic Ocean: Canada Basin | collected... | reverse complement strand
TGTACCCACAAGATTTAGAAAGATAATTATAAAAGATTACTCAGATTTCAAAAAAGATATTTTAGATTCTAAACCAAAAATTGTTGAGAAAATAATTATATCATTATTGAATGGTGACTTTTATATTTTAAAAAAAGGATTTTCAAAAAAATTTATTAATGATCTAAAAATAAACACTTTTAATTATTTTAAAGATAAACCTTCTGAGTTTTATAAAATGTTAGAAGGAACTCCAGATTTTCACAGAAAAATCGATTTGGAAACAGGAAAAAAATATAGTTTTGAGAATTGCAAACACTCATTTTATTTTTATCCCTGGAATAAAGATCCCTTAAATATTTTTGAGACAATCTATAAAAGATGGAGAGTAATGAAAAAATTAATGGGACTGAATGAAAGGGAATATGAAAATAATACCCCAATAGATGGAGTTGTAGATAGAATTCAGATAGTCAAATACCCATCTAAAATTGGTTATTTAGCACCACATCAAGATCCCTATAAAAATCAAAGACTTATTTTAAGCGGATATATGGACAAACAAGGAAAAGATTTTGATGGAATAGGATTTTATTTAATAGATAAAAACAACAAAGTGGTAGAGGTGGAGCATTTAATTGATACTGGAGACATTGGAATAGGATATTCATCAATTTACCATGGTGTGGCCCCGGTAAACATTGATCAGCTACCTAATTGGAATGATATAAATGATGGTAGATGGTTTTTGTCAATGTATAGCAATGCATCAGATGAAGTTAAATCAAGGGCAACAAGCTCACCTACTAAAGAAAAGTTTGATGACATACGATTATACCCTAGATAAAATAATATAATTTAATATTTTAATTGTTTTAGTTTTATGATTTTTAGAGCAAATAAGAATAGTATTATAATAACTTTTAAAAATAAACTTATTTGGTTTTTTTTATATCTTATAAATATACCTTTTTTATTTTTAATAATAATAATTTTTCCAATTTTTAAAATTCGAATAAATCAACTGGAAACAAGATCAATTGGACATTTTTCAATTTCTACAGAAATATTTTTAGCCGAATTAAGAAATAAGATGCACGGTAAAAATCCTGGATTATTTGTATGGTTTAGAAATAAGAAAATTTCAAATAATTTTTTGTTAAAGAAATTGAAAAAAGAAATTTTAATTGGACCAAGAGTTATATTTAAACCAATATTTTCTATGATAAATAAAATAGATATGTTAAGTTTTTTGAGATCTCCCTTTAGACACTGGAAATATTTACCTTCAAAAGAAAAAACCTTATGGCAAATTAGAGATATTCATAAAGTTTTACAAAAAATAAAGCCTATTATTAGATTTAATAAACTAGAGGAAAAAAGTTGTCAGAACTATTTAAAAAAAATGAATATTTACAAAGAAAATTATTTATGTTTTTTTGCTAGAACACATCATTTTAGAAATGATGCTCCATCAGTAAGGGATAGTAATGTGGATACTCAATTACCTGGTATAATAAATAATTGTAAAAAAAATAATTTTAAAGCTATAAGGTTAGGTGACAATGAGCAAAAAAAAATTACCAATAAATCAAAATTTTTAATTGATTATTCACATTCAAAATATAAAAGTCCAATTTTAGATTTATATTTACCTATGAATTGTAAATTTATGGTAGGCGCTAGCTCAGGCATTAGTCACATGCCAATTTTAAATAGGAAAAAAATTTTAATTACTGATTTTACTCAATTTCATGATTTAGATTATACTCCAGATTACTATATCCCAATTTTATTGCCTAAAAAGTATAAAAGAATATCTACAAACAAAATAATAAATTATTCAGAAGTTTTTCATTTAGGCTTAACTAAAATCCAGTATGATCATGAATTATTAAAAATGGGCTATGTGACTGTACCGAACTCTAAAAAAGAGATTTTATTAGCAATTAATGAAATGGATAAATTAGTAAATTCAAATAAAAAATTTATAGAAGATACAGTTTTACAAAAAAAATTTTGGAAAATTTTAAGAAAATATTATAAAATTGCAAAACCTATAAATCTAAAAATTTCTAATAATTTTTTAAAATTAAATAAACAATATATTAATTAATCTTAAGATTGTTCCTAAAGTGAATTAATCTTAATTAACTTTTAATAGTTATTTTAAAATTAGATATTTATTATTTATATTGACGTCAAAAATTTTGGATATAATAGTAAGTATTTTAAAAGCTAAAAATTATTAGAAATATTGATACAGGATTACTTATGAAAAAATTTATTCCACTTTATAAACCATCTATTTCCATGGATGAAAAAAAAAATGTTATGGAATGTTTGAATGAGAATTGGATATCCTCAAAAGGTAAATTCATAAAAAAATTTGAAAACAGTTTTAAAAAAAAATTTGGTTACAAATATTCATGCGTAACAACTAATGGGACTACGGCCCTGCACTTATCTTTATTAGCCATAAATATAAATGTAAATGACGAAGTAATAGTTCCTAATTTAACATATGTGGCCCCCGCAAATGCAGTAAAGTATGTTGGTGCAAAAGTTGTTTTAGCTGATGTAAATTTAAAAACTTGGTTAATGGATACTGAAGAGATTGAAAAAAAGATTACAAAAAAAACAAAAGCTATAATATTAGTTCATTTATATGGTTTTACTTATGACTTTTCAAAAATTGAAAGGATAAAAAAAAAATATAATTTAAAGATTATTGAAGATTGTGCCGAAGCAATAGGTACGAAATTTAGAAATAAATTTGTTGGAAACTATGGAGATATTTCAACATTTAGTTTTTATGGTAATAAAACTTTAACTACAGGCGAAGGAGGAATGGTAGCAACAAAAAAAAATTTTCTTTACCAAAAAATTATTAAATTAAAATCACAAGGCTTGAATATTTATAAAAAAAATAATTATTATAATCATGAGATTGTTGGATATAATTATAGAATGACTAATATATGCGCTGCAATTGGTTTTTCACAGCTAAAAAAAGTAAATTTTTTTATATCCCGAAAAAAAAAAATTAACGACTTATACCAAAAGTTTTTATCATCAGATCATATAACTTTTCAGCAGACACTTACCTCTTGCAAAAGTACTTTTTGGTTGGTTAATATCTTATTTAAAGACTCATCAATGAAACTTAAAGTTGAACGATATTTAAAAAATAAAAATATAGAAACAAGACCTATATTTAAACCAATGAATCAATTAAAGATGTTCAAATTGTCTGACAAAAAATTTAAAAATTCTATTTCTATCTCATCTAGAGGAATTTCATTACCATCATATCCCGATCTAAAAACTAAAGATATTAAATATATTTCAGATAATATTAAATCTTGCTTAAAAAAATGAATTCTGAATTTTTAACAAAAAATGAGTTAAAAAAAATAAATTTTAAAAAGATTGGATCAAATATTCAAATCTCAAAAAATGTGACAATAATTGGAGCAAAAAATATTTTCATAGGTTCTAATGTAAGAATAGATGATTATACCGTAATATCTTCTAATGAAGGTAATTTAAAAATTGGTTCCAATGTTCATATTGGAGCACAGTCTTATCTTGGATGTGCTGGGAAAATTCAGATTGGAAATGATGTAAATTTATCTCAAGGTGTTAGAATTTACTCGAAGATTGATGATTATTTAAAGTATAGAAAAGAAAATAAAACTATATTGGGTTCTGTAGAAATAGATAATAATGTTATCATCGGATCTGGGACTGTTATTGTTGGACATTGCAAAATTGCTGAAGGAGCTGTAGTTGGAGCTCTGTCTTTAGTTAAAGGTAATTTAAAAAAATGGTCAATTAATGGAGGGATTCCTACAAAATTTATCAAAACAAGAAAAAAAAAGTAGTGAAAAAAAAAATTGCCATAACTACAGGTGAGTATCCTACTCATGGTGTTTTTACACTAATCAAATATTTGGCATTAAGCTTAAATACTTCTGCTGAATTTAAAAAAAAATATAATTTAGAAATTTTTGTATTTCATGAAAATTTTTTTATGAAAATAAAAAAGATTATTTATAATTGTTTTTTAATTTTTAAAAATATCATATTTTGTCAAAATAACAGAATACATAAATTTAGCTATCCTTCATATGAATTTGTTAATGAATGTATTAGTTTAAAAAATAAAATTTTATTATTTTCTAGCCCAGAAATATACCATCGACGAAAACCAAGTTTAATTTTACCTCTTTTAAATCCTTTAAAAAATAAAAAATGCAGATCAATTGGATACATATATGATTTACAACATTTAGATTTACCATATTTATTTACAAAAAAAGAGAGGAAATTTAGGAGTAAGGAGTTTATAGAAACAATAAAAAAAAATGAAAAAATTTTCATAAATTCCAGATATGTGGAAAAAGGTGTAATTAATAAATTTAAGATTTCAAAAAACAAACTAATAAAAATTCCTTTCAACCCGTATATAGTTGATGAAGTCAAAAATATTAAGGCCATTACAAAAAAAAAATATGTTATAAAAAAAAATTATTTCATTATATGTAATAGATTTTGGAAGCATAAGAATCATAGCATTGCATTTGAAGCTTTTTCAAAATTTTTAGAAATTAATCAAAATTATCAATTAGTGTGTACTGGAGATAAATCAGATACCAGACACCCTGAATACTTTAACGATTTGAAAAAAAAATATTTTCACTTAATTCATAATGGAGATATTAGAATACTTGGAGTAATACCGAGAAACGATCAATTGAGTCTTTTGTTAAATTCTGAGGCAGTCATTCAACCAACATTATATGAAGGAGGACCGGGGGGATTTTCTTCATATGAAGCAATTGCATATCAAAAAAAATTAGTTTTATCAAATATTTCTATAAATAAAGAAATTAAATATAAAAAAACTTTATTTTTTAATCCATTATCTTCAAAAGATTTATTTTTGAAATTAAAATTTATAAATTCGCAAAAAAAAGTTAAGAAAAATAATAAAAAAATTATTGAACTTTCTAATTATAACAAAAAAAAACTAGGTAAATCTCTATTCAAGCTTATTAATCAAATTATAAATGATAAAAATTAAAAAAAAATTGAATTTATTTAATTGTTTATTTTTAGGTTATGATAATGAAAAAACATCACTAATTAAATTTCTTAAATTAAATAAAATTAAAGTAACATTACATAGGAACAAAACTTTGACTTATACGGTCGCAAAAAAATACGATATTATTATATCATTTGGATATCGTAGAATTATAGCAAAAGAAATTATTGCAAAATTAAATAGGCCAATTGTAAATTTACATATATCTTATTTGCCATATAATAGAGGTGCACACTCCAATTTTTGGTCATTTATAAATAAAACTCAAAAGGGAGTTGCAATTCATGAAATAGATCATGGAATTGATACTGGCAATATAATATTCAGAAAAAAAATAAAATTTAAAATTGATAATGAAAGTACTTTCGTATCGACATATAAAATTTTGATCTTAGAAATCGAAAAATTATTTAAAAAAAAATACAAGTCAATTTTTTTTAAGAATTACAAATCACAAAAACAATTAATTATTACCAAATTAAATCTTAAAAAAGAGCTTCCTAACGATGTCAATTGGAATAGTAAAATTAAAGAGTATCTTTCCACTTAAAAAACTTGACTTATAAAATAAGTAAATTACATACTTTTTATGACAAAAAATCCAAACTATAAAAAATCTCTAAAACTTATTTTGCAGATTCAAAATATTAGAAAAAAAAATAATGTAAACTGGATGGACATGCTTAGATTAGCATTCAAACATGACCCTAAAGGAGCTGCAAAAATTATGGCAAATATTTATACGGACGATCAAAGAGTGAGTAATTTAGTTGATAAGCTCTCCAAATCAAACAAATAGCTATAAAAATTAGAATTTATAATAGACATATTCTAAGATCATTTTTATGAAAACTTCACAAACTCATACATATAAAAAAAATGATGAATTAAGACATCATCAAAAAATTTTGCTAAATTTTATTAAAAAAGATTTCAAACAAAATGAAAAAAAAAGAATATTAGATATAGGATGTGCAAATGGAATATTTTTAAGAAATCTTAATGTTTCTTTTAAAAATTTTTCTTCATTAGGAGTGGATACCTCCAGTGATATGATTAGTTTAGCAAAAAAAAATAAAATTTCCAATATAGAATTTGTAAAAAAAGATTTTATGAATTTAAAGTATAAATTTTATTTTGATATTATTACTGCTAGTGGTGTTTTAGCTTTTTATGATGATTACACTAAACCAATTAATAAAATGTTATCATTTTTAAAAAAAAATTCTTATCTATATATTTTTGGAACTTTTAATACTGAAAATATAGATACTTTGGTAAAATTTAGAAATAACTATACTAAATCAAATTGGGAAAAAGGACTAAATTCATTTTCAATTAAAACAATTTCAAATTTCTTAAAAAATAAAAATTTATTATTTGAGTTTAAAAGATTTAATCTACCATTTAAGTTAAAGAAGAAAAAGAACCCCATCATAAGCTATACTTTAAATAAAACAAAAAAAAGTCAAGTAATCTTAAATGGTGCAAATGTAAGAATGGAATTATTTTACCTGGTAATTAAAAAGAAATGAGTGATATTTTTTTTTGTAAAACCTGTGTTTATCCCTCAAGCAAACCTCATATTGAATTTAATGATGAGGGTATATGTTCAGGATGTATTGCGTTTAAAAGAAGACCAAAAATAGACTGGAAGAAAAGAGAGTTAAAATTTAAAGAAATTTTAAATCTGAATAAAAAAACTAATCCAGACTATTACAATTGTATTGTTCCAAGTAGTGGTGGTAAGGACAGTCATTATCAAATTATAAAAATGCTTGAGTATGGTATGAATCCATTAGTAGTTAATGTAATTCCTGATAAATTATCTGAGCTAGGAAGATATAATATTGAAAATGTTAAAAAATTAGGAGTTGATACTATTGAAATTTCATTAAATCCAAATATTAGAAGAAGAATAAACAAATTTGCCCTAGAAACAGTCGGAGATATATCTTGGCCAGAACATGTAACCATTTTTACAGTTCCAGTTAAAGCTTCTGTTTTTATGAAGATTCCACTTTTAATCTGGGGCGAAAGTGCTGAAAATGAAATTGGTGGTCCAATTGAAGCTCAGGATGCAGATATACTTGATAGAAGATGGTTAGAGGAGTTTGGTGGTTTGCTTGGCTTAAGAACAAATGACATATCTGATATACTTCAGATACCCAAAGAAAAATTAACAATGTACACATATCCTTCAGATGAAGAACTAAAAAAAAATGGAACAATGGGTTTGTTTTTAGGACAATTTCTTCAATGGGATGGTCATGAAAATGCACTAATTGCAGAAAAGCATGGATTTAAACCATATGACAAAGATGTAGAAGGGTCAATTGTCAATTATGAAAACCTAGATAATGTCTACATGAGAATACATGATTATTTCAAATTTTTAAAATATGGATACGATCGAGTAACAGATTGGTGTTGTACACATATAAGAAGAGGAAGAATGACAAGAGAAGAGGCAGTAAAAATTAATCAAGAAAAATCAGGTAAATTCCCTGAAGAATACTTAGGATATAAAATTTCAGAAATTTTAGAAGAAATAAATTGTTCAAGAGAAGAGTTTATTAAAATTTGTGACAAATTTACTAATAAAAGTTTATTTGTTTGTAATAATAAAAATGAATTAATTAAGGATAATAGATTAAACTTAATACTTAAAAATAATGAATATAAATAAGTATGACGTTGCAGTTATTGATTATAACACCGGAAATATAGACTCAGTAATTAAAGCTATAAAATATTTTAATAAATCAGTTATTTTAACAAATAAACAAAAAGATATAGATAATTCAAAAAGAATAATTTTACCGGGCCAAGGAAGTTTTCAATTTGGTATGCAACAACTGGAAAAATTAAATCTGATAGATTTAATTAAAAAAAAAGCTCTTATTGATAAAATACCAACTCTAGGGATTTGTCTAGGAATGCAATTATTTGCAGATTTAGGATATGAAAAAGAAAAAACAGCTGGTCTAGGTTTTATTAAAGGAGAAATAAAAAAAATTTCCACAAGTTTAAAATTACCACATATTGGATGGAATGAAGTTAGTTTTGAGCAAAAAAATGATTTATTTGATGATTTAGAGAATGATAAAGATTTTTATTTTGTTCATAGTTATTATTTTGATTGTTCAAAATCAAAAAACATATTAGCAAAAACTAGTTACGATTTTAAATTTCCATCTATTATTAGAGATAATAATATAGTTGGTTTTCAATTTCATCCTGAAAAAAGTTTGAAAAACGGGTTTAAACTTTTAAATAATTTTTTAAAAATTTAATGCATAAAGTCCGAATTGCACCAACACTGTTATATAAAAACAATTTAGTAAAAGGTAAAAACTTTAAAAGTTGGAGAGTCGTTGGCAATTTATATCAAATGATTAAATTATATAATCTAAGAGAAGTAGATGAATTATTCTTTTTTGATATTGATGCTAGTAAAAATAATTCAATACAACTTTCTTTAATTGATGAATTTGCTGATGAATGTTTTGTACCTTTGACGGTTGGTGGAGGCATTAAATCTCTAGACGATATTGGAAATTTATTAAAAGTGGGTGCAGATAAAATTTGTATTAATTCTAGTGCAATGAATGACATTAACTTTCTTAAGAAAGCTGTGGATAAATATGGAAGTCAATGTATAGTTTTATCTATTGATTATAAAATTAATAAAAAAGAACAAAAAGAAATCTTTATAAACTCAGGAAATAAACCAACAGGTATATTGCTTGAAAATTTTATTGAAAAAGTAAGTAAAGTAGAACCAGGGGAAATTTTGTTAACTTCAATTGATCATGATGGAATCATGAAAGGTTATGATATTGAAACAATAAAAAAAATTTCAAAAATTTCAGACGTACCAATTATAGCTTCTGGAGGGGCTGGTAGTTTAAACAATTTTTATGAAATAATTCAAAAAACAAATATAAAAGCTTTATCTGCAGCAAGTATCTTTCATTTTACAGAAATAACACCACTGGATGTTAAACTTTATCTTGATAGCAAAGGTGTAAAGGTAAGAATTTAAATTTAAGAAATTATGAACTATAAACTAAGATTAAAGAAACTCAAAATCAGTGATGTTAATTTTGAATATTTGAGTTGGATGAATGATTATGAAGTAACTAAATTTACAGAACAAAAATTTAAAAAACATTCTTTGTTGGATGTAAAAAATTTTGTAAAAGAAAAACAAATTTCAAAAGAAGAATTTCTTTACGGAATCTTTGTAAAAGAAAAATCTCATTCAATTCATGTAGGTAATATAAAACTAGGACCCATCAATAAGATTCATAGAACAGCAGAAATTTCATATATTATTGGTAATAAAAAATTTTGGGGAAAAGGTTTAGGAACTTTATCGGTTAAAAAAATAATAACTCTAGCAAAAAAGAAATTTAAATTAAAAAAATTAATTGCAGGATGCTATCAAAATAATTATGGATCAATAAATGTATTAAAGAAAAATCTTTTTAAAAAAGAAGCGGAATTAAAATCACAAATTATTTTTGAATCCAAGAGAATAAGTAAACTAGTTTTTGGAAGAAAAATTTAATATAATTCTTTAAAACTAATCGAGTCATGTAAATTAATTGTTTTTTTAATTTTTTTTCCAATAAATTTCCAATACACCTCTGGCTTACTTTTATTTTCTGGTCTTCTAATTATAAGATCATCTTTTTTTATTACCTGATTTTTAGATAATTTTTTATTTGCATAAATTCCTTTTCTAAAAAATTTGGTAAATTTTTTTTCATGTGATGATGGATTTATCTTACTTTTTCCAGGCAAATCATTTATTGATTTTGCATAATCACAAATTATTTTTAAATCAATAGGATCAGCAGACAATGAATGGTCTAATCCGACTCTTTTTTTATCAAGTGTAAAGTGTTTTTCAATTACTTTAGCTCCTAGGCTTAATGCAAAAATTGAGGCTTCAAAATTTTTACAATGATCTGAATATCCAATTGTATATTTTTTAAATTTCTTTTTGAGTGACAAAATCCTATTTAGATTAGCCTTGTTATTATCACAAGGGTACATAGACACACAGTGCAATATAGTAATATTTTTACTATTAATGATTTTTAATGTCTTTGATATCTCCATGCCATTAGACATGCCTGTAGATAAAATTATTGGTTTTTTCAATTTTGCAATTTCTGATATCAATGGGTAATCAGTCATATCAGATGAGGCTATTTTAATTGCACTCAAGTTAAGTTTTTTGATAAGATTTAAGCTTTCAAAATCAAATGGAGTACATATAAAATCTATTTTTAATTCTTTTGAGTAGTTTCTTAATTTTTTTAATATGGGATAAGTTAAGCAAACCCTATTCCAGATATTTGAAAGATCCTCCTTGCCAGAAGTTTTTTTTTGAAATTTTGTTTTTTTAGATTTTTTAATTGCTAAAGTTTCAGGTTTAAAAACTTGAAATTTGACAGCGTTAGCCCCAGCTTTTTTTGCTGCAAGTATAAGTTTTTTTGCTGTTAAAAAATTTCCCTCATGGTTAATACCAATTTCTGCAATAATGTATGGTTTTTTTGTTTTATTTATAGTCATTGTATTTATTTATTTATAATCCCTGAATATTAATAAATTTATTTATAGTAATGATTAAATATAAATTTGATCAATTAATCAATTTTTTAATAAACTAAAGGTGAATAATTTTGGTTAGTTTACTATCCTTAAATTTACCCCTGGTATCAATTATTTTTTTAGATTCTTTTAAAATTTTTTTGTAATTAAATTTATAATGGTCAGTACATAATATTGTTAAATCATATTTTCCAAAATTTTCTACCTTTGTGTTTTCTAAAATCAAATTATTAATCCTAATATTTTGCACATATGGATCCATAAAGTCTACCTGACAATTTTTTAAATTCATGAGTTTTTTTATTATTTTAAGTGAAGGAGACTCCCTAATATCATTAATGTCCGCTTTATAAGCAACACCTAAAATTAAGCATTTTGTTTTCTTTTTTTTATCAATAAATGTAGTAATCTTATTTATAATCCAATCTGTGACTTGAAGGTTCATTTTAGCTCCAAGATCAATAAATTTTGTTTGGTAATTATATTTTTTTGCAATCCATTTCATAAAAATAGGATCTATTGGAATACAGTGACCTCCGACTCCTGGTCCAGGTACAAATTTTTTGAAACCAAAAGGTTTGGTTCCTGCTGCCTCAACTACATCATGTATATTAATATTCATCTTATTAGTTAAGATTTTCATTTCATTAACCAAGCCTATGTTGACTGCTCTAAATATGTTTTCGAATATTTTACTTGTTTCTGCAACTTTAATTGATTTACACAAATAAATATTTTGAAAAATCTTTTTATATAAACTAGATATTTTTTTTTCACACTTTTTAGTATATCCAGAAATTAATTTTGTAATTTTATTATAAGCTAATTTTTTTAATGTGTTATTTTTACCTGGATCAATTCTTTCTGGTGAGTAAGTTAAAAAAAAATTTTTACCAATCTTAAATTTAGAATTTATTTTTTTTATAAAAATTTCTTCTGTTGCACCAGGGTATACACTGCTTTCCAGTATAATTGTTTGATTATTTGTTAAAAATGGAAATATCATATCCAAAGCATTTTTTATGTAAGACATGTCCGGCATATTTCTCTTAAGCGGAGTGGGTAAGCAAATTATCAAATACTCACAGTAAGAAATTTGTTTTAAATTTTTTTTTAAATTAAATATTTTATTATTATCTAATTGATTAATTTCTTTATTTGAAACATCAGAAATATAAGATTTGTTTTTTTTTAGTTTATCAATTTTATTTTGATCAATATCAAATCCCACAACATCTTGTTTCTTATTGATCAACAATAATAGTGGCAAGCCTACATACCCAAGCCCAATAATTCCAATCTTATTCTTTATTGATTTCATTTAATTAAGTCTTTGGAATCCACTTTGACAAATGGGTCCATCAATAAAACTGTCTATGTTAAGACTTTTATTTTCAAATTTAGATATTTTTTTAAATATTTCATTCAAGTTATCTAAATAATTATTTAATGTTTTTTCATCATGTTTAACAGATAAAAACAATGCATTACTACAAAGCATTTTCTTTTTAAGCATTTCTTGAGTTATAAAAGTCTTATATTTTAGCCATTCATTTGATTCTATAGAGAAAGTCGATAATGCAGGTATGCCAAGAACATTTATTTTAATATTATTATTTTTTGCAATTTCATTCCATTTTTTTTGAACTTTCGTTCCCTTATTTGTAATTATTTCCCAAGATTTAATTTTTTCCATTTGCTTTAATGTTTCAAGTGCTGCAACAGAGCCGCTTCTTTCAGTCCAAAAAGTACTGCTCATAAATGTATCTTGAGCATGATCCATAATCTCTTTTTTTCCTATTATTGCTGAAATACTATATCCATTTCCAAGAGCTTTACCAAACCAAGCAATATCAGGCTCCACATCATAAAGCTTATGTAACCCTCCAAAAGTTTGTCTGAAACCAGAAGTACATTCATCAAAAATTAAAACTATCTTTTTTCTATCACATATTGATCTAATTTTTTTTAGGAAATTGTTTTTTGGTTTAAAGTTTCTTGAAACTTCCATTTTAATAACACCTATGTCATGATTTTTTATAATATTATTAAGCTCTTCTAGATTATTATATGTGAATGGAAAAGCTGTATTTTTAAGATTTTTAGGTACTCCTTTCGCTTCTAAACCACCCATTAAATGTGAGCTTAAATTATTTTTATTTTTTATATTTGCTGAAAGGTACCAATCATGCCAACCATGATAGCCACAAAATGCAATTTTATCTTTACCTGTTGCTGCTCTTGCTATTCTTACAGCCATAGCAGAAGCTTCACCTCCTGTCTTGGCTAACTTAGCCATATCGGCCCATTTATGTAAACTTAATAATCGTTCACATAATTCAACTTCTTCGTACGAATTAAGAGTGCTTCCATTTCCATTTTTAAGAGCTTTAATAACCGCATTATCAATGCTTTTATTTGCGTAACCCATTATGTTGCACCCAATTCCCATTAAAGATAAATCTCTATACTTTTTACCATCTAAATCCCAAACATTTATTCCACTTGATTTTTTAAAGTAAGCTGGCCATTTTTTAGGATGAAATAGTTCAGGTCTTTTAGATAAAAACATGTTTCCACCAGGTATAATTTTTTTTGCTCTTTTCCAAAGTTTTTTTGAAACAGTCATATTTGCACCCTCATTTCTTTTGATATGTTGATTAGTTAATTTAATTTTTTTTTTATTAATTGACAAAACTATTTTTTTCCACCCAAAAAATAAATTTGGATTAAAATATCGAAATATTTTTTTTAAACTATCTAAATCCTCTATTTCATCCAAAGTTAATCTAATATTTGATAAATCTTCTTTATACACAATATTGTATTTTTTATTTCCATTATAATTTCTAATAAATGGAGTAACATGTTCTTTATCATATTTTTTAGTAGCGTTACTATTTGCGTGTTTGAGGCTTTCAAAATTGAATATTTCAATATCTAATCCATCAGGATATGTGGCGGGTTCTTGATTGCTTAAATAATCAACATTTAACTTGTAAAATTTTATTAAAAATTCATCTATTAGATTAGCATCGGCTATTATCCCGTCAGCTGTTATTCTGACAATTGTATCTGCATTATACTTTGATGCAGTCTTATAATATCTATTCAAAACATTTTTATCACTTCCTAAAAAGTAATTAATTTTTTTTTTCTTCAAAAAGTTAATAAGAGCTATACTTTTTTTATTAGTTGCAATTACAATATTATCTAGTTTTTTAGATTTTTTTAGTCGTTTGTATAAAATTTCAATTGCAGGAATATTATTTATTTTATACATAACTTTCCCCGGTAATCTCGTTGAATTTAGTCTAGCTTGAATTATGGCTATATTTCTCATTACCACTTTGAGGGATTTATTAGATTTATCTCCTTGCTTGCATCTATAGACTTTGTTGAAACATCAATATATCCAGCAGAATTAATCAACTTTTTAAATTGCTGTGAACTGTCAATACCAACGATTACTTTATCAATATAGCTATTAGATAATGCGTACTTAAGGCAAACTTCATACTTCGTCATTTTTTTTTTCTTACAAATATTTTCCCAATTTTCAAAAAAGTTTTTATATCTAAAGAATTTGTTAGGGATGTTTTTTTTATTCATTAAAAGCAAACCTTGTAAAAAAGAAGTTCTTGTATGTATCTCAATATTTCTATCTTTCAATTCTTGTAAAATATTTGATTTTAATAACCTTTGGTCAAAAATATTAAAAGGTAATAGAACTAAATCAATTCTATATTTTGAGATAATTTTTTTTAATTCTTTAATAGTATAAATTGATACTCCAATTTTTTTAATTAGTCCTTTTTCTTTAGCATAAACTAATCCTTTATAAATTTGATCTCCTTTTTTATCTAAAATATATTTTGTATTATGTATATGCATTCCGTAAATTTTATTTATTTTTAATTTTTTAAAGGAAGATTTCAAACTATTTAGCACCCAATTAAATCTATCTTTTGGGGGATTAATTGTTGGCAGTTTAGATACTAATTTAAATTTTGAAAAACCTAATTCACCAAGCCTTTTTTCTGAGTCCCCATATACTTCTGCGGTATCAATTATATTAACATTGTTTTTTTGAGCTAAATTCTTTATTGCAATAATATCTTTTGATTTTAATTTACCTGTCTTATTTGCAACCCCATAATTTTGACCAAATTGTAACGTTCCTATTCCTAATTTTAGAATAAATGACTTATCAGATAATAGTTTTTTATTTTTAACAAGTCCAATTATCCCTTCTTTTAAACCTATTTCTGGATTATAATTTGTATGATTTTTGATTTTACCTATACCCGGTATTCTTTTTAAAATTTCTCTATCTTTTTTTCTATCACTAAATTCATATGAAATTTTTTTTACTTTAATTTTATTTTTAAAAATAGATGAAACTAAATTAGCTAATTTTTCTATGCTAATTGGCTCAGAATTATTTCCAATATTATATGTAGTATTTTTTTTAGCTTTTTTAATTATTTCGATTACACCATCAGTAGCGTCGTATACATGACAAAAAGATCTAATTTGACTGCCATCACCATATACTTTTAAGCTATTGTTTTTTGATGCCGCCTCAATAAATTTAGATATAACAAAATTATTATTTTGTCCCGGACCATAAACATTAAAAAATCTAATAATATTATAATTTATTCTATGCTTTTGAGAGTAACCTTTTACGTATGCTTCAGCTGCATTTTTACTTATTGCATAAACTGATTTATTTTTAGTTTCAAAATTCTCATAAATAGGGAATTTTTTTTGATCACCATAAATTTCTGATGATGATGTAAATATAATTCTTTTTACATTGTTTTTTTTTGCAGTCTCAAGGACTTTTTTTGTCCCTAAAATATTTATATCTAAACAATCTATAAAATTTTTGTCTGTATTTTGCACACCCATCGATGCCGCTAAGTGAATTATTAATTGAACACGTTTAGATGCATTATTAAGCATTTTTTCATTCATTACTGAAGATTTAAAAAATTTAAAATTTTTATTTTTAATATTAAGTGAGTTGTTTAAATCTAAACAATTTACTTTATATCCATCTAAAAGAAGTTTTTTTATTAGAACAGTTCCTATGAAGCCCGATCCTCCTGTAACTAATATTTTCATAATTTTAAGGTATTTTCTGTAGCCTCATAGTATAATTTTTATTTTAAATAAAGCTTTATTTTATTATTATTAAATTAACACATTATATAACTATTATGATAATACTTACTCAAATTGAGTACAAAATTTACAGATTTAACTAAGTGATATCATTATTAAAAGATATTTCAAATCCTATTAATTGGATTAAACTTTTTAAAAATCCAAAAAAAATAAAGGTTTTGTATATTAGATTATTTTCTTATCCAGGAATAAATTTTAAAAATATAAAAATAAGATTATTAAGAAATTTATATAAAAAATTATTAATAAAATTTCTAAACTTTTTAGGAAAAAAAAATAAAAGTTTAAATTATTTTTTTTATGAACAAGATAATAAAAATATGCATCAAGATATTTCAATAGATGAAATTACATTTCAACTTGATTCTAATAAAAATATTAGCGAACAAACCTTTGATTCATTTAAAAATTATGGAATAATTATTATTAGGAATGTAATTTCAGAAGAAGAAAGAAAAAAAATTATTAATGTTTTTGATAATTTTAGCATTAACAATGAAGTTGTAAAACTATCAAATTATCAAAAATCAAACGATGTAAATGTTAAACTTTTTAATTCAAAAATTGACCAATTTAGAGAATTATTTTTGATTAATAAAAAAATTACAAAAAAAATATTTGGTAAAGAAATATCTGCAGAAGGTCAATTTTTGATTCATGAGTCTTCAAAAATTCCAGAAAGTATTTTCCCTGGTGATAATAATTTTCATATGGATAGATACCTACCAAATATTAAAACTATATATTTTCCATATGATGTAGAGAAAAATTTATCACCATTTATGTATATGGTAGGATCTCATAGAATTAATAATAATTATCAAGATTTTTATTTAAATAATGATGAGTGTATTTTTGATGAAAGAAACATTCAATTTAAAAACAGTATTAATAAAAAAATTAAAATTACAGTTAAGAAAAATTCTTTAATATTGGCTGCTACAAATGGTTTTCATGGCAGAGCACCATTTGAAAAACAAGGTATAAGATCAACTTTATTTATGACCTACCCAAATTTTGATTTAATAGATTTATTTAATTATTCGAAAATAAATCGAACAAAAGTTAGCCATTAATTATTAATTTTTTATTAAAACTTTTAAAATTAACAAGTATTTATTTTTTGATTTAATTAAATATGTTGTAATGAATGATTCTACATTATAGATAGTACACTGTTATGAACAAATTAATTCCCTATGGCCATTTTTTTATTGATAATAAAGATATAGCTGAAGTTAATAAATCTCTAAAGAATAAATTTATAACTTCTGGACCGTATGTACATAAGCTAGAAAGCCAAGTTGAAAAAAAATTAAATGTCTCATTTTGTATATCATGTAGCAGTGGTACAGCTGCACTTCATTTGGCTTTTTTGTCTTTAAATTTAAAAAAAAATGATGTGATTATAATGCCTATAATTAATTTTATAGCATCAGCCAACATATTAAGTTTAATGAATAAAAAAATATTTTATGCCGATGTGGATAGGTTTACAGGACAAATGACTCCTGAAACAGTTAAAGAATGTATAAAAAAAAATAAATTGACAAAAATAAAAGTAATTTTAACAATGTATCTTGGAGGATCACCAGACAATGTTTTAGGTTTTTATAAATTAAAAAAAATATATAAGTGTTATATTATAGAAGATGCTTGCCATGCTTTAGGTGCAAGTTATGCTGATAAAAAAAAAATTAATTTCATAGGGTCATGTGCGCATAGTGATATATGCACTTTTTCCTTTCATCCATTAAAATCAATAACAAGTGGTGAGGGTGGTTTGATTACAACAAATAATAAAACTTTATCAAAAAAAATTAAATTACTTAGATCTCATGGAATAATCAAAAAAAATCACTGGGATTTTAATGTTAAAGCTCCAGGATTGAATTATAGGTTGAGTGATATTAATTGTGCTCTTGCATACTCGCAATTTCTAAAATTGAATTTATTTATTAGAAAGAGATCTCAAATTGCAAAAAATTATAATACATATTTTAAAAAGTTCCCAAATATTTTCTTTATTAGAAAAATAGAAAGAAACGTTAATTCAGCTTGGCATCTATTTTTATTAAAAATTAGATTTGAAAATCTAAATTGTGATGTGATTTCATTGATTAAATATTTGAAAAAAAAAAAATTACTGTTCAACAACACTATACGCCAATTTATAAATTTGATTATTATAAATGGATAAAAAAAAGAGACTTCCCAAATGCAGAAAAATACTACAAAAATACAATAAGTTTACCCATATTTTACAAATTGGATAACAAAAGCTTAATAAGAGTAATTAATGCTATCAAAAATTTTACAATAAAAAATTGAGCAATAATTAAAATGAGCTTTACTGAAAAATTTATTGATCATAATTTACATCATCTCAAAAGAAATAAAAAAAATAGTGATAAAATTTTTTTAGTAGAGTTTAATGGGTGGCCTGCTATTCATATTATTTTTTCCTACTTAATTAATTTTTTTAAAAATGAAAAAGGTTGTAAAATAGTTGCTTATGAGTGCTACCATCTTTTGAACAGACTTGAGCCAGCTTGGTATAGCAAGTATTTGTGGAAAATAGGTATTTTTTTTAACATTAAAACTTTTAAAATTTTTAAATCATTTGGAACTGACCAATTTATCAAGCCAACTTATGCAAAAAAATATGATCATGAGGCAGGCAAAGTTATTAAAAAGTTTTATTCAAAAAAACCTAACCTTATTAAGTTGGAAAACTTTCAACTTCAAAAAATTTGGATTGGTGACTTAATTTATGATAGTTATTTAAAAAAAAAATATGCAGTAACAATAGATATAAATTCTGAAGAATTTAAAATATTTTTTAAAAAGTCTATAAAATTATTTTTATTTTGGAAAAATTATTTTAATACAAATAAAATTTCTGGAATAGGCGTATGTCATTCAGTTTATTTGACTGGCATTCCATTGAGAATTGCACAATCAAAAAAAATAGATTGTTTTGCAATTTCAGGCTTTAATTGTGATTTAGTAAATTTAGTAAATTCTATATCGTATAAAAATAAAACAAATGGAACTGACATTCATTACAAATATTATAATGAGATATTTTCAAAATTTCCAAAAAAAATTAAAAATGAGTATCTAATTTTGGGCAAAAAAATCCTAGATGATTTTACTTCTGGAAAGAAAAGGTACTTTTATATGAAAAATAAAACATTTAGTTTCTCAAAATCAAGAAAAATAAAAGAAAAAAAATCGAAAACAAAAGTAGTTATTTTTGCGCATGATTTTGTCGATAGTCCGCATGTTTATGGAAATCATTTTTTTACAGATTTTAAATCTTGGTTTGATTTTTTAGACAAGATTATAAAAAATACTGATTATGACTGGTATGTTAAAGTTCATCCTGGAGCAAATGAAATCACAAAAAATGAAATTTTAAAATTAAAAAAAGATAATAAAAAAATTAAAATATTAAAAAAAAATTTTCCAAATAATCATTTAGTAAAAATAGGCGTAAAATTTGTTCTTACAGTTTTTGGCACTATAGCATCTGAATTGCCCCCATGCGGAATTAGAGTTATTAATGCATCAAAAAATACACCTCATTATAATTATAATTTTTCATTAAATCCAAAAAATCTCAAGGAATATAAAAATTTGTTATTCAATTTAAATAATATAAATAGTGAATTTAAATTTAATAATAAAGAACTTTTCATGTATCAATTTGTAAAAGAACTAATTTTTCAAAATCATCTATTTTTTAAAGATACGGAGAAATATTTTCAATTTGCAGATAAGAAGCCATTACATCTTACTCCAAAAATATATCAATACTGGCTTGAAGATTTTAATTTGGGAGTTCATAATAAAATTATTAACGATCTAAGAGAGTTTATTTATTCAAAAAATTATTTAACATTAAATCGAAATTTTAACACTTTTCGAACATAAAGATTAGATGTATCATTATAAATAATCAGAAAGATAGTTTAATTTATGTATTTCATTCAAGCATTTAAAAATTTTAAGGCAAAGCTTAACTTTGTTTTTGACCCTGATGAAAAAAAAAATTTGTTAATAGTTTTAATATTGATGATTTTTGGCTCTTTTTTAGAACTTTGTAGTATAGGGCTGATAGTTCCATTAACAAAAGTTTTTACAGATCAAGAATTTTTAAATTTGATTTATAATAAAGTTGGAATTGCACCTCTTGATTTTAATCTTTTGCTTTTTATCTCAATTTTAATTTTTTTATTATTTTTTTTATTTAAAAATTTTTATTTATGGTTTGTTTTAAAGAAATATTCTTTTTTTTTTTTAAATTATGAAGGAAATTTACAAGCAAAACTTTTTAATGGATTTTTAAAAAATTAAGTTTTTTTTTTTTAAAAAAATAATTTTTTTTAAATTTTTAAAAATTTAATTTTTTTTTTTTT
>Ga0115004_10001291_pt1 | contig 20371 bp, 17 predicted proteins | sample ArcticOcean_MG_C_10_FD_88737 | JGI IMG/M metagenome (GOLD analysis project Ga0115004, IMG submission 88737) | Marine microbial communities from western Arctic Ocean - ArcticOcean_MG_CB11_90 | ecosystem: Environmental > Aquatic > Marine > Oceanic | place: Arctic Ocean: Canada Basin | collected... | reverse complement strand
GTCTGGTTTTCCGTCATTAACTGTTCTTGATTAATCATTTTTTCAGCCATGCTTTGCCCCCATCTATCTATCGCGTAAATGATTGCGCGTTACCAGCATCAACATTCAGAATATTGCCTGTTGATTTAGCCGACATCTCAGAGGCGAGAAAATAAATCGCCTCAGCAATATCTTCGGGAAATACCGACCGTTTTAACAGCGACCGCTTGCGATAATGTTCCTCAAGCTCGTCGGTTTTCATATTATACGCCTCTGCGCGTTCTTGCTTCCATGATCCGGTCCAGATCTTTGATCCGCGCAGCACAGCATCAGGATTGACCACATTCACCCGGATCTGAGCTTCGGCACCCTCGAGGGCCAAGCAGCGCGCAAGATGAATTTCCGCCGCCTTAGCGGTACAATACGCCGCTGCGTTCGGCGAGGCCGCAAGACCGTTTTTTGAGGCGACAAAAACCACGTTGCCACCGATGCCCTGTGCTCGAAACAATTTGAATGCTGCGCGTGAGACCAAGAAATAGCCAGTTGTCAGCGTGCTGATGTTTTTGTCCCACAAGGCAAGGGATGTCTCTTCGATAGGCGCAGATGAAGCAAGACCGGCATTGGACACCAAAATATCAATACCACCGTAAAACAGCGTCGCGGCTTGATACGCTGCACCCACCTGTGCCTCATCCACCACATTCATCACCACAGAGCGCACAACGTCGTTACCAAACTCGGCACTCATGGTCTGTTCTGCCTGCTCAAGTGCTGCCACGTCAATGTCCGCCAGCACGACACAGGCACCCTCACGCAGCATTCGGGTGGCTGTCGCACGGCCAATACCACCGGCCCCGCCCGTGACCAAGGCCACTTTGCCAGCCAACGATTTAGCTTTTGGCAGGCGCTGCAATTTCGCCTCTTCTAACAACCAGTATTCGATATCAAACGCCTCTTGCGTCGGTAAACCCTGATAGGTCGACACCATCGAGGCCCCTCGCATCACATTGATCGCATTGATATAGAACTCGCTAGATATCCGCGCAGTGGCTTTATCTTTGGCAAATGAAATCATGCCGACCCCGGGCACCAGAAATATTACCGGATTGGGATCACGCATCGCGGGACTGTCCGCGTGACGGCATCTGTTGTAATAATCAGCGTAATTCTTACGGTACGTGGCGATTGTGGCCGTCAACCCGTCAACGATGGCGGCAACATCCGTTTCACCGGGTATCAGTGCAACCAGCAATGGACATATTTTGGTGCGCAGAAAATGATCTGGGCAGCTGGTTCCAAGCGCAGCCAAGGGCGCAAGGTTCTTTGAACAAACAAATTCGAGCACGGCATCGCTGTCGTCCAAATGACCGATCTTGTGACTATCGGCAGAAATCATGCCACGGATACGCACCATCAAGGCACTGGCAATCTCGGCACGTGCGGTCTGCGCGAGCACGCCACAGACCGGCCCGCCAAACGGCTGTTGGCCTGCGGTGCGTGCCTCCAACCAGCTGATTGCTGTATTGATCGTATCAATCGTTGTCTGATAGCATTCTTTTGGCGTGTCTGCCCATGTGAACAACCCATGGCTTGCGAGAATGACACCCTTGGCTTGGGGATTGTCGCGGCAGAATGTTTCCAGCCAGAGCCCCAGCTCAAAGCCCGGGCGTTTCCATGGTAGCCAGCCAATCGTATCCCCAAAAATCTCTGCAGTCAGTGCTTGGCTGTCGCTTGAGGCCGCAATTGCAATAATTGCATCGGGATGCATGTGATCGACAAAGGGTCTAGGGACAAAAGCGTGCAAGGGCGTATCAATCGAGGCCGCGCGCGGATTGAGATTGAACGTACAATGTGGCAGATACCCGACCATCTCATCCTCATAGTCTAGACCGCGGTAAAGGCCCTTAAGCGCCGTGAGTTTGTCCATATACAAGGTGGAAAAACCATCTGCCTTAATCGTCCCTAAATCACCGCCAGATCCTTTTACCCAAAGCACCTCAACTTCTTTTCCGGTCAGCGGATCGGTCTGGGCAATTTTTGAGGACGTATTGCCGCCTCCGTAATTGGTCACCCGCATGTCTGACCCCAATAAGTTGGAGCGGTACATCAAACGCTCGGCCTCCGACATATCGTCTGCAACGGCATCCTGCCATAAATACGCTAACCGCGTTGAACCCACTATATCAGTCATGCTTGCTCCAAGTTGTTATCAACAGTCTCCCCGTTGGACCTCTATATTGTCAATCATTTTCCATCATTACCGATCAATTAATGATTGATACAATTCAGAATAGGTTGAAATTGATTGACATAAAGTAGCGCCAGTGAAAGTGTTTCCAAACAAGACTTGAGAATGACCCAAGGTCATATACAGTCTGACATCGTGGTGAACAGATTGATATTAAAGCATCGGGAGAAATAGAAATGAATATATTCAAGAAACTAACCGTCGCGGCTGCGGCCTCGGCTCTGGCTTTGCTGGCAATCCCAGCAAGCGCCGATACACGAATCGCGTTGGTTGTAAAATCACTCGGCAACGGATTCTTCGATGCCGCTGCAAAGGGCGCGGATGAAGCCGCGGCAGAAATTGGTGGTATCGAAATCATATACACCGGTCCAACCGCAGCCACTGCCGAAGGTCAAATCGAAATTGTAAACGCTTTGATCGCACAACGCGTCGATGCCATTGCCATTTCGGCCAATGATCCCGACGCATTGGTGCCAGTTTTGAAAAAAGCCATGGATCGTGGCATTTCGGTGATTTCTTGGGACTCCGGCGTTGCCGCCGAAGGCCGCCAGATGCATTTAAACCCGTCAGACACGGCCTTGATTGGTGAAACAATCATCAAATTGGCGGCAGATTACTTGCCGGATGGCGGTGATGTGGCAATCTTGTCAGCCTCTTCTACCGCGGCAAACCAAAACTCATGGATTGATGCCGCAAAAGCGGCCATGCCAACGAAATTTGCGAATATCAACCTGGTTGCAACGGTCTATGGCGATGACGATTCAGTCAAAAGCACAGATGAGGCCAAGGGTTTGATCGCCTCATACCCCAATTTAAAAGCCATTATTGCCCCAACCACTGTTGGCGTTGTTGCAGCGGCACAAGTGGTGACCGATGAAGGCTTGATTGGCAAAATCAACGTCACCGGTCTGGCCCTGCCCTCTGAGTTCAAGCAATTCATCGACAACGGCTCGTCAAAGGCCGTAGCACTTTGGAACCCAATTGATTTGGGGTATTCTGCGGTCTACATCGCCAATGCATTGGCCTCTGGCGCTGTCACGGCAGCACCCGGCGTAACGATCTCAATCGGCCATGTGGGCGAGATCACTTTGGATGAAACTAACTCAGCGGCAATGGCTGCTCCGTTCACTTTCGACGCCTCCAATATCGAAGCTTTCTCAAAAATCTACTAAACTGCTTAAAAATACGAACCCGGCACGCAATGACTGCCGGGTTTATACCGCTTTCACGCAAATCTTGCCCTAATTGAGCAGGTGCTAAAATGCAAAAATCTAAGCCAAAAGCGCTTGGCCTTCTCATATAAGACAGTAACATCAGACGATGTCAGAGCCTCTCCTCACCCTCACTGGATTGTCCAAATCCTTTCCCGGTGTCAAAGCGTTAGATGGCGTCAGCCTGGAGCTTTATCCCGGACAGGTGACGGCTCTCATCGGCGAGAATGGCGCTGGAAAATCCACACTAGTCAAATCGATGACCGGAATTTACCAACCGGATGAAGGTGTGATAAAAATCCGTGGCAAATCTGTGTCGCTGCCCAGCCCCCATGCCGCTTTTTGATTTTATTGCACCGCCATCCACCGAGAAACCGTACTGTTTGACGAATTGACGGTCGCCGAAAATATCTTTTTGGGCCATGCGCCAAAAACGGGTTTTGGCACCATAGATTGGGGCCGTTTGCGGCAAAAAGCCCGAGATGTTTTGAACGAAATGGGCGCGGCTCATATCAACGCCAACAGCGTCCTCAAAGAACTGGGAATTGCTAATAAACATCTGGTGGCTGTTGCGCGCGCCATGTCGATCAAAGCCGACATAGTGATCATGGATGAGCCCACGGCCGCCCTGTCACATAAAGAAATTAAAGACCTGTTCGATTTGATCGAGCACCTGAAAAATGCGGATAAAGCAATTTTATTTATCTCGCATAAATTTGACGAGATCTATCGCATTGCCGACCGATTCACGGTTTTTCGCGATGGCCAATTTATTGGAAAAGGCCTAATTGGTGATACCGACCAATCGCACATTGTACAAATGATGGTTGGGCGCTCAGTCGACCAGATTTACCCGCAGAAAACAGCTAAAATTGGCGCACCGGTTCTAAACGTCTCTCATCTGAGCCACCCCACTGAGTTTAACGACATCACATTCGAACTAAACACAGGTGAAATTCTGGGATTTTACGGTCTGGTTGGCGCTGGCCGCAGTGAAGTGATGCAAGCGCTGTTCGGGATCACAACGCCAACCGCCGGCACGGTCACATTGCAAGGCACAGTCGTTGACTTTAAAAGCCCAGCAGACGCAATCAACGCCGGTATCGTCTATGTGCCAGAAGAGCGCGGCAAACAGGGGGTCGTCACCGATCTGCCGATTTTTCAAAATGTGTCACTGCCGTCTCTTGGTAAAACGTCACGCAACGGCTTTTTAAAACTGGCCAAAGAATTTGCATTGGTGCGAGACTATGCCACGCGTCTTGACCTGCGCGCCAGTTCGCTCAGCCAGCACGCCGGCACCCTGTCGGGCGGCAACCAGCAAAAGGTAGTGGTGGCCAAATGGCTCGCCACCCAACCCAAAGTCATTATTCTGGATGAACCAACAAAAGGCATCGATATAGGCAGCAAAGCAGCCGTGCATGAATTTATGGGCGATCTCGCCAGCCAAGGGCTCAGCGTTATCATGGTGTCGTCAGAACTTCCTGAAATTCTGGGCATGAGCGACCGGGTCGTGGTCATGCGCGAAGGCCTGATGGTTGACATTTATACCAATGATGATGCCTTGACCTCGGAAAGCTTGGTGATGGCCGCAGCGGGCATAGGCGGCGGTGCAATGGCATGAAACACCTCTTGAAATCGCGCGAAATCTGGCTGTTTCTGGCACTGGTGGCTGTGGTTATTTGTACCACATTTCGCTCTCCGGCGTTTGGATCGTTGAACAACCTTCTGGGTATTTTTAACAACAGCTCAATGTTGATCATTCTGGCCTTAGGACAGATGGTGGTGATTATCACCCGCTCCATTGATTTGTCGATGGCGGCAAATCTGGCGCTGTCGGGGATGTGCGTGGCGCTGATTAACGCAGCCTATCCTGAGATTTCGGTGCCAGTCCTCGTGTGTATTGCAATGGCCTGCGGCACAATCCTCGGGGCGTTCAACGGCTTGCTGATCTGGAAATTGGGTATTCCCTCAATTGTTGTCACCTTAGGCACTTTGACCATTTATCGCGGTGTCATTTTCCTGATTGCCGGTGGGAAATGGGTCAATGCAGATCAGTTGAGCCCGGCTTTCATTCAAGGCACCCGCTTGGATTTTCTTGGCCTGCCATTGCTTTCGTGGTGTGCCATTGCAATCACTTTGGCGTTTTTTGTGATGATGACACGCACCGCACCGGGAAGATCAATCTATGCTGTGGGCGTCAATCCAACGGCGTCGGTCTATGCAGGCATAGACCTAGGTAAAACCGTCTTTACCGCTTTTTGCATCTCGGGTCTGGTGTCAGGCCTGTGCGGCTATCTGTGGGTATCGCGCTACGTGATTGGATCGGTCGAAGTGGCCAAAGGCTATGAATTATCCATTATTGCCGCCTGTGTAATCGGTGGCGTGTCAATCGCCGGAGGCATCGGCACGGTGGCCGGAACGGTCTTAGGGGCGCTGTTTTTAGGTCTGGTCAACAGCGCTTTGCCGGTGATCAACATCTCACCATTTTGGCAGATGGCGATCTCGGGGGCGGCGATCATTCTGGCCGTAGTTTTCAATGCCCGCAGTGAACGCCGGCAGGGCCGGATTATCTTGAAAAATACGGGGTCTGATCCATGACCAAAGTCCCACTGACCACCCGCCAAATTCCAGATCGGCTGACCCATCCGTTTCAATCCGCGCTGTTTTCATGGCAATCACTTTTATTGCTCGTGGCGGTGACGATTTTCATCGTGAACTGCTTTGCCACACCCTATTTCTTATCGCCATGGTCCCTGTCGGATGCGACGTTTAATTTCACCGAAAAAGCGCTGATTGCACTGGCCATGGCACTGGTCATCATTTCCGGAGAAATTGATTTATCGGTGGCAGCTATCATTGCGTTTGCCTCGACGATGATGGGGCTTGCGCTGCAATTTGGGGTCGGAACACCCGGTTTGGTGGCCGTTGGCATTCTAACCGGACTTATCTGCGGTGCGTTCAATGGTGTTTTGGTCACCGGTCTTGGGCTTCCGTCTATCGTGGTGACCATCGGCACCATGAGCTTTTTTCGCGGCCTGTCTTTTATCGTGCTGGGGGATCAAGCTTACAAAGGCTATCCGACAAGCTTTGCCTTCTTCGGTCAAGGCTATGTTTGGTGGGTTATCTCGTTCGAATTTGTGTTGTTTTTAATCATGGCTGTGTTGTTCTATATTCTGCTGCACCGGACCAATTTTGGCCGTTGGATATTTGTCATCGGCAACAACCCGATCGCTGCAGAATTCTCGGGCGTGCGGGTGCGGCGCATAAAACTCGTTTTATTCTGTCTGACCGGTATTATGTCTGGGGTTGCTGCGGTCTTGCTGACCTCACGGCTGGGGTCGACGCGACCCTCCATTGCCCAGGGCTGGGAATTGGAAGTTATCACCATGGTGGTGCTGGGCGGTGTGAGCATATTGGGGGGCGCGGGCAGCATCATAGGCGTGGTGCTTGCCGCATTTATCATGGGGTTGGTCACCTTCGGGTTGGGGCTGCTGAATGTGCCCGGCATCGTGATGTCCATTGTCATTGGCGGATTGTTAATAGCCGTTATTGCCCTGCCAATTCTGGCCAAGCGCCTGCAGCAAAGGAACATCAAGTGACAGAAGAAAAATTTGCCTTCACCATGCGGTTGAACCCCGGCATGCACACAGAATACAAGCGCCGCCATGATGCGATTTGGCCCGAATTATCACAGGCACTGACCTCGGCAGGTGTGCGGGATTATTCTATTCATCTTGACCCGGAAACCGACATTCTTTTTGCAGTTCTATGGCGCCGCACGGATCATGATTTGGACGCTTTGGTGACCACTGATATCATGCAAAAATGGTGGGCGTTTATGGCAGATATTATGGAAACACATGCGGATAACGCACCTGTCACCAAGCCATTGGAAACTGTGTTTCACATGGCTTGATCGCGGTCCGGCCTATCTGGCCCGTTGGGCGTGATCTCGCCAGATCTGTGCATAGATCGACAAACCCGGCAAATCGGCGGGCGCCACCGCAGGGCCAAGCTGTGGGCCGTGATCGGCTTCAAGTAACAGCAAAGCCGCCCCCGTTGCGGTGCCCGTTGCATCAGATGACACATGTACAGCAACACCGGTCAGCGCTGATAAACACCGCGCAAACGGCAAATTGCCCGCCAGTGGGCCCTCAAGTATAATGTGCTGGCCCATGCCGATCAGATCCAGACAAGTCTGGGTCATCAGCGCTAAATACAATGTGGCACTTGCCAGTTTTTCAGCCATCCCAACCGGTGGCGTACCACGCCAGCCACCGCGCGCTTGTGGAAACGGACCCACCCCCGGTACCCGCCCCGGCATGATAAAAATACCTTTGGAAATCACCGTGGCGATATCAGAAAAACTGGCCGCGCCATCGCACCCTTTGGTTAGCAGATCATGGTCACGACCACCCATAAAACGCGCCGTCGGTGTCGGCCTTCCCAACGCATCAACGTTAGCCAACATATCGCGCCCAGCATCCATCACGCTCGGCGACACCCCCAAGGACATAACAATAGTCCATGTCCCCGAGGATACGACCGAAAGCGGATGACCACTGTTCAGCCATGGCACAAGCGACGCATTTGAATCGTGAATACCACAGGTCACCGGAATACCGGGCCGCAGCCCCGTGGCCTGCGCGGCCGCAGACGATAGTGCAAATACATCACTGGCTTTTGCAATCGGCGGAAACAGAGTTTTAGGCAGCATTCGGCCTACTAAACTTGAAAACTGTCCCGTTTCGGGTTGCCATAAATCGGTATGACACCCCAGTGAAGTGGCCTCTGAGCGGGCCTGCCCGGTTAATCGGAAGCTCCAGTACTGCGGATAGGTGAGAATATAATCAGTGCGGGCAAACTCTTTTGGAAACTTTGTCAGAAGAAAATGCAGTTGGGCCCCAATGTTCAACCCACCAGGCAGTCTTGGTGATAATGTTTCGTCGAATGGGGGCCGCAACCCGTTATAAGCTTCATCCACCGACGGCGGCATTTCAAACTCGTAATCCAAGACCGGTAAAGCCAGCCTATCACCGGCCACCAAGGCTATGGTTGCGCCATGGGTGGTGATTGCCACACCATCCACCCCGTGGTCCTGTTCAAAATCAGACAGGCAATCGCACAGAAACCGCCATTGGGAGGTGGTATCAAGATGCGGATACAGGCCCTGTAGAACAGAATTAGGCGCTTTGCGGCTGTCGATTGGTATCAGGTTTTTGCCATCAATAAGCACAACTTTCTGGTTGGTTTTTCCCAGATCAAATACGGCAATATGGTTTCGTTTATCCATCCATCTTTTCCACAATCAGTTTGGATCTTGCGGCGCTTCAACCGTAACCAGCTTGACCCCCGCCTCCTGTACCATATCGCGGGCTTGGCTGCTCAGACCCGTATCGGTGACCAACGTGGATATGCGCATCAGAGGACACAGCACCAGACTGGTGCGAATATCAAATTTGGAGCTATCGACCAAAACGATTATTTCCTCGGCCTGATCGATTAATTTCTCTTCAGCCTGAACGATCAGATTATCAATCTCCAGCACCCCCATAGCCCCGATGCCATACGCACCCATAAACATTTTCTGTGCTTGAAAATGTTTGGAGCCATCGTTTTTAAACGGGCTGAGAATAATGTTTTGATCGCGGTAAATTCGTCCACCCGGCACAATCACCGTATTCTGGGTATGGTCGAGTAAATGATTGGCGATCGGCAGGGAATTGGTGAACACTTGAAGATGGCGCCGCGTCAGGTAATGCACCATCTGAAACGTTGTCGTCCCACCATTGATAATAATCGCGTCGCTGTCGTCGCACATAGCAACAGCAGCCCGGGCAATCGCCCGTTTTCGGGCAACATTGATGTTTTGGTTTGATGCAAACGATCTTCCAGTTGCCTCGGGATAGGCACGGGTATTTTTAGCCTCCGCACCTCCACGCATACGATGTAATTTATTTTTTTGATGTAAGGCGGCAATATCGCGGCGAATGGTGGCTTCGGAAGAATTGGTAAGTGCAACAAGTTCGTGCACTGTTACCACAGGTTTTTCCTGTAGAACGCTTAAAATCAACAGATGTCGCTCACCCTCACGCATGCTAAAACTATAAGCCGTTCAAGGGCAAATGACTATCGCAAAAGTTCCCACAATGGGTTTGAAAAACAACATAATCGCCTGCGAGAAATAAATAATTGCAAACCTCTGCCACGCGTTGCCAGACCCGTTGGATCAAGTGTTTTTGCCAACCGAAAAATGGGTGCCTAACCGATTAGACCAGCCATTTTTATGAACCGAGCATGGAGAAGAGACTGACGAGCATGCAAACAGCATCAGCAGTCACCAGTTTGACGATTGACCCCAGCATCCGTGCACAGAGCTCTATCATCACAAGCAAGACCGAAGTAAACCAGACCGGTAGACCCGTTATGCATCAATATCTCCTATGGCTCCCGACACTTTGAAAATGCCGCTGCAGTAATGTGCGACGCCTTCCAAAATAATGACAAACGCCGCAAGACACACCAGCCTTGCAGCAAATGGTGAAATCATAGCAGCAAGGCTTTTGGGCATGTCATTTGAAAAAAACCCACCATCCTAAAAGGAAATCAAGCGTCCAAAATCCGGTCAATACTTTACGAACCCATCCATCCGGATTCAAAAGAATTTTTTTCGTTGGGCTGGTCCTTTCCCAGTTCATAAAGCTAATGGCTGTTGGTAACCAGCTGAACAGTCCAGACGCAGCAGTGGTGATAAAGATGCGACGCTGTTGCGCAACGCCCGGATAAAGACGTTCACAATTTTATTGAGTAATTTTACAGGCGGCAAACACGTCAGGAAAAGGGGCAATTTTCGCCGTTAACGCCCAGGCTTCACCTCGCGCAGCTATGGTGCGAACGCCAAACCAAATGATCGATTCAGGTTTAGTGAAAAAGATTAGACCTTTTTCACTAAACTGATAGCAGCCCCAAAGGCCGTCAAAAATCCAGCTAACGGCAGGATCATGACAGCATATTTTTTTGGCATATAGTTCTCTTTGAACTCAATGCCTTGTGCAGTAAATTCAAAATGCCACATTTCCCAATATTTGCCACGCATGCCTTCGACCAGCTCAATTCCATAGATGATCAGAATTATCCCGACCAATAAAATCATAAGCTTCCAAAACTGGCGTATATACAAGGCGAACCTTGGGGGTAACTTTTCGTAAATGAGGTTCAAAGCAATGTGTACATTATCTCTGGCTGTGAGCGAGAGCGCTATAAACATCAACCAAATATTACTTAGTACCGTTAACAAATCCCCCCAGACAGGGGGGTTTTCGAACACATATCGCATGAGAACAGTATAGAGCGTGAATCCAACCATCGAAGCCAAAAACAATGAGCATAAAGCCTCTAAAGCGCGATGGATAGTGCGGTCAAAGTTATTTAAAAATTTCAACATTGTTTTCATTTAACTCATCACCTGTGGCAGAAACATCGTCAATTCCGGAATGACGAGAATGAGAAATAACAGCAAAAATAAACCTACGAGGTAAGGAACTAAGGCCACGGCCACCTCTTCTAGTCGAACTTGAGCAATGGTTGCAGAAGTGAAAAAGGCGACGCCAACTGGCTGTGTTACAGACCCTATCAAGAAGCCAACGATGACTACGACCGCGGCCTGAACCTCAGGAAAGCCAGCTTGCGCCATAACGTCAACGAGAACTGGGCCAACGATGATAATATTCACTGCAGAATCCATCACCATTCCGAGCAGAAAAATAAAAAGAAGAAGGGCCAGAATAAAGATAATGGGGGAATCCGCGAGACTTAGTAACCAACTCTCAAGATCACGGATTGCCCCCAATGAAGTAAGCAACCAACTAAAGGGTCCCGACGCTGCTATGATAATAAAAACCATTGCCGAATTACGAAATGCCCGACGGAAAGCGCCTGCGCATTCTTTCCATTTTATGGTGCGATATACAAATACACCGGTAAATAACGCAACCATTGCTGTGATGGCACCGGCCTCAACAACCGATGCTATGCCACCCATAACCGAACCAACCAAAACCACAGGGATCAGCAGGGCGAACGAGGATCGATACAACTCTTTCCCGGCTCGCCGTATCGAAAAGCTCTCATCACTGCGTTCAAAATTGTACTTTATGGCGAAGTAATGGTTAATTAACATGATCACCACGCCAATCAGCAGGCCCGGAATGATCCCAGCCGCAAACAATGCTGCGACCGAAATCTCAGTCGCATTAGCAAGGACAATCATCATAATACTGGGTGGAATGATGCCACCAATGGTGGAACTAACGCCCGTAACAGCCGCGGAAAAGGCGGGAGGATATCCAGCCTTTTTCATGGCTGGCAACACCAATGCACCCACTGTCGCGGTATCAGCCACGACCGACCCATTCATCCCCGCAAAAAACATACTCACAAGGACGTTAACCTGCGCCAAACCTCCGCGCATCCGGCCGATCAGAGCTCTGCTCAATGCAACGAGCCGATCGGTAATCGTCGCACTGGTCATTAACTCCCCCGTCAACATGAAAAAAGCAATCGCAGTCAATGGAACTGAATCAATTGCGCTGAACATTTGACTGGGGATTAAAACCAGAGGTACAGCATCGGTGATCAAAATATAAAAGAAAGGTATTAAGATTAAAGTGAAACCGATTGGCGCACCACAGAGGATTAGAAATAGTAATACTCCAAGTAGAAAGAGACTTTCCATGGTTACTCACTTATAATTAATTCATGTAGAAAAAGACCATCTAGGACTACTTGATAGCCTAAATGATCTTTCCGAAATTTTGTAGGTAAACGCTTTACAGAGCGCCGGCTTTTTCAAGCTGAGCGACAAAGCTTTCCATGCCTTGCTCTAACAGTACTCTTCTGGCGACATCAGGTTCAAACGTGCCCTTGGCATCTAACCAAGCACCGATTGCGCCTTCTCTCCATTTAGATAATTCCACTTCAGATGGCACATACCACTCTTTCGCAGAGGCTTTAATGATATCTTCTCCATTCTTAATCCAAGCGTTATCTAACTGGTTTACTTTTTCTCCATAAGCATCTGCAGCTTCGTGTAACCATTTTTTCTCTTCAGAAGACAGAGCATTATACTGCTTTGAATCCATTGCAAGAATATTTCCAGACCACATTCCACCAATCTCAGTGAAGTATTTTGCAACTTCATGAAGTTTTGCTACTTCTTGCCAAGGACTGGCAACATACTGACCCTCGACTACACCCGACTGGAGACCTGTGTATAACTGGCTCCAATCATAAGGTGTGGGAACAGCGCCCCAATTTTTAACGAGCATGAATTCAACTGGGCTCTTGGTTGTACGCCACTTGAGACCTTTCATATCCTCAGGAACGTGGATAGATTTGGTTGCATTCCCAAGCTGCCGAAATCCACCACTTGAGTATACCGAAAGGCAAATGTGGCCCGCATTCTCAAGCGCCAGCTTGCATTGCCTTTCTGCCAGCCACTCATTTGATATTCTTTTCGCATCTTCGAGTGATTTGAAAATGAAAGGCAAATCGAAAATTGCTAATTCTGATCCAAAATTACCATAATTTGCCGTAGAGCTAGTCCACAGAGCTATGAGTCCTTGGTTGGCCTGTTCACCGCACTTCTGTTCTGCGCACAAGCTTCTTTGATAGTGCGGTTCGACTTTCATCATTCCACCAGACGCTTTTTGCATGGCTGGTATCAGCGCCTGATCTATGGCATCCCCGATCGGCATCCCCAATCTGCCAGTCGTCCCAAGTTTCAGCACCTTCTCAGCGCTGGCACCCTCAACGCTACATAAAAGGGCCACAGCGGCTGCCACCGCTTTCCACATATAATTATTTTTCATTTCTCGCTCCTTTTCAGCACAGCTCCGAGTTGGCTTTTTGAAAACGCGCAACACTACAAATCTGCTACTTGTTCATAGATGACACAGAGCGACATATGAGGAAGGTACAGATCAGTCTAATAGTAAGGACAGAATTGTATGTACTGCAGATTTTTTACGTCAGAAAATACGCGCTAAAGGCCCGATTGTGGCAAATCATGCTGAATTTACGGTTTCAAACGACAAGATTCGGCTACCTCCAAGGTGACACTTGTACGTAAAACCAAGATCTGTCCCTATAAATTACCAATTTTGCTCCTTACGCCAATGATTATTAATTAGATAGTTCACCTGTGGTGGCGGTCTTGATGTTTAGATACAAGCCGGTCGTTACAGAAACGCGCCAAACAAAACCAAGAAGAACAACTACAAGTTTAGAAAGACCAGAATGACGCCGATAGAGCCTTTTCATTTAGATGTCCCCGATGAGACGATTGCACGTATCAAATCCCGCGTTGCGGAATATCCCTGGCATGAAATGCCCGATGATGGGGGATGGGATTACGGCGTCAATCTCGATTATCTTAAAGAGTTTTGCGCCTATTGGGTAAAAGACTATGATTGGCAAAAACACCAGCGTGCTATTAACCATTTTTCCCACTTCAAGGCCCCAGTCGATGGTATTGATCTGCACTTTATCCATGAAAAAGGCAGTGGTGATAACGCAACGCCTTTAATCATCAGCCATGGATGGCCCGGCACGATCGTCGAATTTCTGGATTTTATCGATCTTCTCGCTCACCCCGAAAAATACGGGGGTGATATCGATGACGCCTTTGATGTCGTGGCCCCCTCGCTGCCGGGATTTGGGTTTTCGGGACGTCCACCAAGGCCCTACGGTCCACGCCAAATGGCCAGTGTGTTCAACACGTTGATGACCGAATCGCTGGGCTATGACCGCTATGTGGCACAGGGGGGCGATTGGGGGGGCGCCATTTCCAGTTGGCTGGGATACGAACATGCCCCCGCCTGCCAGGCGATCCATATCAATATTTTGACAATGCGCCACAAAGACGGACCACAAACACCAGAGGAACACCATTGGGCGGATCAGTTTGAACATGACCAAATCATGGAAAACGGCTATCGCACACAACAGGCCACAAAGCCACAAACCCTCAGCTATGCAATGATGGACAGCCCGGTTGGCGTTGCCGCATGGATATTGGAAAAAATGAATTCATGGTCCGACACCGTCGGCCACGACGTCGAGAGTGTCTATACCAAAGATCAATTGCTGACCAACATCATGGTGTATATCGTCACCCGGACGTTCAACACCGCATCCTGGATTTATTATGGCCGCCGCGAAGAGGGCGGGCGCCTGCTGTCGCCAGAAGGCAAACGCGTAGAGGTGCCAACAGGCTGTGCCCTATTCCCAGCAGAATTGCTGGCATGGCCACCGCGCAGCTATGCCGAACGCATCTATAACGTCACGCAATGGACCGAAATGCCTCGCGGTGGGCATTTTGCAGCCATGGAACAGCCCGATCTATTAATTCAGGATATTCGCAAATTCGTGCGCTCGATCAAATAAGCGCCCCACCCCAGATTAAAGGAAACAGACATGTCAGAGACCAGAGCCTATTTTCACAACATTCGCGATACCCTCACACCAAACACGCAGGCGTTTATCGACGGCCAGTATTGTGATGCCGCCGACGGTGCGAAACTTGAAAACCTGAACCCTGCCACCGGTGAGGTGATCGGCACCTTCAGCCATTGTGGCGCGGCCGATGTCGATCGCGCCGTGGCAGCAGCCCGTCGGGTTTTCAATCAGGGAACCTGGTCACGTGCTGCTCCAGAGTACCGAAAAGAAATTCTGCTGAAACTTGCCGATCTAGTCGACAAAAATAAGAATGAACTCGCGGTCTTGGAAAGCCTCGATGCCGGTAAAACCATCACCGACTGTTTGCATGAAGTCGGTACCGAGGCCCCTGCATTTTTCCGCTGGTATGCCGAACTGGCCGATAAAACCTTTGGCAAGATCGCACCCACGGGCGACGATGCGCTGGCACTGATCGTAAAAGAGCCCGCCGGTGTGGCTGGCGCCATCCTGCCATGGAATTTTCCATTTCTGATGGCGGTATGGAAAATCGCCCCCGCGCTGGCAGCGGGTTGTTCTATTGTTGTCAAACCGGCCGAACAAACCCCGCTCAGCACGTTAAAACTGGGTGAGCTGGCCGTTGAAGCCGGCATCCCCGCCGGTGTTCTTAATATCATTCCCGGCCTTGGCGAAACAGCCGGTCAAGCGATTGGCCTGCACAATGACGTTGATACCGTCTCGTTTACCGGTTCAACCGAGGTCGGCCGTCTGTTCATGCGATATTCCGGTGACAGCAATCTCAAAAGCGTTGGTTTAGAGATGGGTGGTAAGAGCCCGTTTATTGTTTTGGATGACGCCATGATCAACGATGATCTGATCGAGCATGCGGCAATGGCGGCGTTCTGGAACGGTGGCCAAAACTGTTCGGCCAACATGCGCCAGATCATAGCTGCGCCTCTGGTTGATGAGTTTATGGATAAAATGCTCAAGCGCGTCGAGGCTTTCAAACTGGGCGATCCGCTTGATCCCGATACCACGATCGGCTCGATGATTACGGCCGAACATAAAGACCGGGTCATGGGGTATATTGCGTCAGGCAAAACCGAAGGCGCCAACCTTGTTGTGGGTGGTGACGTGGACGGGCCCGGCCATTTTGTTGCGCCAACCGTTTTTGACGGCGTCACCAACGATATGACCATCGCAAAAGATGAAATTTTTGGGCCTGTTCTTGGTGTTATGGCGGTGAAATCTGCCGAAGAGGCATTGGAAATCGCAACCGATACTGATTATGGCCTGCATGCAACTGTGTTCACCCGTGACATTGATCGGGCCATTTCCATGGCGCGCAAACTGCCCTGCGGGACTGTATCAGTAAACGGATTTTCCGAAGGCGATATCAAAACACCGTTTGGGGGCTATAAGCAATCAGGCTCGTTGGCCCGCGATAATGGTACAGAAGCCCTAGAGCAATATCTGCAGACCAAAACCATCTGGATTGCGACGCAAAGTTAGGGGCGAATGGCGGCACCGCGCGTGACATACTCCGCTTTTGCACCAAACAAACCATCAGACTTCAGGGGCTGCCATCGCTGCAGCCCCTGAGGCTCAGATTGCCCCTTGTAAGAAGTCCACAGACACACAGGGGCCTACGTTTGAGGTCTTGATTTGGGATCTATACCTTGGGGCCTGAGGACCCGCATGACTGCAAGGCCGCTTTCAAGAGCCTCATCTCCCTTGCCAATAAATTTTCCAGCATGTTAGGCTTGCAGATGAAAGCCTGCCGAAAAAACCCGCCTGCCACACAGCCCGACTGCCACACTTGGGATTCATCAGCCAAGACCTGTGACTGATCAAAAGGATTGCCAAATGGATGCTTCCACTCTGTTGCCAACGTCACAGGACACGGGTCCGTCACCAATTGGTAAAAAGGATTTGGTGCGGCGGGCAATCTGTTCAAGAATTATAACCGGTATCTACCGAAAAGGTGATAATGTCCCATCCTGCCGCGACATTGCAGGACAACTGCTTGTATCTAAAAATAGCGCCTATGAGGCGTATTACGATCTGGTTGGTCTCGGAATTCTTGAGGCGCGCAACCGCTCTGGCTTTACCGTTGCGATGGATATACCCGGGGTCAAAAACCAGCTTCCACCAGACAATACCGTGCAAGACCCACCCAGGAAAACCACCAAACCACGCCAATTCAATTGCCGTTTGCCAGCCGCAAATATGCGCGCAAACCAGCCCCAAAACTGGACGCAATACCAGTTTCCCTTTGTTTATAACCAAATCGATACCGAACTGTTTCCCATTGAAGCTTGGCGCGAATGCTCGCGACTGGCATTGGGGCGAAAAGCCCTGCCAATATGGACCAGCGAAGCCGTTGATGTCGATTGCCCAGACCTGATTTTTCAGCTGCGCCAAAGGCTGCTGCATTATCGCGGGATCAATGTGGCAGAGGATGAAATATTGGTCACCGTTGGGGCCCAACATGCGCTGTCGATCATCGGCACCCTGTTCGCAGACGACCCCCGCCCCATCGCCTTTGAAAACCCGGGCTATCAAGAAGCCCGCCATATGTTTCATCTGTACAATAATCAAATCGCCCCCGTGCCTGTCGATATCGGCGGCTTTGACGTAGACCGTTTGCCAGCAGAGTTTAAATTGGCCTATGTCACCCCAGGATGCCAATTCCCGACCATGGTGGTGATGCCCGACGACAGGCGAGTGCTATTGATCGAAAAAGCACGAGCCGCCAATGCTTTGGTTATCGAAGATGACTATGAAATCGGGCTTGTTGGTCATGTAAAACTCAAGCCGGCGCTAAAGTCTCTCGACGAGGACGGCACCGTGATTTACGTAGGCAGTCTGTCAAAAACCTTGTCACCAAGCATTCGTATGGGGTTTATTGTTGCGCATCGCGACATCATCAAATCCGCAAAGGTTGTCCGAAGTCTCACCGTCCGGCATCCACCAAGTATTGTTCAGGAAACCACCGCGATGTTTCTTGCCCAAGGGTATCACGACGCGCATATCAAGAACCTCCGGGAAATATACTCTCAGCGCTGGCATATTATGCGCGAGGGCATAAAAAAACACCTCCCGATGTTTTCACCCGGTGACGCGACTGGCGGCACCTCGTTTTGGCTGACAGGGCCCAAAAATTTCAACGCTGAGATTTTTGCAAAAAAGCTCCAAAAGCGCGGTGTCTTAATCGAACCTGGTCACATTTTCTATGATGGTGGCGTGACAAAAAATTCCTTCAGAATCGGGTTTCCGTCAGTGGCTGGCAACAAAATTAATACTGGCCTTCATCACATCAGTGACGCGGCTAAATCGTACCTTGAACACCTTTAATCAACACCCTTGCACTCTGCAATATTTGGCGCTTGGTTTAAAATAATGCCAAAGGTTGAGCGCAATGTCCCACCAAAAACGCGATACTTACAGCACTTCGACATTGCCACAAATACTGATGGATTGACCCGAGATATTCATGCCAGATGACGAGCATAGAAACACTGCCTGATTTGCCACATCCTGCGCAGTCACCATCCGCCGCAGCGATACTTTATTGATGTATTCCTGTTCCATATCATCGTAAGCGACCCCCAGTGCCTGAGCGCGATCAGAGATAACCTTTTCAATGCGGGGACCCTCAACAATGCCGGGCAGCAATGCATTAACGCGGATGCCGCTTGGCCCAAGCTCAATAGCAAGGCTTTTTGACAAGCCGATGATGGCCCATTTAGTTGCAGCATAAGGCGTCCGGTACGCGTATCCCAAGCGGCCAGCCACTGAAGATATGCAAATAATTGAGGCATTTTGGGATTTCTTGAGCATTGGAACCGCACGGTTGGCGCAGTAAAATTGTCCATTGAGATTAATATCTACTGTGCGGCGCCAGTCATCTGCGGCGATCTCTTCAACCCCACCTGTCGGGCCTGCAATGCCGGCGTTGTTAATCAACACATCAAGCCCGCCCAATTTGGCGCCAACCTCTTCAAACAACCGCGTCACCTGATCTGGCTGTGAAACATCACAGTGGCTTACCCCCCAAGTTGGGTGGGTTTTTTTCGCCTCATCAAGCGCTGCATCCGCAATATCACAAATGTGCAGACGCGCACCTTTTTGTGCAAAGCTCTCGGCAATTACCCGACCGATACCACTGGCCCCCGCAGTTACCAGAACGCGAAGCTGCGGTGTTTTTTCCATGTCAGCGGTCATTTTTTTCTCACCAAGGATTAAAAGTTAACGTCGTTACGACCTTTGAGATCAAGCGGCACATGCGCCTCATTGGCGCGCGCGCTATCAAGCGACAGCCAGGCCGGAACTTAGCGGATATTGCTCACCTGATCAGTATGTTAAGATCAAGTGCTGTGAAAGCCCCAAGATTCGGCACAAATTACCCCCAGCCGTAATTGAAACTGACGCTAATGCGTTCTTCATCCGCCAGATTTATCGGCACCTCGTGGCGCAACCAGCTTTCCCACAATAAAACATCCCCAACCTCAGGTGCAACATAGATAAAATTTCGCAACTCGTTCCGGGCATTAGCCTTGCGTGTCGGGGCAGCCATCATCATCGCCAAGCGCGGGTCTTCAAATTTTATCGCGCTCGCACCCTCGGGCATGGTGACATATGTGGTCCCACTTATCACACTATGGGGATGTAAATGTGATGTGTGCACGCCCCCGGTGGGCAAAATATTGATCCAAAGCGAATCCAGCTTAATTTTCTTGTCACCCAGATCAAACTGCAAATCTTTAGCGAAAGACGCCACATGTTTATCAAGAATTTTGACAAGGTCTTTAAAGGTTGGAAACCGCCAAGCCAGATCTGTCAAAGACGCATAACTGGTATAGCCATGATAGTCATTTTTCTCGCACCATTCCTGCCCGGCCTCGTCATCATAGGCAATGGAAAGACAAGCGGATTCAAGCTCGGATGCGGCAAGCGGTTTGCCGAACTCGGCCAGGGGCGCACGATAAAGGCGGGTTGCAAATAGCGATTCAATCTTTGACATGCGCTCTTCTTAGCGCAGCATATCGCCCAAGGCGAGAGGCTCTGTCACAGTGTCTAGGGATACTTCTGCATTAGCGCCGCAGCTTAGAAGCGGGCTGAAACAATCTTGTTCATGTCGCCGTGAATTTTCACAGCACAATGCACCTTTACCGGGCCGCTTTGGAAGGGCCGCTTTGGACAGGGCCACAATCAAATCACATAACAGGCTGTGCAAACCCAACAGCCAATAGAGGCAAGCCCCGCAATAGACTAAGATCAGACTGTCGAATTTGGATTTGATAACGCCAGCGCAGGGCAATGGCATGGGGTATAAGACAGGCAAATGGTAACGCCAACACAGATTGCAGACTTTCGCTCCCAAGGTGCAGTTTTGCTTAAAGGCGTGTTGACCGACTTTATCCATGACGCCCGACAAGCCATTACAGAAAACATTGCGACCCCAAGCTGGCGCGAG
>Ga0115004_10001290_pt1 | contig 20377 bp, 18 predicted proteins | sample ArcticOcean_MG_C_10_FD_88737 | JGI IMG/M metagenome (GOLD analysis project Ga0115004, IMG submission 88737) | Marine microbial communities from western Arctic Ocean - ArcticOcean_MG_CB11_90 | ecosystem: Environmental > Aquatic > Marine > Oceanic | place: Arctic Ocean: Canada Basin | collected... | reverse complement strand
TATGGCGTCAGTTTTTTCAATATGGTTATTGGAAAGTTTATGTTAACAAAAAGCATAAGGCAATTACAACCTTACGTCAGTTGGTTCCACCAGCTTTTGCGTTGTATTTAACGTTGTTAATCCCTATTTCCTTTCTTGGAAAGACACTGTTTTTAGTAAGTGTAATTCCATTGGGTGTATACCTCATGTTGAATGTGACTTTTAGTTTAAAAGCTATGCCTTCGATAGGAAAGTTAACCCATACCTTGATTACATTTCCAATCCTTCATATAAGTTATGGTCTTGGATACCTAAAAGGATTCGTAGAATTTATACTTTTGAATAAGAAACCATCAGAGAGTCAGAAGCGACTTTCGAGATAGAGTTAACACAAAAAAATATGATACCATTTTCGCCACCACGTATAGATGACAGAGTAATTTCAGAAGTTACAGCAGCGTTGAAATCTGGTTGGATTACAACAGGTCCAAGGACAAAACAATTCGAAAAAAACATCACGGAATATACAGGGTGTAAAACAACCGTAGCGGTAAACTCATGGACAATGGGAGTTCAGGTGTTGATGTCTTATTGGGGGATAAAGCTCGGAGATGAGGTGATTCTTCCAGCCTATACCTATTGCGCAAGTGCGAATGTTATTGTGCATGCCGGAGCAACTCCCGTGATGGTTGACTTAAATAAAGACGATTTTAATCTAAATATAGAAAAGGTTCGAGCGGCAATTACACCTAAAACAAAAGCCATTATGGCTGTTGATATTGGTGGGCTTCCAGCAGATTATAACGAACTGATGAATTTGATCAATGAACCTGAAATAAAGGCAATGTTTAATGCTGGTTCTGACTTTCAAGAAAAACTAGGACGTATTTTGTTGCTAAGTGATTCTGCTCATAGCTTCGGTGCTATGTATCATGGAAAACGATCGGGTTCGCTTGCTGATATTTCTTCCTTTTCTTTTCATGCTGTGAAAAACTTAACGACTGCTGAGGGTGGAGCGCTGTGTTTTAATTTACCCCAACAGTTTAATCATGATGAGATTTACAGTGAAATGTGTACTAAAATATTACACGGACAAAATAAAGATGCGTTAGCTAAAACAAAAAAAGGAAACTGGAGATACGACGTTATAGAGCCTGGTTATAAGTGTAATATGACCGATTTACAGGCAGCTATTGGCTTGGTTGAACTAGAACGTTATCAAGAAAATTTAGATCGTAGAAAAGTGATTTTTGATGCTTATGCAACGGGGTTTAAAAATGAATCATGGGCAATTCAACCGCTGTACGAATCAGACGTGAAAAGATCAAGTTATCATTTGTATCTATTGCGTATTGCAGACATAACAGAAGCTCAAAGAGATGCAATAATTCAAGAGATTTTTGAGCAAGATGTTTCAGTTAATGTACACTTTCAGCCCTTACCAATTTTAACGGCATATAAAAATCGAGGTTATAAGATGTCAGACTATCCAGAAGCGTATTCAAAATATGCCAACGAGATCAGTTTGCCTGTTTATTATGACCTGTCTGATGACAATGTGAAAAGAGTTATTGCAGCTGTAAAACACGCCGTAAAACATGTAATAGGATGAAAAGAATATTCGACATCGTCGTTTCTAGTTTCGTACTGCTGTTGTTTTTGCCGTTTGGCATTCTAATTGGCATTCTAATTGCGGCAAGCTCTAGAGGAGGTGTGTTCTATATTCAGCAGCGTGTAGGGGAAAACCAAAAGTCATTTGGCTTGTTCAAGTTTCGTACAATGGCAATAGATGCCGATAAATCTGGAAAGTTAACTGTTGGTATGCGTGACAGTCGAATAACGGCTGTTGGCTTCTTTTTAAGAAAATATAAATTGGATGAATTCCCACAATTTATTAATGTACTTAGTGGAACAATGAGTATTGTAGGTCCTCGACCTGAAGTGCACGAATATGTAGTAATGTATACAGAGTCACAATTAGATGTACTCAAGGTTAAACCTGGCATTACAGACTTGGCTTCGTTAGAATATTTTAATGAAAATGATTTGCTCGGAAAGTCTAAAGATCCTCAAAAAACCTATGTAGAAGAGGTGATGCCGGCAAAATTAGACTTGAATAAAAAATACATTTCTAATTCGTCTATCGGAGCTGATCTTAAAATTATCTGGAGAACCTTTAAGAAAATTATTTCTTAGTGCATAAAAAACGCTAGAGAACATCCCCCTAAAATAGTCAAGAGCTTTAGAAAATTGAATTTGTGATTCTCACTTGTCTCAAATATAATTGTAGTTGAAATGTGTAAGAACATTCCGACTACAATAGCCAATATGATGTTAAAGTCAAAATCAACAATGTGGCTTGTGTTGTGCCCGATATAAACGCCAACAGGAGTCGTTATTGCAAACAGACCAATAATTAACCAAGACTTCATCTTTGTGGCCTTAGAGATTGATAAAAGTGTCATTAAAGCAATTGCAACGGGTAATCGATGAAATAAAATACCAAGTAACAGGGAATTGTCATTGCCGTGATTGTGAGCCGTTGCAATTTCTATCCCCCCTAGCTGAGTTCCTAAAGGAATTCCTTCTAAAATAGCGTGAACACTTAAGGCGATAACGAGTGCAATTGGAATTGCATCCCCTTTATGAGCATGAACATGACCGTGTTCTATTCCTCCAGAAAAGAACTCAAGAATTAATTGAATTAAAAACCCAATTAAAATATAGAGACCAACATTCTGATCGGCATGTGCGTATAGTTCAGGAATGAAATGGATAAAAGCAATGGATAATAAAAAACCACCACTAAACGCAAGCATTAATTTGATGATTTGCTCATTTTTGGATCGTTGAATTAATGAAACTAGCATTCCGCCAAATAAGACAGAAACAACAAGAGCAATATTGATTAAAATGAGTTCCATTATTTTTTTTGAGCAATTATGATTAATCGATCTGAATCTTTTTCGTTGAATTCGGACAAGTTGAAGTCTCCAAAAGTACGAAGAATTTCGAAATTACAAGCGCTCAATAAATTCTCGAAGTCATCCTTTTTTAAGGCTTGGACCCTTTCTGTGTAAGAAAATGATTTTCCAATATCTTCAAACTTGATCTCCTTATATATGTGATTCCCATCGTATCGTCTAGAAATATTGAACACAAGTTCATCAACACGTTTGACTTCTGTTTCCACAAGATTCTCAATTACGCGCTTGGCATTCATAAAGTCTATTACTAAAACTCCTTCATTACTTAGCATGGAGTGAATAGAATTAAGCACTTTTTTATTGTCTTTTGTACCATTAAAATAGCCAAAGCTTGTGAAGAGATTGAATATCACATTGAATGATTTATTCTCTATTATCTCACGCATGTCATGGACAGCAAAGCGTAAACGATCATTTTTATATTGGTTTGCTGAGGCAATACTCGCAGGAGACAAATCAACTCCCAACACATCATAACCTAATTTATTTAGAGTTACAGAGTGACGACCTTTGCCACATGCCAAATCTAACACCTTAACTGTTTTTGGTAATTTTAAGTGATGAATCAGATTCATAACAAATTTTTCTGCTTCAGAATCATCTCTATTTTTATATAGTGTGTGATAATACGATGTGTCAAACCAAGATGTGAACCATTCTTTTTCCATTCCTTAAAAGTACGTTATCTTTTCAGTTACCGCTAAGCAAACACTAATATCTACACATTGTGCAGTGTTTCTAGTAGTAAAAGAATAAATTAAATCAGTTGCTCCACCTTGATTTCCTACATCTGCACAACTAGCAAAATAATCGTCTGTCGCACCCAATGTACCACCTTGTGCAGAATATAGGGTATTGAAGTTATAACAGTTGCATTTGCCCAGGTTTCACCGCCTGATTGAGATTGAGAAATACAATTTATCGATATGTCTAGAAAGACTAAAAAGAGGATAGGTTTCATTTACTTTGTTTATAAAAAAAATGTTTTTAATAGTATAGCTTTAAGTTTTAAAACTAAAACCTATTGGTACAACTTTTTAATTGATTATCTTGTAAATGTAAAACAAAAATAGTCAATGATTTAAGATGAATATAGGTATAACTGGAGGGATTGGTTCGGGGAAAAGTATTGTCTCTAAAGTAATTGAAACAATGGGATATCTTGTTTTTAACTCTGATGCAGAGTCAAAGCAGTTGGCGAATGAAGATCCTTTTATTATTGACGGGCTTGTTCTACTTTTCGGCAAAGAGATTTACCTAAATGGTATTCTCAATAAAGAGATGCTCGCGAAAATAATTTTTTCAGATGACGCCGCTAGAATCTCAGTCAATAAACTCATTCATCCAAGAGTTAGGGATACTTTTGACATCTTCGCTTCTAAACAACTTAGTGGTATTGCATTCAATGAGGCCGCAATACTTTTTGAAACTGGCGCCAATGAGAGCTTCGATAAAACAGTCCTTGTTACATCTCCGAAAGAGCTAAGAGTCGCTCGTATAATGTCTCGAGATAATGTTTCAGAAGAAGATGTTGAGGCAAGGATTTCTAAACAATGGACAGATAATGAAAAGCTATCTTTAGCAGATTTTGTGATCATTAATGATGAAAATATACCATTAATTGTCCAGGTTGAAGCAATTGTGAATCAGCTAATTTCTGTGTAGTCGTCAAAATGGTTATCATCATCATTCTGATTTCTATCATTTTTTGTAGCTCCTAATTTCCCTCCATTTAAAACAAATGTAATTGCTCCTAGCATCTTGAAAATCAAATTAAACAGGAAGAATAGTCCAATTAGTTTAAATATAAAGCCAAATATTGGTGTCTGTTCGATGTTAATAATACTTTCGTGGAACCAAAAAGATATTGGGTTTGATGCATATGAAGGATAAAACCAAAACAATGAAAATGCCATTAACGAAAGTATAATTATCGCAATTTCAGACTTCAAGTTAAAGTTGTTTTCTTTTTGAGGTAAACCTTGCCCAGCAAATCGAAACAATATTGACTTGTTTTGGTTCTTTTTAAGTTTACCAATAAAATAGGTCAACAGAATTATTCCAGCTAATACAACTTGATTCAAAACCACCATGTCCGAGGTAATAGATTCTAGACAAAACAAGAAAGTTACATCAACCAGAAAAAAGTATTTAATGGTTCTGAAAAGGTAGACTTCAGAAATAGAGCGTTCCCGTCCAGAGCTTATCATTCGAATACCAAGATCAAAAACCCCCCATAGGAATCCGTAGATAGCAAAGACTACTCCGAGTCTAAATATAAAATCAAGTAAATTCACATTGCAAATTTAACAATCTCATTATCTTTATGGAAATCAAAAAAACATCAATGAAAAGAATTTTTCTATTAGTTGTAATCGCCGTTACTTCTATATTTAGTTCAAAGGCAGAAGAAGGGATGTTGATACCGTCAATAGTGAAAGCATTCGAAAGCGATATGCAAGCTATGGGAATGAGGTTGTCAGCGGAAGATATTTATGACGTGAATAATTCTAGTATCAAAGATGCAATCATTCATTTTGGTGGAGGTTGTACTGCTGAGTTGGTTTCGTCTCAAGGGTTATTATTAACGAATCACCACTGTGGTTATTCTCAAATTCAATCGCATTCATCATTAGAGAATGATTACCTGAAATATGGTTTTTGGGCGAAAGATAAAAGTAAAGAGTTGCCAAATCCAGGATTAACTGCTTCTCGTGTCGTTAGAATTGAAGATGTCACTGCAACAGTTTTGTTTGACACTGAAGGGATGTCTGATCAAGAACGTTATGCTAAAATACAGCGTGTAATTGACAAACTAATTCAAGATGCTGAATTAGGAACACATTACACTGCTAAGATAAAAGCCTTCAATTACGGAAATGATTACTACATGATCGTAAAGGAAACGTTTAAAGATGTTCGTTTAGTAGGAACACCTCCAAACTCTATAGGTAAATTCGGTGGTGACACTGACAACTGGGTTTGGCCTAGACATACAGGAGATTTTTCAGTGTTTAGAATTTATGCTGATAAAAATAATCAGCCAAGCGATTACAACGAATCAAATGGTCCATATATACCGTTGCATTTCTTGCCAGTTTCAATGAAGAAAAGAACTCCAGGTGAGTTTACAATGATTTATGGTTTTCCAGGAACAACGGAACAACATTTGTCTTCAGGGAACTTGAAATATATTATGGATCAAGAGCGTCCAGCAAGAATTAAGATGAGAGAGAAATCATTGAGTGTAATTGATGCTAGTATGCGTTCTTCGGATTTATTACGAATTAAATACGCTTCTAAACAAGCGCGTATCGCAAATGGATGGAAGAAATGGATTGGTCAATTAGGTGGATTAAAAACAGTTGATGCGATTCAAATTAAATTAAATCGTGAAAAAGAGTATAATGACATGGCTGCTACAAAGCCCGAATGGAGGGAGAAGTATGGCATGTCAATCAGTGAAATGAATGCCTTGGTAGAGCAATACAAGCAAGCTGACTTTGGTTATTCAATGGCGATAGAATATTTATATGTTGGGCCAGAATTATTTGGTAGAGCACGTGAAATGAACAAGTTTTTATCGAACTACACTACTTTTATTGAAAATGGAACGTTGGATGCAGAAATAGAAAAGCAAATTAGCGGTGCTAAAGTGTTTTTTAAAGACTACGATGAAGCTACGGATAAGCGTATTTTTGAATTGTTGACAAAAGAGTATGTGAAGCAAATGGGAGACGGACCGATTCCTTCAATGTTAGATAATAATTCAGCAATAGATTTAGCTGATTGTATTTATAAAAAATCAATATTAACTAACGAAGTTCGATTCATGAAGTTTATGGATAAACTTGGAAATAAATCGTTTAGTCATTTAAAGAATAAGGATCTAGGCTTTATGCTTTGGGCTGATGCTGATGCCAACTTCATGAATAATGTGATTCCAGATGTAAGAGTTTATAAATCTTCAATGGATGGATTATTGAAAACATATGTTGCAGGTAAGTTTGAAATGTTTCCTGATGTCAAACATTGGCCAGATGCTAATTCAACAATGCGTATAACCTACGGTAAGCTAGAAGGTTCTGCACCTCATGATGGAATGCAATATACTGAGCATACAACAATCGATGGTATCATTACAAAGAATAATTCAGGGAATCCTGATTATGAGTTGTTGCCTCGAATGAGAGAATTAGCTACGGCTAAAGATTATGGTGATTATGCACAAGATGGCGAGCTGTGGGTTTGTTTTACAGGGTCGAATCACACTACTGGGGGTAACTCAGGTTCTCCAGTTTTGGATGCAGATGGAAACTTATTAGGGCTTAACTTTGACCGGTCTTGGGAAAGTACAATGAGTGACTTTATGTTTGATTCGGATAGATGCAGAAATATTACGGTGGATATTAGATATGTTTTATGGGTGATGGATAGATATTCTGGAGCTAAACACATTGTGGATGAAATGAAATTGGTACGTTAAAAGTATCAACAACTAAAAAAGCCAGTATTTAAATGCTGGCTTTTTTAGTTTAATAATTTTTATTAGATATGTAATGCTCGATCATCAGTTGCAGCTAAAGCAGCTTCCTTTAAACCTTCTGAGTAAGTAGGGTGTGGGTGACATATTCTAGCTATATCTTCAGCAGATGCTCTAAATTCCATTGCAGTAACAGCTTCCATAATTAAATCTGCTGCTCTAGGGGCGATCATGTGCACCCCAAGAACCTCATCAGTTTCTTTATCGGCGATTACTTTTATTGTTCCCATGATATCCATACTTGCACGAGCTCTACCCAATGCTTTGATTGGGAAAGAACCAATTTTTATTTCTTTTCCTTCTGCAAGAAGCTCATCTTCCGTTTTCCCAACAGAAGCTACTTCAGGCCACGTGTATACAACACCAGGAATTAAGTTATAATTTAAGTGAGGTTTTTGTCCAGCTAGTAATTCAGCAACAAACACACCTTCTTCTTCAGCTTTGTGTGCTAACATTACTCCACGAACAACATCACCAATTGCATAAATATTTGGAACTGCTGTTTGTAAGTTATCGTTAACGTCAATTTGACCTTTATTATTGGTAGTAATACCAACGTTTTCTAATCCCAATCCAGTTGTGAATGGTTTTCTCCCAACCGCAACTAAACAGTAATCCCCTTCCATTGTTACTTCTTCTTCTTTTTTGTTCAGAGCAACAAGTTTAACTCCTTTACCCGTATTAGTAACCTTCTGAACTTTATGTTCTAAATGGAATTTAAAACCTTCTTTCTTAAGAACCTTAGTAAGCTCTTTAGACATTGTTTTGTCCATTGTTGGGATAATTGTCTTAGCAAACTCAATCACTTCAATTTGAGTACCTAAACGTGCAAAGACAGAGCCTAACTCAAGTCCGATAACACCACCACCAATAACTAAAATCTTTTTAGGGATTTCCTTCATACTAAGAGCTTCAGTAGAAGTGATGATTCTATCTTTGTCTGGTTCCATTCCTGGGAAGAAGTTTGGCTTCGATCCAGTAGCGATAAGAATGTTCTTCGTATTAAGGATTGTTTCTTTGTTATTCTTATCTGTAACTTTAACGGAGTTCCTATCTACAATAGAACCGATTCCATTAAATACTTCAATATTATTTTTGTCCATCAAGAACTTAACTCCATCACATGTTTGTGAAACGACTTTACCCTTTCGTTGAACCATTTGTTCTATATTAGCTCTTACCTCTTTTACATCAATTCCATGCTCATTGAAATTGTGAGTTGCATTATAAAAATGCTCAGAGGAATCAAGTAGAGCTTTAGATGGTATACACCCAACATTTAAACAAGTTCCACCTAACGTATCATATTTTTCAATGATTGCTGTTTTCATTCCCAATTGTGCACAGCGTATTGCTGCAACATATCCACCAGGTCCTGATCCTATAATTGTGATATCGAAATTACTCATGCTCTAATGTTTAAGAAGTACAAATTTATTATTTATCATCGAAGAAAGGGTCAGTAGTACTTTTTAGACCTAAAAAAAGAGCTATTTGTTTAATAGCTCTTTCAATGTTTATTTTGTTTAAAAAGTACTACTGACCCTAAATTGATTAAAGAATCACAACTTTTTTTGTAGCTGTATGATCACCAGTTTTAATCTCTAAGAAATAACAAGCAGCTGGTAAATTAGCGGTGTTACTTAATGAGTGACTAACAACTGTATTCGTTTGTTTAATTGTTTCAGTAGAAATTATTTTACCTTGAGTGTCTCTAAGTACAAATGTAACAGCTTCGTCTTGTGCTGTATAGTTAATGTTAATTGCTTCACCGTTTGAAGGGTTAGGAAACACGCTAATATCTAAGGCAGAAATCTCATCAGAGACTAAACCTAAAGTTCCATTAACGTTGATATTGTCAAGGTAAAGGTTACTCGCTAAATCAGAAGCTGTAAATTCAAATTTAAATATCACTTTATCATAAGATGACGAGGTGTTAATTGAAACTGATCCAGTTTTCCAGTCGTTATTTGATGTTGGTGTATAATCTGCATATCCTGCATATCCTCCAGTTACAATGTTTGCTCCTGAAATACCTTGCGAGTTACTACCGCCTATAGAGGTGCCATCGATACTAATTGTTCTTGAAACCCACGATGCTCCACAGTCTGTAGAAGCATACACCTTTAGTTTTTCAGTAATCTGATTAACTTGAGTTGCATTAGTCGCATAAGAGAAATTGAATGACATTGTTACTCCAGAAGTATACCTTAAGTCGTATGAAGGAGTAATTAATTCATCTACACTTAGACCTAATCGGTCGTTATAAAAGTAGTTGTCGTTAAAAAGATCCGAACCAATAACATTTTTATAATTCTTTAACTTGTAACTCGTAGAGTTGTCATAGCCTGTACCACTTGAAAGAGCAAACTCACCATGGTTATTTTCTAAATTATTTGAAACAAACCACTGAGCAGAAGGTCCTTCAAGATCAATTGAGGCTGGACCATCAAAACTTGCATAATCTAGAGAAACATAAATGTAGCCACTTCTTATTTCAGTTCCAGTTCCAGTAGCATTTGATACTGATAAAGTAACGTTTTTATATCCTGCAGAAGTAAAACTTACGGTTGGATTAAGTGAAGTAGATGTTGCTGGTGAACCATCTTCAAATGTCCATGAACGATCGTCAATAAGTGCGTTCCAAGAAGCATCACTAAAAGAAACAGGGCTACCTATACATGTCTCAGTTTTATTTGATGTAAAATCGGCAACTGGCACACACAAAGGAACAGTTAATGTATTGTTGGGGTTTTGTGGTAGTAATAAATCCTTAACTCCAGTAGCCATTAATGTAGAGTCTTTCCATAATGTGTTACGTTGACCAGCAATTCCTTCAAGCGTATTATTCATTGCTAACGCTTGCCCAGGGGAGAAGTGTCTATCACAATAAGAATAATCCATATAGTTTTGTAAATCTTCATTAATGGAATCGCTGCAATCAGCCCATCCATAAGGTGCAACGAAAGGAGGACAATTTTGGTGACCTTTTGTTATAGGAGTATCATCAATTCCATCATCGTTACAAATAGTAGGCCCATCATTAATAAGATCAGAATCTCCAAAAGTATGAGCTAAACTTAGCCAATGTCCAATTTCATGTGTTAATGTAGATTCTCTACCTGTAGATGATGTTCCAATTGAACCAACATACGTATGGTTTGAAACAATTCCATCCAGCCAATATCCATTTCCATCAGTTGATGAAGGAAACATTGCATATGCCGCAGCTCCTGGTGTTCCGACAACCCTAACAACCCAAATATTCATATAATTAGATCTATTCCATTGGTGAATCTTAGCATAAGAATCACCAGTGTATGTTTCGTGAGAATAAATATGTTCGATACCATTGGTGCAATTCCCTAAAGGATCAATTGCAGCTAATTTAAATTCAATGTTCGCATTTCCAATAAGATTTAGAAAATCAGGTACGATATCTACAGAATCAGGATCAGCCGCATTAAATTCACGATTAAAAACTTTAAGGGCATCATAAACTTGAGCATCAGAGATGTTTTCTGTGCCATAATCATGTAAAATGTGAAAAACAACAGGAATCGTGTAAATTCCGTCTGCTTTCTCCAAATTATTACCAGCAGAATTTCCTTGGTAACTATTCATTAAAAGTTTGTGAGCTTCATATCCTTCCTCTAATTCAGGGTACATTTCAAGTGCTTCTTGAAGTGCTTCATATGTCCCACAGTTTCTTGTTGGCTCTGTTTGTGCAAACACTGCAGAACTTCCAACTAAACAAAGACTTATAAATGTAATTAGTTTCTTCATAGTTTTATATTTTATGTAAAATTAAACATTCTAACTCAGTATCTATGATGTTGAAGCAAAAAAAGAGGACTATTTAGTAAAAGAGGACTATTTTTTGATTAAAAGTGTTCTGCATCAAGCAGTAGTTAGTTTCCGTGTAAATTTTTGAGTTTTATTATTTAATCTCCTCTTACAAGATAATAAATAGAAGTGTACATGCCTAAATTAAAATTAAAACAGGTGTTTTTCAGCACGGTAAGATGAACGAACAAGCGGCCCGCTCTCTACATATCTAAATCCTAATTTCATGCCAATTTCTTTGTATTCTTGAAATCTTTCAGGAGTTATAAAATCAGCAATTGGAAGATGTTTAGCAGTAGGTTGTAGATATTGACCTAAGGTTAATACATCAACATTCACACTTACTAAATCTTCCATTGTTTCAATGATTTCTTCATGTGTTTCACCTAGGCCAAGCATGATGCCTGATTTTGTCTTCATTCCTCCTTTTTTTAGTCTAAATAGTACTTCTAGGCTTCGGTCATATTTCGCTTGAATTCTCACCTCTTTTGTTAATCTACGCACAGTCTCTAAATTGTGACTTACAATTTCAGGAGCTACATCTATTATGTTCTGGAGGTTGTCCCAATTTCCAGCAAAGTCTGGGATTAAAGTTTCCATCGTTGTTCCTGGAGATTGCTTGCGAATTGCACGAACAGTTTGAACCCAAATATCAGAGCCACCATTTTTTAAATCATCTCTATCTACTGAGGTGATAACAGCGTGTTTTACTCCCATAGTCTTTACACTATGGGCAACTTTCCCCGGTTCAAATTCATCCACTTGTTCAGGGCGACCAGTTTTAACGGCGCAAAAACCACAAGATCTGGTGCAAATGTTTCCTAGAATCATAAATGTAGCAGTTCCTTCCCCCCAACATTCACCCATGTTTGGACAGTTCCCACTTTCACAAATAGTATGTAGTTTGTGCTCTGTCACCAATGACCTTACCTTCTTGTAATTCTCACCTGTAGGTAGTTTTACACGAAGCCATTTTGGCTTTTTTATTTTAATCTTATTGTCCGTATTTATAATTTCACTCATGTCTTAGACATTTTAATGTTTTACATTATTACACTTCGTAAAATAAAACGCTACTTTTGCGGAGTCTTTTAGTTAATAAAAGAGTTCGAATACAAATGTATGTAAATCCAAAGGAAATGGCGACGTCAACAGTTGAATATTTAGGAGGTTTAAGAACCAAATGCACCCACATAAAATCTGGTCAAGAAGTAATTACTGATGCGCCGGTTGATAACAATGGGAAAGGAGAAGCTTTCTCTCCTACTGATTTAGTAGCTACAGCATACGTTTCGTGTATGTATACAATCATTGGTATTTATTGTGAGAATAATAATATTCACTTTAATTTTGGAAAGGCTGCAATAACAAAAATAATGGGCTCTAACCCAAGGAGTATAGAAAGGATTGAGGTAGATTTGGATTTCACAGAAAATAATTGGGATGAAAGTATCCATCAGCGTGTTAAGAATGCAGGGAAAGGATGTCCTGTAGCTAAAACTCTTAGCAGTAATGTTGAATTGAAGCTCAACTATAAATTTTAATGAAAATGGAAAGAATTAGAGATAGAGATATAAGACAAGGAGAGCGTCAATATAGAACACCAAAAGATGATTTTATTTTTGGCGTGAGAGCTGTGATCGAAGCTGTAAAAGCAGGGCGTGTTTTGAATAAGATATTTATCCAAAAAGGGATGAATAAAGAGTTGTTCTTAGAGTTAAAAGATGCTTTGGCTGATGGGGCGCATCAATTGCAGTTTGTTCCAGTTGAGAAATTGAATAGCTATACAGATCAAAACCATCAAGGAGTCGTAGCCTTAACTTCGCCAATTGAATATTACAATATTGAAGAGGTTGTAGAGGGATTATTAGCGGATGAGAAGAAACCATTTATTCTTGCTTTAGATAGGATTACGGATGTTAGGAATTTTGGTGCAATAGCAAGAACTGCTGAATGTGAAGGGGTTGATGCAATCTTGATTCCTTCAAAAGGTTCTGCACAAGTTACTGCTGATGCAATTAAAACTTCTGCTGGAGCTTTGAATAGAATTAAGGTTTGTAAAACAGATAGTCTAAAGGATTCCTTGTTTTATGTTCAGCAGTGTGGAGTTCGTTTGGTTGCGTGTACTGAAAAGTCAAATATACCATTGTATGAAACTAATTTAAGGGGCGCTGTTGCCGTTATTATGGGGTCGGAGAAAGATGGTATTACATCCGACTTGATTAATCTGGCAGATATTAGCTGTAGAATTCCAATGAGCGGTAAAATTGCGTCATTAAATGTTGGTGTTGCTACTGGGATGGTTTTATATGAGAGACTTAGACAAGAATTACATTAATTGTTTATCCCTAATAAAGTAGTGTCATTTTAAAGCGTAGTTTTCTTAATCCACGGAATTAATCCTGGAATTTCATTTAAGTTGTTGATTGTCCATTCATGGGTTCCTTCTCTGTAGCTTTTTTTTGGGTCAAAAAGTATTCCTTGCATCCCTGCTTTTTCTGCACCCACGATATCTACGAGGTAATCATCTCCAATCATTATGCTTTCCGAAGGTTTAGCCTTAGCATGATACATCGCATAGTCAAAAACATCTCGTGCAGGTTTGTTTTTTCCAACTTCGTCTGAGCAGACAATAACATCAAAATATTCGATGAGTTTACTTTTTTCTAGCTTAATGTATTGAACCTCTGTAAAGCCGTTTGTTATTATGTGAAGTTCGTAGCCTTCAGTTTTTAAATTAGCTAAAGTTTCTCTCGTATTTGGGAAAATATTTGTTTGATACGGACTCGTTTTAACATATCCATCGCACAATTGAATCGCTAATTCTTCATTGTGTACATCGAATTTTTTTAGTGTGTCAATAAATCGTTTTATACGCAGTTCTGCTTTTGTTATTTTACCTGAACCGTATTGGTGCCAAAGTTTGGTATTAATTTTTTTGTATGCAGTATTAAATAATATGAATGATCTTATATGTTCACTTAACTGAAGGTCATCGTAAATAATTTGCAAGGCTATTTCAGAGTTTTTCTCAAAATCCCAAAGTGTTCTGTCTAGATCGAAGAATAAGTGTTTCATCCGTATATCAAATATGCAAGCCCCGTAGTTACCAAAGCATTTAGAAACATTCCAACAACGATTAAAGGATATGTCTTTTTTTTATGACCATAAAACTTAGCAGTTACAATACTTCCAACAGGAATTGACAGGAAGAAAGGAGCCCAGAAAGAGATACCTACAATGCCTATAGACACCTTTATCTTGACAATGAATTTATTCATTCTAGAGAACTTCTTTTTTGTCTTTAATTCAATCCCTTGTTTGATACTTTCATCCACTAGGTTTTGTCTTTTTTTCTCGGCGCGTTTTATGAAATATCCACCTGAAAAATAAAAGAATCCAGAGCCAGCGATACCTCCTGAAACACAGGTGAAATAAGTCTCAAAAAATGAGAGTCCCAAGCCGGGTCCACCTAATGGTGTAAACATAAACTTAACCGTGGAAAGAAGGAATAAAGAAATAAGTGAGCCCCACATCATAGTCGATTACGATTTTATTCCGTAGGCTAAATCTCCAGCGTCACCAAGACCTGGAACTATGTATGATTGTGCTGTAAGCTCATCGTCAATTGCGCCAATGTAATATGTTGTAGACTTTGGTAGTTCCTTGGATAGGTAATCAAGTGCTTCAGGTGTAGCAATAGCTGAAACAACAATTAATCTTGAGGGTGTTCCTTGACGTAATATCGACTTATATACCATAGACATAGAGCTTCCTGTAGCGAGCATTGGATCACTAATGATAAGGACATTGTTGTCAATTTTTGGAGAGGCTAAATACTCTACATAAATTTCAAAATCCTCTAAGGTCGTATGTTTTCTATAGGCAGAAACAAAAGCGCTATCAGCACGGTCAAAGTAATTTAAAAGCCCTAGATGCATTCCTAAACCAGCACGGAGAATTGTTGCAAGTACTGGCTGCTCTTTGAGTAACGGAGTATTAGCTATCCCAAGCGGCGTGTTAATGTCAACATACTCATATTCTAGTTCTTTAGATAATTCATAAGCTAAAACTTCTGAAATACGTTCCAAATTTCTACGGAATCGCATTGAATCTTTTTGGATTGATACATCGCGTAGCTCAGCAATAAAAGTTTGAAAAATAGAACTAGTTTTTGAGAAGTCGTATATCATTTTTAGCACTTTTGCATAAAGTTAATCGATATTTGTCGTATATATGGCAATCAAGATAATTAATTATGGTTTTTTGTCACTTTCTATTTAAATAAATACCTAGGGAAATATCGCTTCGTTAGATCTTTAAATTACTTTTGCTTTAATGTCACAAAAGAACAAGCTAAACATTACCGTTTTCAAACGACTACTTTCTTATTGGAAGTTGTATAAAGGATTGTTTATTGTTGCTGTAGGGTGTGTTTTGGCTTTAGCCATACTAGGTCCCTCTAGACCCTATTTTATTGGTCGTATGGTGGATCTATATATCGTTAAATCTCAAAACGGTGAAATGCTAATCGCTTGGACTTTGATAATTATTGGTATTCTCATTTTTGATGCGGTGTTTCAGTTTCTTTCTACTTACTTCTCAAACTTGTTCGCACAATCAATTATCAGAGATTTAAGAAAGGAATTGATGAGCCGAATGTTATCCTTTAGAATGCAGTATTTTGACAGGACCCCAATTGGAGCATTAGTAACTCGAGTAGTTTCAGATTTAGAGGCAATCACAGAGGTTTTTTCTTCTGGAATAATGGCAATTGTGGGAGATTTAATTTCGTTAATTGTCGTTGTTAGTTTAATGTTTTGGTCGAGTTGGCAGTTAAGTTTAATGACCCTAATTCCGATTCCATTATTGATTGTTGCAACCAGACTTTTTGCAAGATATATTAGGAAGTCATTTCAAATGGAGCGTGATCAAGTGACGCGTTTAAATACATTTGTTCAGGAAAGAATTACGGGAATCTCATTAGTTCAACTTTTTAACCGCCAAGATCAAGAATATAAAATTTTTCAAGGCATTAATGCTAAACATAGGCAGGCACATATTAAAGCAATTTGGGCAAATTCTATTTTCTTTCCAGTAGTAGAAATGTTGAGTTCTTTTTCGATAGCATTCTTGCTAGTTTGGACAGCGCAACGTGTTGGTAATTCAGATTCAAAAGATGTAGGTTTGATGTTTGGTGAGACAATTTCATTCGTGTTATGGATTCATATGCTTTATAGACCAATTCGCCAGCTGGCAGACAAGTTTAATATTCTTCAGCGTGGAACAGTTCGCGCAGAGCGAGTTTTTGAGATAATTGATCGAGAAGATCATATTCAAAATGATGGAGTTCTTACTGATTGTAAGTTTGATCAAAGCATAAGTTTTAATAACCTCTATTTTGCATATAATAATGAAGATTGGGTACTGAAGAATATTAATCTGAAGATTCAACCCGGTACTACCGTAGCCTTTGTCGGATCAACTGGAGCAGGAAAGAGTTCTTTGGTTAATTTAATAGGTAGATTTTACGAGTACCAGAAAGGTAGTATTCTATTTGGGAATACTGAATTAAGCGAAATTGAATTGAATTATCTCAGAAAAAACATTGCGATTGTTTTACAAGATGTGTTTTTGTTTTCAGAATCGGTGTTCAATAATATCACGCTTGGAGATCCTTCCATTTCAAGAGAAGATGTAGTTGCGGCATCGAAGGCTGTCGGAGCACATGACTTTATTATGAAGCTTCCTGGCGGATACGATTACGAGGTTGGTGAAAGAGGCGGAGTATTGTCTACTGGACAGCGTCAACTACTTTCGTTTATTCGTGTTTATGTTTATGATCCATATATTTTAATTTTGGATGAAGCTACATCTAGTATCGATAATGAATCTGAAGAGTTAATACAAAAGGCAACAAAAAAATTAACAGAAGGAAGAACATCTATCGTTATTGCACACAGATTGTCAACTATACAAACGGCAAATAAAATAGTAGTATTAGATAAAGGAGAAATAAAAGAACAAGGAACACATGCAGAGTTGCTAGATTTAGAGGGTTACTATAGGGTGCTTTACGATATGCAGTTTTCAGAATGAAAATTATGATAGGATTAAAAATTGGTGGTGTGCCTGAACATTTCAATTTACCATGGCGAATGGCAATAGAAGAGGGTAAATTTAGAAAACAAGGAATTCAGCTTCACTGGAGCGACATGGGGGGAGGTACTGGACAGATGATTCGTGGTTTAAAAAACAAAACCTTAGATGTAGCAGTGCTTTTAACAGAGGGCATTACAAAAGCAATATTACAAGGTTTAGATGCTAAAATAATTCAGGTTTATGTGACAACTCCTTTGCGTTGGGGAATTCATGTTCCATTCAATTCTGACATTGAAAAAGTGGATCAATTGGAAGGGAAAATATTTGCTATTTCTAGAGAAGGTTCAGGTTCGCACTTAATGAGCTTTGTGAAAGCGAATCAGGAAGGATGGGATCCAAAGGGGTTAAAGTTTAATGTTGTTGGTGATCTTTATGGCGGGCTTTGGGCCCTTGATAATAATAAAGCTCAAGCTTTTCTTTGGGAGAAATACACAACTCATCCATTTGCAGAGCAAAAGAAATGTAGGTGTATTGATGAGGTAGTAACACCCTGGCCTTGCTTTGTTATAGCTGTGCGAACAGAACTATATGAAAAGCATAAGGATGATTTAGGTTTAATGTGCTCAATTGTAAATGAGAAAGCATCCGATCTAAAGAAAAATGATAATATAATCGATTTGATTAGTTGGAGATACAACCTCCGTCATGGTCAAGTAGAAAATTGGTTGAATGAAACGGCTTGGAATTATTCAGGGATTAAATATCCGTTAGCATTTGAAAAGACGATTTCGAACTTAATTAAATTAGGTTTAATTAAAGATTATGAATCTAAAAATTGGCGTTCAAAGTTATTTTAGTATGAGAAAAGTAGGAGTATTATTAGTTCAGTTAGGAACACCAGATAGCCCAAAAACATCTGATGTTAGAAGGTATTTAAGCGAGTTTTTAAATGATAAAAGAGTCATTGATTTACCTTGGTTGGGGAGAAAGGTACTTGTCAATGGTATTATTGTGCCTTTCCGTGCACCAAAATCAGCGAAGATTTATAAAGAACTTTGGGATTTGAGTAATGGCATTTCTCCTTTAATAACACATACAAACAATGTAAAGGAGAAGCTTCAAAAAAGATTTGTCAATTCAAACGTAACGGTAAATATTGCAATGAGGTATCAAAACCCTGCAATGTATGATGTAATTGAAGGAATGAGAAAAGAGAACTATGATCATATTGTCGTTCTGCCATTATTTCCTCAATATGCGAGTGCTTCAACTGGGTCAGCTATTGAATTGGCAATGAATCTTATTCGTAAATGGTGGGTTGTACCAGAAGTTTCTATAATCAACCAGTTTTGGGATAATGAAGGGTATATCGATTCAATTATTGAGCGCTCTAGGGAATTCAACTTAAAAGAATATGACCATGTATTATTCTCATATCATGGCCTACCTGAAAGGCATGTAGATAAAATATATGAAGATGATGACCTTTGCACAGATCAACCGTGCGAAACGGAAATAAATGAACAGAATAAGCTTTGTTATAAAGCAACATGTTATGCTACTACACGTTTAATTGCAGAAAAGTTAGGCCTAGAAGAGCAAGATTATACAGTTTGCTTTCAATCACGATTAGATAAAAAGTGGTTAACACCATTCTCAGATAAAATTGTTGAAGACCAAGCAAAAAAAGGAGCTAAGAAATTATTGGCTTTTAGCCCTGCATTTGTTGCTGACTGTCTTGAAACACTTATTGAAATTGGAGACGAATATCAAGCGATTTTTGAAGCATTTGGTGGAGAGAAAATTCAACTCGTTCCAAGCTCAAATGATCATGACCGATTTATTGATGGTTTGGAAGAGTTAATAAAAGAAAAGTTAAAATAATTGATTTGCATGTTACTAATCGATATTAATCTGTTGTATAATTCATATTTACATAGGAACTTCGTAACTTTGCATCATTAAAATTGAATAAATAAGAATAAAAATATGAGTACAACAGAAAAGTTACCTTATAAGGTAAAAGATATCAGCCTTGCTGATTATGGAAGAAAAGAGATTAATATTGCTGAAGCAGAAATGCCAGGTTTAATGTCCCTTCGTGAAGAGTATGGGTCTTCTAAGCCATTGGCTGGAGCAAGAATCGCAGGATGTCTTCATATGACAATTCAAACCGCGGTATTAATTGAAACATTGGTTGAGTTAGGGGCTGACGTAACATGGTCCTCATGTAATATATTTTCTACACAAGATCATGCAGCAGCGGCTATAGCAGCAGTAGGCGTTCCAGTTTATGCTTGGAAAGGATTGAATGAAGAAGAATTCGATTGGTGTATAGAGCAAACATTGTTCGCGTTTAAAGATGGGAAACCATTAAATTTGATTTTGGATGATGGGGGAGATTTAACAAATATGGTCTTCGACCGTTACCCAGAGTTATGTGAAGGTATTAAAGGTCTTTCTGAAGAGACTACAACAGGCGTTCACCGTTTGTATGAAAGAAAGAATAATGGCACTTTGGTTATGCCAGCAATTAACGTAAATGACTCAGTTACGAAGTCTAAGTTTGATAATAAATACGGATGCAAAGAATCATTAGTTGATGCTATTCGTCGTGCTACAGATACAATGATGGCCGGGAAAGTTGCTGTTGTTTGTGGATACGGAGATGTTGGTAAAGGCTCTGCTGCATCACTTCAGGGGGCTGGAGCAAGAGTTATTGTTACTGAAGTTGATCCAATTTGTGCTTTACAAGCTGCAATGGATGGTTTTGAAGTACGTAAACTAGAAAACGTTGTTGATAAAGTTGATATCGTTGTAACTACAACAGGTAATAAAGACATTGTTCAAGGGCACCATTTTGAAGCAATGAGAGATAAGACTATTGTTTGTAATATCGGTCACTTCGATAATGAAATCG
>Ga0115004_10001289_pt1 | contig 20388 bp, 21 predicted proteins | sample ArcticOcean_MG_C_10_FD_88737 | JGI IMG/M metagenome (GOLD analysis project Ga0115004, IMG submission 88737) | Marine microbial communities from western Arctic Ocean - ArcticOcean_MG_CB11_90 | ecosystem: Environmental > Aquatic > Marine > Oceanic | place: Arctic Ocean: Canada Basin | collected... | reverse complement strand
CACTGCTCGCTGCTCTTGTTCTGTTAATGCTAAAGACTCACGGTTCATCCAAGCCATCATCAGCACTTGCCCTGTTTTATAGTCTTGTGCAATGGCAGGTACCAAGCCGTTGTCGTCCCACTTAATTTGATCCAACCAATGAGCTGTAAGCATTAGCGATTCCCTCTATTCCACAATACCAATATGCCAACAAGTGCTAGTACTACACTTGCTGGAGCAATCCAAAACTGATCCTCCAAGCGGATAGGGTGAACCACAGCGGCCGCTATAACCAAACTTAAGCCCATCAACCCACTCCAATGCCCTTTTGTCTTATCAGACCTAGGCGTGACCTTGGGGACAGCTGGCGCTGGCTGAGGCCGTGCCGACTGCTGCAACGCATCGTGGACTAAACCCGGCAAATGGGGTAATTTTGTCGCTAAGTCTGGCCACTCTTGCTTTAGCTGCTTATACACCTGCTTAGGACTCACTTGACGCCTAAACCATTGCTCCAAAATAGGTTGAGCCGTTTCCCACAGATTCAATTGAGGATACAACTGACGGCCCAGACCCTCTATATTGAGCATGGTTTTTTGTAATAGAACCAGCTGTGGCTGCACTTGCATATTAAACCTACGGGCCGTGTGAAATAAGCCTAGCAATACTTGAGCAAACGAAATTTCTGCCAAAGGTTTAGAAAATATAGGTTCGCTTACGCCTCGAATAGCCCCTTCAAACTCATGCACCTTAGTATCAGCAGGCAACCAGCCACAATCCACATGCAGCTGAGCAATTTGTCGATAGTCCCGATTAAAGAAGGCCAATAGTATGCGTGCTAAATAGGTCTGATCTTCCTGAGTAAGGCTACCTACGATGCCAAAATCCACCGCCATATATTGAGGGTCATGCGGCAATGCTGGATTTACAAAGATGTTGCCAGGGTGCATATCAGCGTGAAAAAAACTGTCGCGAAACACCTGCGTGAAGAAAATTTCCACTCCACGCTTAGCCAGCTCTTGTCGACTAATACCTGCGCTTTCAATGGCCTCGATGTCGTTTACACGAAGACCGTAAATACGCTCTTGCACCAATACCGAAGGATTACTTAACTCCCAATGGATTTTAGGGATATACAGCAAGTTTGAATTTTCAAAATTACGCCTAAGCTGACTAGCATTGCCTGCTTCGCGCTGCAAATCAAGCTCATCTAAAATAGTCTTCTCGTATTCATCAATGACGCCTTGCAAGCGCAAGCGACGAAGATCAGGAACCGCCGCATTGATTACTTTTGCCAACAATCGCATCAACCGTAAATCACGCTCAATAATAAGCTTAATGCCGGGGCGAATAATCTTCACAACAACCGATTCGCCAGTAGTTAATCGAGCGCTATGGACCTGTGCAACAGAAGCAGACGCTAACGGCTCATCGTCGAATTCTGCAAACGCCTGAGCTACACTTTGCTTCAAGGCTTGCTCTATAAGGAGTTTGGATTGCTGGCTGTCAAAGGCAGGAACTTTATCTAGCAAAGTAGCCAACTGCTCTGCCAAATCATCATCCAACATATCTCTACGGGTAGATAACAGCTGACCAAATTTAACAAATACCGGGCCTAAATCGATCAGCGCCAAACGAATACGATGGGCAACAGTGCCGCGCACAGGCACCAATAGACGCCATGGCATACACCAAATGATCAACCGTACAAGCACAGGTAAGGCATAGCCTAACAAGGGAACATCTAAGCGATAACGAATAATGACACTAAGAATAGAGAAACCACGGAACATTGCTTTCATGGGTTGGTTATATTCCCACTACTTACGGCTTAACGCCGTAATGTAAAGCAACTATGCCACCAGTCATGTTGTGGAAGCGACAGTTAACCAAGCCTGCTGTTTCCATCATGCCCTTTAAGGTAGCTTGATCTGGGTGCATACGAATAGACTCTGCCAAATAACGATAGCTTTCTTCGTCACCAGCAATGAGCTTGCCTATTTTGGGCAATATCTTGAAAGAATATGTATCGTAGGCTTTGGTAAGCAACGGGCTATCAGTTTTAGAGAACTCTAATACCAGTAATCGCCCACCCGGCTTCAATACTCGACACATTGAGGCCAGCGCCTTATCTTTATCAGTAACGTTGCGCAAACCAAAGGCAATAGTGATGCAGTCAAAACTGTCGTCGGGAAACGGTAATACTTCAGCATTGGCTTGAACATAACTTACGTTGCTAACCACACCTTTATCAATAAGCCGATCTCGCCCAACCTTAATCATAGACTCATTGATGTCAGCTAGAATGACCCGCCCCTCTGGGCCCACTATATCACTGAAGCGCATGGTAAGGTCGCCTGTACCACCTGCCAGATCCAATACCGAATCACCGGATCTAACACCACTCATTTCAATAGTTTGGCGCTTCCAAATACGATGAATGCCCATAGACATAAGGTCATTCATAACGTCATATTTGGCTGCCACAGAATGAAAAACGCCAGCCACCGCGCTTACTTTGTCACCTGTAGGTACTTCTTTGAAACCAAAGTGCGTAGTTGGCTTGGGGCCCTGATCGCTCATGTGCTTGCATGTCCGCTTATATACTTGGGCTTGCGCCCTTTGATCTCATTCTACCTTGCTGCTATAGCCTTGTCGTGGCCTTAATTAAGCTTATTGGCTTTCTAGCTCTACTAGATAATCCACTACTGCAAGCATACCTTCGTTACTGCCTGCTAAAGTAGTGTTAACCATATACTTACCATTAACCAACATGGAAGGCACACCTGTAATTTTTGCCTGAGCAGCTAGGCGATTACTCTGACGTAGTTTATTTTTCAGGTCGAAGGAGTCATAAGCGCTATCAAAATCAGCTTTGCTCACACCATGTTCAGCAAAGAAACTGGCTAAAGCTTGTTGATTCGTCATACGACGCTCATCAATGTGTACCGCATCGTACATGGCTTGGTGGGTTTGCTCGAGCACACCTAAGTTTTGCGCAATAAAATAAGCCTTAGCATAAGGTTCCCAGCTACGCCCAAAGATCACTGGGATTGGCATAAATACAACACCATCCGTTTGCTCCACAGCCCACTTATGCAACTGTGATTCAAAATTATTACAGTGAGGGCAGGTATACCCAAAAAACTCATTTACTACCACAGCTTCAGCACTTGATGATTTGATCGGTTCATCTAGTACAAGATAATGCGTACCAGCTTGGTAAGTTGCAGCCATTGCAAACATTGGAAAACTGATTAGAGCAATGATGGTGCCAATTTTTTTAAACATAATATATCCTAAATTATCGGGTAAGGTTGGATCATAACCGTTGAGGCCTTAGATGCTAGCTCATTTACAGTGTCTTTACTCACATTGAGACCTTTGCATAAAGCGGCGACAAAAGGGAAATGAGGAAAATCAGTCTAATTGAGGCGGGAAACGCAGGTAATAGCTAGCTATTGCGAAGTTTTCCAACAAAAAGTAGGTTGATTTTAGCCATTTTATCTTGGTGTCTGCTTTGTGCAAAGGTCTCACATTATATATTGCTCATAAAAAAGGTGGCCTTAGCCACCTTTTTAGTTCACTTTCGTAACTACTCAGACAGGCCTTGAATATAGCTTGCTACTGCTTCAATTTCTTTGTCACTCATTAAGGCCGCTACTTGTTGCATGACTACAGCTTGACCATTGACACGTGTTTGTGTGCGATAATCTTTGAGCTGACTAATCACATAATCTGCATGCTGCCCACTTAAGGCAGGGAATCCTGCTTGTGCGTTACCAGCCCCTGTAGGTGAGTGACATGCGCTACAGGCAGCGACCCCCTTAGTAGCGTTGCCAGCACGGTACATTTGACGACCTAACTCCAGCATTTCTGGATCAGTTGCACCAACAGTACCCTTTTGAACACTGTAGAAAGCTGCAATATCTGCTAAATCTTGATCTGTTAGGCCCGTAAGAATACCAATCATTTGGGGCAAGCTTCGAGCGCCGTCTCGGATGTCTATCAGCTGCTTTACAAGGTATAGCTCGCCCTGCCCTGCCAGCTTAGGAAAGCTTGGGATCATGCTATTACCATCTACACCATGGCAACCACTACATACTGCTACCTTACCTTGCCCTGAATCAGCATCTCCAGCTGCATAAGCAAAGCTTATCCAGCCGAGGCTAATCATCAAACATACAATTACTTTCTTCATTGGTATTTCCGTAACGTTATAAAATGAATAGTACAATGCAGGCATTATAAGACGCAAGGCGCACGACTTCAATAACACAACGCGTGCCTAAGGCACAGATCACCTCTATAGCAGCGTTTATTTTAGTAAAAATAAGGTAAAATAGAGACTAATCTATCGATGATACACACTATGACCGTTCAACACTTAAATTTTCGTTCTGCCGCATTCACCACTAGCGCTAGTAAAGTTACCGAATGTCCCACAGATATCGGTTCAGAAGTAGCCTTTGCTGGCCGTTCTAATGCTGGTAAATCTAGCGCTATTAACACCCTCACTCGCAACCCTAGCTTAGCTAGAACCAGTAAAACACCTGGGCGTACGCAGCTACTGAACTTTTTCAACCTTAATATCGACCAATGTCGACTGGTGGATTTACCAGGATACGGCTACGCTAAAGTACCTATAGCCATGCAATTAAAGTGGCGTAAGCACCTTAACGAATACTTAGAAGTACGCCAAAGCCTATCTGGATTAGTACTGGTTATGGATATACGTCACCCGTTAAAAGATTTTGATCTGATGATTATAAACTGGTGTATCGCCTCACACCTACCATTACATTTGCTACTGACTAAAGCAGACAAACTCAAAAAGAATGGCGTTTTTAAAGCCAAAATGGACGTTCTGAAAGGCCTTCCTGAACACCCTGAAGGCTTGATAAGCATGCAAAGCTTTTCTGCATCTAAGGGTGACGGCATCGCTGACTTAGAGCGCCAGCTAGTGCTGTGGATGAAACCCGCTACTACTCCTGAAGAGCCTATCGAAGAAGCTGATGAAGCAGCTATTGATGATGTGAATGAACCTATTACCAATGACAGCACCTCAACTAACGAGTGAGCTTTAGTTCTTATAAAAGCTGCAGATAAAAAAAACCCTGAAGACCGAGGGGAACGGCGTTCAGGGTAGACGTCTTTCTTGTTATTTGGGTGACGCTTAGCTAGTTACATACTACGACGCCTATTAATTCATTTAGTTCCAGATAATTTAATTAATTTTTAATTAATTCACAATTAATGGGCCTGATCCCAGTTTTCGCCCACTCCCACATCCACAATGAGCGGTACTAAAAGCTCTGCAGCACTTTCCATTGCTTCCTTCACTCCTGCCACTAGTGCATCTACTTGTGTTACATCCACCTCGAATATTAATTCATCGTGCACCTGCATTGTCATGCGCGCATTCAAACCACTAGACGCTAACCATGCATCTACTTTGATCATTGCCAACTTGATAATATCCGCTGCAGTGCCCTGCATAGGGGCGTTTATAGCCGTTCTTTCTGATGCTTGGCGAGCGATAGCATTGCGCGCTTTAATATCTGGCAGGTACAACCTACGGCCATAAATGGTTTCTACATAACCTTGTTCAGCAGCTTTTTCTTTGGTTTGGTCCATGTATTCTTGCACACCAGGATAGCGGGTGAAATAACGGCCAATATAATCTTGGCTCTGGCCTCGGCTGATGCCTAGTTGCTTAGCCAAGCCAAAGGCAGACATACCGTAGATTAAACCAAAGTTAATGGCTTTGGCGCTGCGGCGCTGATCAATGGTAACTTCATCAACTGTAACCCCAAACACTTCAGCGGCAGTAGCTTTGTGTACGTCCTGGCCTGCGGCAAAGGCACTTAATAAACCTTCATCTTTAGAAAGATGGGCCATAATACGTAATTCTATTTGTGAGTAATCCGCTGCCACCATCACTTGGCCCTTAGGCACAACAAATGCCTGCCTGATTTGGCGACCTTCACTACTACGAATAGGAATATTTTGTAAATTTGGGTCACTAGAAGATAAACGCCCAGTTGCTGCCACGGCCTGATGATAGGAAGTATGAATACGGCCTGTCGCGGGGTTTATTTCTAGGGGCAACTTATCGGTATAGGTAGACTTTAACTTACTGAGACTGCGGTATTCCAACAATAGTTTCGGCAATTCATAGTTTTGGGCCAACTCTTGCAGAACTGCTTCTGCTGTTGATGGCTTGCCTTTAGGGGTCTTTTTAGTGACAGGCATGCCCAGTTTTTCGTACAAGATAGCACCCAACTGCTGGGTTGAGGCCAAGTTAAATACTTCACCTGCAAGCTCATAGGCCGCACGCTCCAGCTCTACAAGTCGTTGCCCTAGAACCTGACTTTGTTCGCCTAGCACCTTGGCATCAACCAAAGCCCCCGTACGTTCCATACGAGACAACACGGCGATAAGAGGCCGTTCTATAGTGTCATAAACAGAGGTTAAGTCTGTCTCTAACGCTAAACATTCAGAAAAATACTGCGTCAGCCTTAGAGTAATGTCTGCGTCTTCGGCTGCGTAAGGCCCGGCTTGCTCTATATCTATTTGGTTAAAAGTGAGCTGTTTAACGCCTTTGCCTGCTATATCTATATATTTAACAGTTTGATAATCAAGGTAATGCTGAGCCAAGGCGTCCATGTTGTGGCGGCTGGCAGTAGAATTAAGCACGTACGATTGCACCATGCTATCAATCATTTGCGCCTGCCAAGTAATGTCATAATTGGCTAATACATTAATATCATATTTTAGATTTTGCCCACAGATCACTTGGCCAGAATCTTCTAACAAAGGTTTTATGGCTGCAATAAGGTCTGGCCGGCTAATTTGGTCTGGCGCGCCCACATAATCGTGACCACAAGGCACATAAATCGCCGTACCCGCCTCAATACACAATGAAATGCCAACTAACTGAGCTTCCATGTAATTAAGGCTAGTGGTTTCTGTATCAAAGGCAAAGACCGGTGCCTCTCTACAGGCTTTTAACCATGGTTCAAGCTCTGCCAAGGTAGCAATTGTGGTGTAATTTTTAGTCATCACACGTGCAGGGACAGGCGCTGCCACCTTAGGCTGAATATCAACTGGTGCTGGCATATTACTCTCGCCGACTTGCCCTTGAATAGCAGCCATAGGCAGACTACTAGCAGTCACTCCGTCTTGGATCAGGGCGTTAGCCCACGATCTAAACTCTAAATCTTCATACAAAGCTAATAATGCAGCCTGATCTACTGGTTTAGGCACCATCTGGTCTAGGGTTTGTTCTAGTTCTACATCTAATTTAATTGTAGTTAATGCTTGGGACAGAGGTAAGAACTCTAAGGAATTTCGTAGCTTTTCCCCTATTTTGCCACCAATGTCATCGGCACTTTCCATTAGTTTTTCTAACGTGTCGTAAGCCGCTAGCCACTTAACCGCCGTTTTAGGGCCAGCTCCTGGCACTCCTGGGATGTTGTCTGCCGTGTCACCACAAATAGCCAAATAATCAATAATCTGATCCGGCCTTACACCAAATTTTTCAAGCACGCCATCTTGGTTAAGATAGGTATTGGTCATGGTATTCACTAAGCCGACATGGGGGCTTACAAGCTGAGCCATATCTTTGTCTCCAGTAGATATTAGCGTATCAATGCCTTGAGCCGTGGCTTGAGTAGCCAACGTACCTATCACATCGTCGGCCTCTACCCCTGAAATAACCAACAACGGCAAACCCATCGCCTTAATAATTTGATGTATTGGCTCTATCTGTGGACGCATGTCATCTGGCATAGGCGGTCTATGGGCCTTATATTCCGCGTACATTTCATTACGAAAGGTTGGGCCCTTAGCATCAAACACCACCACAATATTGGCATTGGCGTAATCCTTCGCCAAACTGCGCATCATATTAACAACACCTTTAATGGCACCCGTTGGCATACCTTTGCTGTTATTCAACGGCGGCATGGCATGGTATGCCCTAAACAAATAGGAGGAACCGTCTACCAATACAACGGGGGTTGGAGCTTTTGCAGTCATTATGCCTTCTCAAACAAATCTTTGTGGGTGCTTATAGCTTAAAGAATACCATAATGGGACGCCCTAAACTTGAATTGAGGACTCTGTAAGCGTACTATTTGCAACCGATTTAATGACCACGTTTAGTTTTAGAAAGTAGTAATATTATGGCCGTATACACCCACCTTAGCAGCACCCAAATTAGCGCTTACATCGCTCCATTTAACCTAGGCGATTTGGTGGACCTTAAAGGCATTAGCGGCGGCATTGAAAACACCAATTACTTCGTCACTACGCAAATAAAAGGTCAGCCGCAGCAGGATTTTGTACTGACGTTATTTGAAGACCTGAGCTATGATGAGATCCCCTACTTTGTAGATTTAACAGAACACTTGGTGACAAATAACGTTACCGTACCCGCACCTCTTAGGGACCAAGACGGCAACGCCTTGAGCCTGCTAGCCAACAAACCAACGTTATTATTTCCTCGCTTTGCAGGTGATCATTTGGCTCGCTCAGAAATTGGGGTAAGCGAATGTGCCATTATGGGGTATGAGTTAGCTCGCTTGCACTTAGCTGGCCAAAAGTTCACTACAGTGCGTCACAGCCATCGAGGACAACAGTGGTGGCAGGAGTTAGGCCCTAGGGCTGCTGAATGTATTGAGGGAGAAGACGCTACCATGCTAATGATGGCCATTGGTCAGTATGATGCCATGCAAGCGCAACAACCCAATTTGCCAACAGGCGTAATACATGGGGATTTATTCCACGACAACGTGCTCTTCAATCAAGGCCAGCTTAGCGCCACTATTGATTTGTACAACGCCAGCAATGACTACTTATTATTTGATGTGGCCATCACTGTGAATGATTGGTGCATTGCATCTGATGGCAGTATTGACCACGCTTTATATGACGCCTTTTTACAAGCCTATGCGCAGGTTCGTGCCTTCAACACTGCAGAAAAGCAGTACTGGAACGCCATGTTAATTGCAGCAGCTATGCGCTTTTGGTTGTCTCGCTTAGAAACCTACCACGGTTTAGACTCCCATCAACGCGAGGAAGGTGTTACCGTGCTTAAAGATCCCAATATTTTTCGAGATATCTTAAGCCATCGCATGCAACAGTTTCAGCAGCTGCCTTAACTCGACAGGTTTCACTGAGGTGAGCCACAGCTTAATAGGGCCTGCTGAAGTTTGGTTACATAGCCGATAAGCGTGTCGCTACTGGCAGCCAATATATCAATTGAAATCCGCTCTATGCTAGCGTCTAGAATAGCATTTACCAGCTTAGGTTTAACCTCGTGGTCTATCAAAACACAGGCCACTTTGCCCTCTTTGGCTAATCGAGCAATCGCTGCCAAACTCTTAGCTCCAGGTGGCTGATCATCAGCACCAGTAAAGCTTGCCAAGTGTTTTAAGCCAAAAGATGCCTCAAACCCACCAAGTCCGTCATGATAAACTACATAACCTTGGTTATTTTGGTTTAATTCAAGGGTATGAGCTAGAAGCTGCTGCTTTAATTCATTGATTTGTTTAAGCCATGTGTCTCGATTCCAAGCTTTGTCCATGTGTAAGCTCAGTTGCTCCATCCCTTGTAATAAATACTCCGGGCTGGTCCATGGGTGCTGACCATCGCTTGACGATAATTGGCCTTGGTTAATAATGAATTGTTTGTCATCCGGTATCTGCGCCATTACTTTGGCTAAATAAGGCTCTAGCTCTGGTCCCAGCCAAAGCACCAGCTGGGCTTCTTGTATACGCCGAATATGGCTAGGCTTTAGGCTAAAGTCATGAGGTGATACATTGGCAGGCAATAGCGACGGAAATACATCTCCTGCCACTTCAGCGACCACCAGTGAAAGAACTTTTGTGCTGGGTAATACACTTACGGCACCGGATGCCATAACACTGGAGCTGGCACCGACACTAAAAAGCATAACGAGCACACAAATGTGTGAGGAAAAGCGAGCAGAAAAAAACATTGTAGTACCGTATTTGCACAGTATATTAGAAATTTGGAGGCATGTTATGTTATATTATAACAATCGTCAAACTATAAAGGCTGTCCAATGCTGGCTACCGCATTTTCACCCCACGACCATACTCACTGTATTAGTACTGCAATTAGCCATGCTCAAAGCCTATGTGCTGATCGTGGTGCAAGGCTCACGCCTGTTCGCCAGCGAGTGCTGGAGTTAGTATGGCATAGCCACCAGCCCATCGGTGCCTATGAGTTGTTAGCCAGGTTAGCCAACGAAGGCTTTAATTCAGCCCCACCTACCGTGTACCGTGCCCTAGAATTTCTAAGCGAACAGGGTCTGTTACATAAATTAGACAGCATTAATGCCTACGTCGGCTGCTGCAATCCAGATACACCACATCAAGGGCACTTCTTACTCTGCAAAGTCTGCAATCAAGCCCAAGAGCTGGACAGCCAATACATTACTTTAGCTCTTAAACTTAGTGCCGAACAACATGGTTTTGAAATACAAAGTCACACTATAGAAATAGTTGGCACCTGCCAAGGGTGTTTGGATAAGTCAAAAATAGTGGCGCCTAACCTATGAGTGACGTGTTACTTAAAGCCACAAACTTAGGCGTAAAGCGCGGTAAAAGGTGGCTCATTAAAGATGTAAACATTTCTCTAGAAGCAGGCCAAATTACTACAGTTATTGGCCCTAACGGTGCTGGAAAATCTACCTTAGTACGTAGCTTACTTCAGTTAATTAGCACCACTAGTGGAGAGATTAGCGCAATAAAGGGCCTACGTATTGGCTACATGCCTCAAAAGTTAAAATTGGAAGATACCTTACCTCTTACTGTGTCCCGTTTTTTAGATTTGGGCCTCCATAAAGAATATCAGCTTAGCCCTCAACTGTGGCATAGCCTGTTACACGAATGTCGTGTCGAGAAACTCCTCGAGCGACCAATGCAACAGCTTTCCGGCGGTGAAACACAAAGAGTACTACTGCTACGAGCCCTGCTTCGAAAACCCCACTTGTTAGTATTAGACGAGCCCGTCCAAGGCGTAGACGTTACCGGCCAAGTGTCTTTGTATAACCTTATTGTGCAGGTCCGAGATATTTTAGGCTGTGGCATCCTGATGGTGTCCCACGATTTGCACTTAGTGATGGCAGCAACAGATCAGGTGATTTGTTTAAATCAGCATATTTGCTGTTCTGGGCACCCGGAACAAGTGAGCCAAGATCCTGCATTTACAAATTTATTTGGCCCTCAAGGCGCAGGTAATTTAGCTTTGTACAACCACCAGCATAATCACCACCACACCAGTCATGGCGAAATCATCGTAGGCGAACATCACGAGGACTGCAACCATGGCTGATTTTTTATTATGGGCGTGGCTAGGTGGGCTGATGATTGCAGCTATTGCTGGGCCTTTAGGTTCTTTTATGGTGTGGCGACGTATGGCTTATTTTGGCGATACACTGGCCCATGCGGCCCTTTTGGGAGTCGCTTTAGGGTTATTGTTACAAGTTAACATTAGCTTAGCTGTAGTCCTGGTGTGTTTGTTACTAGCCCTATTACTCAGTACCTTAATGCATACACGCATTATTGCTACAGATACGTTACTGGGTATTCTGTCTCATGCTAGCCTATCGTTAGGGCTGGTAAGCTTGAGTATTTTTGATCACCAAAGCATTGATTTAATGGGGTTTTTATTTGGAGATCTACTCGCCATTGGAAAGCAAGACCTCACCTGGATCGCCTTATCCTGCGGCCTAGCGCTAGTAGTATTAGTACGATTATGGCGGCCCTTGTTGGCCATTACAGTGAACGAAGAATTAGCCCAGGTAGAAGGTATTAACGTAGCGTTAATGCGCACCTTACTAATGCTCTTGGTCGCTGTGGTGATCGCGGTGGCGATGAAGGTGGTGGGTGTTTTACTCATTACTTCGCTATTAATCATCCCCGCAGCTGCCGCTCGCCGCCTGTCTAATTCACCAGAACAAATGGCGGTGCTAGCCAGCTTACTTGGTATGTTAGCCGTAACCGGCGGTTTGGCCTTATCGTGGTTTTACGATACCCCTACCGGTCCCTCTATAGTGCTCATCGCTAGCGCACTATTCTTTGTGTTGTTTACCTTCCCTCGCTCATTTCGGTCGTCTTAACATGATAAAAAACGTGCGCCGCTCCAGGGTATATTATACATATGCACCGGAGGCGAAACACATGGGCCAACTTTGGCACCTTGCTTGGCCCTTAATCATATCTAACATAAGTGTGCCGTTATTAGGCTTGGCCGACGCTGCTATTATGGGCCATTTAGATGAAGCAAGTTATTTAGGTGCGGTTGCTTTAGGCGCTACCTTGCTATCCTTTATCTACTGGGCCTTTGGTTTTTTACGTATGGGTACTGTAGGCCTTACAGCACAGGCCCATGGTGCTAAAGACAACCAACGCTTAATGCAGTTGTTGCTGATGCCTGGGCTGTTTGCTTTGGCCATTGGCCTGGCTATTATGGCATTACAAAGCTGGCTAATTCCATTGGGGGTATCCCTCATGGGGGCCAGCGCTCAAGTGTCCACTTTAGCTCAAGAGTATCTCAGCATACGTATTTATAGTGCCCCAGCAGTGCTGATCACTTACGTGTGTTTGGGGTGGCTATTGGGCCGGCAAGATAGCCGTAGCCCATTGCTCTTACTAGTAGTCACTAACGTTAGCAATATTGGCTTTAATTTGGTGTTTGTTATTGGTTATGACATGACCAGTGCTGGTGTAGCCTGGGGTAGCTTGTTGGCCGACTACTGTGGCTTGTTGCTAGCCTTGGTCTTAGTGTGGCGTCATATCACCCAAATTAATCACAAACTACAGTTACAATGGAGCACTTTTGCTCCCTTAGCCAACCAGCTAATGCGCCTCAATAGCTACCTGTTTGTACGTACCTTAATGCTACTGTTCGCCTTTGCCTTTATCACGTCCCAAAGTGCCCGTATGGGTGATGATGTATTGGCAGCTAACACGCTGTTATTACAGTACGTAACCTTACTTGCTTATGCGCTTGATGGATTCGCTTTTGCCATTGAAGCGGCCTGTGGCGAAGCTTTGGGGGCCAAACAGAAACGTCGATTTTATCAGTTATGTAACGGCGCAGCCATTTACTCCGTTATGGTAGCGGTAGCAGCAACCTTTGGCTTTTGGTTACTTAGTGATGCTTTTATCAATATGCTCACCACTATAGAAAGTGTACGACAACTGGCCAGTGAGCATGCGATTTGGGTAATGTGGGTACCTATTATAAGTGTTTGGAGCTACTTGTTTGATGGCATTTTTGTGGGTGCTACCCAACCCCAAGCTATGTTCTATTCAGTGCTAGCCAGCTTAGGGGGCCTTTTGCCCCTTTGGTACTTGCTGCAACCTTGGGGCAATGATGGGCTGTGGTGGGCATTCTTAGGATTTTGTGGAATTAGAGCCTTGGTAGCCTTGGCTGGTTACTTATGGCTAAGCTACAAACAAGCGTGGTTGATCAGCACTTAAATCTAGAATAGACAAGCCTCAGTTAAGCCCTATTTTATCTTAAGCACTTGTGGCTCAACTTGTTGAACTACGGTAGGCTCTTTATGATTAACCCTTGTGCTCATTTCCTGCCTTGTTGCTGCGGCTTGGCCAATACGCTCCTCATGGCCGCAAGTAATGCAATCTCGTAGCTGCTCATCTACTTCACCTTCTTCGGGAATATAGATGCGCACACTGTCTTGGGCGCCACACTTTGGGCACACAATACCTGCGATAAACCTAACCTTCATGGCTGGCCCCCTTACTCAAACCTTTATGGCGCATTAAGGCTTCTACGCTAGGTTCACGCCCCATGAATTGAGTAAACAGATCCATGGCAGCGCGGCTACCACCTTGTCCGGTAATATCTCGCCATAGAGCTGCACCAGTGGTTTGATTGAAAATACCTTCATCTTCAAATCGACTAAAGACGTCTGCCGCTAGCACTTCTGCCCACAAGTAACTGTAGTAACCAGACGCATAGCCACCGGCAAAAATATGAGCAAACCCGTGCTGAAAGCGATTCCAATCCGGGGCTTTTATAACCGCCACTTCTTTACGCACTGCGTTCAATACTGACTGTATTGACTCAGGAGACACTGGGTTGTAGTTCATGTGGAGTCGTAGATCAAACAAGGCAAATTCCAATTGACGCATTACAAACATGCCTGCTTGGAAATTTTTAGCCGCTAGCATTTTTCGTAGTAGGTCTTCTGGCAACGCTGCGTCCGTTTCATAATGTTTAGCAAACAAACGTAGTGACTCTTCCTGCCAGCACCAGTTTTCTAATAATTGGCTTGGTAGTTCCACCGCATCCCATGCCACACCATTGATCCCAGCAACACCTGCAACGTCAATATTAGTCATCATGTGGTGCAAGCCATGGCCAAACTCGTGGAACAATGTGGTCACTTCTCCATGGGTAAGTAAGGCTGGTTTACCACCAACCGGTGGTGCAAAGTTGCAGACCAAGTAAGCTACGGGTAATTGTAATTCACCGTTGGCTTTAAACTGACGGTTGCGGCATTCATCCATCCAAGCGCCACCACGTTTTTGATCCCTAGCATAAAGATCAAAATAGAAGTAACCAATAGCTTTACCTTCATACGACACTTGGTAAAAACTAACGTCTTCGTGCCAAGTGCTAATGTCTTTGCACAGGGTCACTTCAATGCCATAAATACGATTTACTACGTCAAATAAACCAGCCTGTACTTGTGGTAAAGCAAAATAAGGCTTTAGCTCTTCTTGAGATAAGTGGTAGCGATTTTGTCGCAGTTTTTCACTGTAATACGCCACGTCCCATGCTGCCAATGGTGTTGGCCCGCCTTCTTGGGTAGCGAATTGTTGTAACTGTCTCATGTCTGCTTCGGCCTGTGGTTTGCAACCTTTGGCTAGATCTAATAAAAACACTTCAACAGCTCGTCCAGAATCTGCCATTTTAGTGGCTACAGAATAGTCTGCATAATGATCAAACCCTACAAGGTTAGACATCTTATGCCGTAACCCCACCAGCTCTGCCATCACCAAAGTATTATCGAACTGCCCTGCGTGAGGGCCTTGATCAGAGGCGCGGGTATTGAAGGCTTGATACATTTCCTGCCTCAGCTCAGGATGCTCAGAAAAAGTCAGCACCGAATGGTAACAAGAGAAATCTAGCTTTAATAAGTAGCCTTCTAAAGATTTAGCTTTGGCAGCTTCCTGAGCCTGCTGTAACGCAGATTCTGGAAGGCCAAGTAAGTGTTCACTATCTATAATATGCTTTGACCAAGCCTCAGTTGCATCCATCAACTGATTTGAAAATCGTGTAGAAAGCTCTGCCATCTGTTGTTTAAACTGGCCATATTCTGCTTGTTGCTGTGGGTTTAACGCCACTCCTGCCAGCTTAAAGTCTCTAATCTGCAACTTCACAAACTGCTGTTGAGCTTGGCTTAAATGGCTAAAATCATCACTCTCTAGCAAACCTACAAAAGCCAAATACAACGCCTTATTCTGCCCCATTTGTGTGGCATAGGCCGTTAGCTTTGGCAAGCATTCATCAAAGGCTGCTCGTACATCGTCTTTATTACTAACACCATGCAAGTGACTTAATGGCCCCCAAAGCTGGCCTATTTCATCATCCAACTGTTCTAGCGTTGGTACTAGCTGGGCATAGCCTAGGCTTGCTGAACTATTTAGCAGTTGCTCAATGACTTTTAGGTTATGTGCCAACTTTCTATCTAGGGTGTCGGCCAACTCTGCTGGAGCCATTGAAGAAAAATTAGGTAATTGCAATGTATCTTGTAAGGAAAGGGTTGTCATAGCGTCTCATCGATTGTTTTGTATGTTAGTGAGGTTATAATAGTGCCTCTTTTAGCAATACCCAATGGTTTACTGCAAATTAGGAACAACAATGTCCATTCGACCACTTAAACATGTCACCCCGCAGATTGATCCGAGCGCGTTTGCAGACGAAGAGTGCATTATTATTGGTGACGTTCATATTGGCGCAGATTCATCTATCTGGCCCTACAGCGTTGTGCGTGGGGACGTAAATCACATTCGTATTGGCCACTCCACCAGCATTCAAGATGGTTCAATTTTACATGTCACCCATAAAAGTGCCCACAACCCATTAGGCTATCCGTTAATCATCGGTGACCAAGTGACCGTGGGGCATCGCACTATTTTACACGGGTGCACTATCGGTAATCGTGTATTAGTGGGTATGGGCAGCACCATAATGGACGACGTTATAGTGGAAGATGACGTTATGATCGCCGCCAACAGTCTGGTCACCCCTGGTAAACGTCTGGTTAGCGGCTTTTTATATTCCGGTAGCCCTGCCAGACAAAAGCGCGCGTTAACTATTGACGAACTATCAAGCCTTACCTACATGGCTAACAATTACGTGAATCTTAAAAATCAGTATTTATCACAGGAATACTCATGAGCAACCCTTACAATAAAGACTACCCCATCTCTTGGGAAGAATTACACCGTAACGCCCGTGCGTTAGCTTGGCGCTTGTTAGATAAAGGACCTTGGAAAGGCATTATTGCTATTACTCGTGGTGGGTTAGTACCTGCAGCCATTATTGCCCGTGAATTGGACATTCGTTTAATCGACACTATTTGTATTTCTAGCTATGGCCAACTTGAAGCAGGCGTGGAAGCCAGTAAACAAGGCCAGCTTAAGTTACTTAAAGGGTTTGATGGCGACGGCGAAGGTTTCTTGCTTATTGATGACCTGGTAGATACAGGAAAGACAGCCAAAGCCGTACGTGAAATGGTGCCTAAAGCCACCTTTGCTACGGTATATGCCAAACCAGCAGGTAAAGACACAGTAGACATGTACGTTACAGAAGTAAGCCAAGACACTTGGATTCGTTTCCCATGGGACATGGCACAGAGCTTTGCTACACCCATTGCCGATATTCAAGACTAAACGAAAGCAATTACCCAGCCAAAAGGAACCGGCGTGACACAATTTTTATATTTATCTACTGTGCTCATTTGGGGTACCACTTGGATCGCCATTCATTGGCAGTTAGGCGAAGTGCCTGTACTCACTTCGGTGTTTTACCGATTTGCTTTAGCAGCAACCATTATGATGTTCTTGGTGCTGGTAAGCCGTCGGTTACAGGCCACAACCAAGCAAGACCATGGCTTTATGGTACTGCAAGGTATGTGCTTATTTTCTCTAAACTTTGTATGTTTTTATACCGCCGGTTTGGCTATCTCTAGTGGTTTGTTGTCGGTTATTTTTTCTGCCGCTACCCTATTTAATGCCGTAAACAACCGTGTTTTTTGGGGAGAAAAACCAACCCGCGCAGTATTTGGCGCAGGTATTCTTGGCGTCATTGGCCTTAGCTTAATGTTTTCGCCAGAGTTGGCAGCAGATTCAAACAAAGGGGTAGGTTTATCAAGCATCGGCCTAGCCTTTCTAGGCACCTTCTTGTTTTCTCTGGGTAATATGATCTCCGTAAGGCACAGTAAAAAAGGCCTAAAGCCTTTTACCAGCAGTGCTTACGCTATGACTTACGGCGCCCTATTTTTGGCCGCTTTGTTGGCGATTACCAACACGCCATTAGCATGGGACCCAAGGCCTCAATACATTGGCAGCCTGTTTTACTTATCTATTATTGGCACTGTTGCCGGCTTCACAGCCTATCTCTCTCTCATTGGCCGTATTGGAGCTAGCAAAGCAGCCTATGCCACTGTCATGTTTCCGGTAGTAGCGCTGGCCTTATCTACTGTGTTTGAGGGGTATGTATGGAGCCTGAGTAGTGTGACTGGCTTAGTGCTGGTATTACTGGGCAATGCTCTTATTTTGGGTATAAAATTACCTTTTATTACACGACCCAAAAGCTGAACATTGCAAGTCAGCTTTTCTCCATCGCTTTGCGCGACACCTTTAAGACTAGCTTACGTGGCAAAAACGGAATTACCCAGTTCAATAAAAACTTAAATTTGGTTTCGTTAAATGCCACCAACTCACCACGCATCATGGCTTTATAGCCACATTCCGCAACAGACTCTGCAGATTTTGCTTGTTCAAACACCTCAACTCCAGCTAAATCTGCAGCGGCTACAAAACCCGTTTCTACTGGCCCAGGGCAAAGCGCTGTTACCGTTATGTTATGTGCCGCTACTTCTTCTGCGATCGCTTGAGAAAAGGAAGTGACGTAGGCCTTGGTGGCATAATAAACCGCTTGTAATGGTCCAGGCATAAATGATGCCGTAGAAGACACATTAAGGATGCGCCCATATTTACGTTCAACAATACCTTGAAGGTATAAATGCGTCAGACTAGTTAAGGCCGCCATATTCACTTGCATCATAGCTTCTTCGGCATTTAAGTCTCTGGTGTGAAATAACCCATGGCCACCAAAACCTGCATTATTGATTAGCATGTCTACATCCAACCCCATACTGTGGGTTTGAGCAAATACACGGTTTGCCGCGCCTATTTGGGAAAGGTCTTCCACGATCACCGTTACATTGATTAAATACTTCACTTCAAGCTCTTGTTTCAATGTTTCGAGTTTGTCTCCAGAGCGCGCAACGAGAACTAAGTTCCCTCCCTGACGTGCATGTAACTTAGCGAGCTCCAAACCAATGCCACTTGATGCACCTGTAATTAGTGCTGTATTTTTACTGCTCATTAATAATGTCCCTTGTTATGTCTCGGATTACGTTCCGGTTGCTACGTTGAGTTATTACGCCTAATACCATTAATACGGCTTCTTCAGCCATTCTACAACCGCCTGCGCATTCTCACTTGAAGGGAACACAGGATAAAACACTTTGCAGATGCACCCATCTTTAATAATAAGGGTAATGCGTTTGTACAACTCCATGCCTGCCACTTCAAAAGTAGGTAGGTTCAACGTTGATTTGAGCTTTAGTTTACTGTCACTCACTAATTCAAACGGCAAATGTAGCCTTTGTTTGGCTTCTATCTGATATTCGGTTGATTGCACACTCATACCAAATACATGGGCATTGAGCTGCCTGAGTTCTTGGTAATGATCCCTAAAACTGCACGATTGAGGTGTGCACCCCCTAGCTCCTGGAATGTCATCCCATTGATCTGGCAACGGCACGTCTGGCCGCCCAGTCATGGGGTAAACATACACCACCATAAAGCCATTAATTTCAGATAAATCAATAATTTGGCTATTAGTTGCAGACAGATTAAGACTTGGCCAAGACATCCCAAGCAGGTGGTCGCTGAGGCCATCATCTTTTGGAACTGGAAGGTCTTGTGGTAAGTTGGTGAACTGCATAGGTCTCCTTATTAGCTAGGTAACAGCGTAGTAAGCCACATAGATCCACGAAAAAAGGCCATGGATAATGGCCAACGCTGCACCAAAACTAATACCCGCGGTAGCGTAATTGATTGGTTTTTTGTTCACTGTAGTTTCCTTTTGTTTAAGTACGGTTGGTGAAGGACAACAATGCACCAGCACCAATAAATACTCCGCCCGTAAGCCGGTTAAACAATTTAGCCCTGCCTTTGGTGAGTAACCAGTTAGAAGATCTTGCTCCCAAATAAGCGTAGAACAATAACCACGAAAGTTCCATTACGACAAAGGTACTAGCAAAGATAAGGTACTGGGGCATCAGCGGGGCATCCGTAGCAATAAACTGAGGAAACAGTGCAGTAAAGAATACAATCGCTTTAGGGTTGCTAGCGCCCACAATAAAACCACTCAAATAATGTGATCTAGTGGCCGTTTGGCTCTCTTCTTTAGCCTTCGTATAAGATTCTTGTTTAGACATTAAACACGATACACCAAGGTAAATAAGGTATGCCGCACCGGCCCATTTAATGAGGCTAAATACCCATTCGGACGAAGCGATGACCACACCCAAGCCTGTAAAGGATAAGGTCATAATGCAAGTGATGGCAGTGAGGCTACCCAACGCAGTGATCGCAGCCGAGCGCCAGCCCGCTGTTACGCCCTTGGTCATACATAATAAGGAACTTGGTCCCGGCGAGGCTGTTAGCACAAGCACCGCAAGGGTGTAGTACACCCATAATTGTGTTGTCATGTTATATCTCCTTCAACACATAGTTAAAGTCACTATATGTAACTAGGCTTATAGGCTTAGTACCTAACCACTTATACATCACTAAAGCATCAACCAACCCTTGGGAGGGGTGCTTAAAGGCTTTAGGCAGCCTACCTACGGTCTTGAAATCTAGCTTATGCCAAAGCCGCACCGCACCTTCATTGCTCGCTGCAACAAAATTAAACTGCATGGCATAATAGCCTAGTTGCAACGCCTTTTGTTGAGAATGCTCGCACATTATAGTGGCTCACCCACGACCTCTGGCTTGTGGTGCAACCATATACCCACAATTACACACATGTTGACCTGGGCCT
>Ga0115004_10001281_pt1 | contig 20447 bp, 19 predicted proteins | sample ArcticOcean_MG_C_10_FD_88737 | JGI IMG/M metagenome (GOLD analysis project Ga0115004, IMG submission 88737) | Marine microbial communities from western Arctic Ocean - ArcticOcean_MG_CB11_90 | ecosystem: Environmental > Aquatic > Marine > Oceanic | place: Arctic Ocean: Canada Basin | collected... | reverse complement strand
GGAGGAGATACTAAATTTTGGGGAAGCTGCGATGGGGTGTTCAACGTGTCAGGAATATGTTGAGTATATTTCTGCCACACATTTATGTTGGGGGCGAGATGAAAACTGTCCACCTGGGAGGCTGTTCTCATTTCATCCTCTAACGCAACTAGTTTATTTGTACGAAAATTTTCTAGCATACCATACACACATCCAGGAATGGCTCGATATAAGGTGGGGGGTAAAAGATATGTACCCTCGGGATCTGTTTTATTCGGGGAAACAATACCAAATTTTATGCCTATCGGGTTCGGACTCAATGTATCTAAATAATCGGTATAGCCCAGATTGATCTCGTCATCTAAGAATATTGTTCTATAATACGCCTGACTTATTTTGTTAAAATGTTGTAAATATGTATTCGTCTTATCATATGCTATTCGATTATTCACATACGTAGAGCCGGCTATCACTTCTGCGAAGTCGTTGGGTGGAACCGCCGAACTGTTATCCAGATACCATCGTGCCCAGCCTGTGCTGATGTCTCTGAAAGAAGACGTGAACAGATGATCCGGGTCTTGGCTCAAGGAGGCGTCAGTTACTGGATGATTCATGAAACTATCTTTATATCTCTTTTCAAATATAGTGTTGAAGGAGGCTTTAAAAGGGTCTCCACTGAATGATAGCTTCATTGATTGTTTAATTTTATTATCAGTAATTCCATTAGCAAAAGAGCCATCAAATAACAGCATCAGAAAGGTCTCATATTTAGCCATTGCGAACAGTTGGAACGAAGGATCAATTGGTTTATAGTTATTATTAAAGGAATTTAAACAACTGTCATTACATTGATAAATGCCCTTCTTATACTTATTAAAAATGAGAGTGGATGAAGCATCAAGTATAGAATATTGTAATAACATGGTTTTGCTAGAATTTAAACAATGCGCAATATCATTTTTCATTGTGGTGTCATAATTGATAATACCTTGGCACGCTGGAACTAAAACAGCAACCCAATAATGTAGTATGTCATTAAACGGATTATCCTTATGCCACTTGATTGTTGCTGTAGCATCCACATCGTTTGCATAGGTTAATGTCCAATAATTGCCTGTGCTGTCCCCTGACGGTAATAGATATTCATATATACCGTTATCTCGCTCCTTGACATATTCCCTAATAGTCTTCATATAAGGACTATATAGTTTCTGCGTCTGTTGATTGAAGTTATTATTACTCAACTCGAGCACGTCGTCTTTTCCTAATTTAACTACTAGAGAAGGAGGAGGAGGTATCATGTTTGGCATTCCTCCTAAACTATTATCTGTATTTATTATGCTTTCTAATACCTTATCCGATTCATTTTTCCGTGCGCTACCCCAAGAAACGTATTTTGTATCATTCCAATACCACATTGGATATATTGAATTAAACCACCCGTCTTGAGCGGTTAATAGTTCTATATTAATCTTATTCTGAGATTTACCTGTTCCGCCCGCGAGTGTTTGTTTCACATACCGAATATACGTTTCCAGCTTGAACTGCAAACTATTATAATCTCTATCCTGACAATCAAAAAATACGTTCTCAGATGCCTGTTTTTTCCTGGTTGTTGGTGGTATAATACAGGTATTCGGCGTATTATATTGCGTACTACATTTTGCTACTTGTGGTTGACATTTTTGTCTAAGAGTCGAAACATTCCTCCACAGGCTGTATTTTGTAGAATTCTTGATAGCTTCAAGAATTTTTAAAGTATCCTCACCATTATGGTCTTCAGAGAACCATTTGTTTATTATACTATCGCCCTGTTTTTGATCTGGCAAATTGTGGGACGTATCAGTAAAAAAAGTAACTCCTTTATCAAAATTGTTAAAGTTATCTTCTATTAAATATTTTTGAAAGGTATTATACATAGAAATATCTACATTCCATTCATTGTTTTTATATTTAACAAGTTTCTCTATATCACTACTAGTACTAATTAAGCCCGAAATATCTAACCAACGAGAAGTGGGGGGTATAACACTACTATCAATTTGCCCCCAGGTTTTAAGTGGTGGGTTATTGTTGCTACTTTCGAAATAAATAGGTAAGCCGCTGGTAACTTTTGCTGTGCCACCATTAGGAATATACGCATTTGTAACGCTAGTCCCATCATTATATCCTATAGGCTGATTATTGAAAATGTTTTGCCAATCATCTAAGTTAGCTTGTATTAAAGTGTTAGGGTCTCGAACATTAAAATTCCATTTTAGAGGGGCATCTCCAAAAAAACTCGCCCATGTCTTGCCATCAGTGCTATAGTTGTCCGCTAATATTTGTAACATATATTTTAACAGCTCGTCTTCGGTGATGATCTCCTTTGGAATATACTCAAGAAAGCGGTTAACTGGCGAAGTTCCCTTCTTATTTGAGGACGTATTAAATAATCCGCTAAGGTCATTCAGCAGTATTGGGTGGTTCTTCACATTGTCGTTATATTCTGCCAAACCTCGGAATAAAGTTACTAAGTATTCGTACATTGTTTTAAACTGATATTTCGGATGAATCGGACTGATTCGTGAGTCGCCCCATCTCTGTAAACCCGAGCTTAACCACCATACGTTAGATACATCTATACTTTTAGTGGTTAATAAATTAGTAGCCACCGATTGAGTTAACGGAGTATGAATTTCTAATACAGGTTTAGCACTAGAAATTAAAGCGGGGTAATCCATACCAAATTGCCCTTCGAGTAGAAACTGTTTCTGTTGGTCAATAATCTTATCAAATATCTTACGTAAACTGATATTCAACGGTACATTACCGTCGTTAGTAATGCATAGATCTGGATCTTCCTGTTTGCCACCTGAAGCTTCTTTTAGGTAACAGCGCGGGTAGAGTTTCCCTTTGTGATCGTCTTTGATGGCGGGGCATTTTTTCTCGTCAGGATAACATTGTGTGCCGTTCCAGCAACAATCAAACTGGCCACTCACAGCTAGATATTTTCCCTTCCCGTCTTGAGTAGTAAAGAAGGTCCTTGGCATCGTCTGGGGTCCTTCGCAGCTAACCGCGGGTAACACACTGCAGAGATAATTAACTTCCTTTTGGACTTCTTTAGACAGAGAGCCTATGCCAGAGTCGGGGAAATCACAGATATTATTGCATATCTCGGCGATTGGACAAACACCCTCGTCATTCAATATCCAGGAAATTTTAGCTTTTGGAGGAGAGTATTCGATGGGGATTGTACAAGAGCCTCCAAAATCGGTATTGAGTTTCTTGAAATCTCCACTTGTATTACAATTACAAATATCCATTGACATTTGGTTGACGCGATCTGTAAAATGTGTGTTGGAACTCGGGGCTGGGCAATGGAGGGCGAGCGGCGATTTCATGTTGAGTTCGCCTGTTATCTTCTTATATATCACGCTATCGACATTCGAATAACAGTTATTGTTAGGTTCACAATTCTTATATAATGCCTTTAAAGATAGATCGAAAGATTCCTGGGTGTTAGCTTCTATATAACAAACATTATATTGTAAATTCATGCTTTTTGTTTCTTTGTCTACTTCCCTGCCTTGTAAAAGTGGGTTGTACCAATTTACTAAATGAGTTCTTGACTTAGTTTGGTCTGCGGCATCGGAATCCAGCGATGGGCAATAGTGAGAGGGTACAAGAGTAGGAGCAGGTGTAGGACGAGGAGATGTGGCGCATCTGCATACTTGTGTTAAGGTGCCGGTCGCGGAGGGCCCAGGATCGGGGATATATGAACACATTTTTTGTGAGTCGATAAAGACCCCACCCTTGGGGTTCTCATCGCAGTCCCCCATAAGATTCTGTCCTACTGCGGTTTGGCGCGTACACGACAAATTGATATTTGGTATCGTGCACGGGGTGGAGGAATTCAAGTGTACTAAATAAAACGTTATTGTGTCATTGTAGCCATAGTTGCATAGAGTATCTATATTTATACTCTGTGACGAAGTATATGATGTAATTTGGTTTGTTACAGTCCGAGACTGGTAGCTAAGACGCAAACACTCAAATTTATCTAATGCTGTCTGCTGGGGCAAGAGGTTTACAAACTCCATAGTAGATGTTGTCGGATCAAAGTAAGCGACTGTCCTCGCTTCAGCAGTATAAATCTTCTGTAAGATAATACTTTGTGTACGTGAAATAGGTGTTAACTTATTGAGTTCCTTTAATAGATACTCCCATGACGTGTTCTTCTTTGTTTTCATTATATTATAGTAAAAGATTATAATTTTAGAAACCGTTCATTTCTATTCCGTTTTTTACAAGTAAATTTCTTTATCCGATATCCCTTCCGCTTAATTACTGCGTCCCTACATATAGCTATCGCCCGAGTTACCTTCTTAGTTTTATTTTTTCTAGCCACTTTTTTTATACACCGACATAATTTGGTGGCTAGTATTTGTTCGGCTACATTCCGCCGAGTTTTCCGCGTTTTTGTTCCTAAAGGAATTTTATAAAATTTTAAAATAGAATGATAATCCTTGTCTTTTAATATAGACATATATTAATCAATGACAAAAAAGTACATTGTGTTTGACCTGGACGAAACTTTAGGAAATTTTGTTCAGTTAGGCATTTTTTGTGATGTTATAGAAAATATTTTCCAAGTACATCTAACGCAACGTGCCTTCAATGAACTATGTGACACCTATAACCATTTCTTTCGCCCTAATTTATTTACGATTCTCGACTCCATTAAACACCATAAAAAACAGACTCCCCATATTAAATTAGCCATTTATACCAATAATAATGGCAATCAATCCTGGACCCATAAATTAAAAACCTATATGGAACATAAAGCCCGCGCGCAGTCGCCCTTATTTGACCGCGTTATTTGCGCTTATAAAAACCGCGATAATCAAACCGAAAATTGCCGTAGTACTTACCAAAAAACCCCGCAAGATTTAGCCCGATGTGTTAATTCCCCGCGAAACGCCAAATTTATATTTTTTGATGACCAACATCACCCCCAGATGGCGCATGAAAGCGTTACTTATATGCGAACTAAACCATATACATACTTTTATCCATTTCATCATATGGTGGCGCTATTCTTAAAGACACAAACGGCGAACCAATTATTATATAACGCATCCTCTATCATTCGGTCTCAAATGCTAAATGAACTGGACAAATACAATTATAATGAACGTATAATAAGCAAAGAAGAGTATGACGTAGATAGCATCGTTTCAAAGAAAATAAATGACCACATTCATCATTTTATTAACACTTAAATAATCAGCACCATAAATAGTATTATGCCAGAAATTAAAACCATCACGACCAATCCAACCGCAATCCCTAAGACAGCAACTATCACCGAGAAATATGAAAATAATATTGTGTGGGGGTCAGTAGATCCCAACGCAGGAGAGATAGTGTTATATCCTAATACAGAGTCGAAGAGTATCGAGGAGCATTATGCGAGCAAAGCCCCATCCATTAATTTGAATGTATTTGGAGGAATAGAGATTCATTTTAACAACGGTAAACCATATCAAAATACGATTAATGGTCATCGGTCGGTGTTTAGGTATCCACTTCCAGAGGGAGAGACACAATTGACCAAAATAGTAGAACACAATGCGCTTTATAATGCATGGTATTTATCAGAGACAAAAACAACACACATAGGGTTTTTAGTAGATAGGTCGGGATCCATGACAAATATGTATACAAATGTGGTGGAGGAGGGATTATCCGAATTCGTGAATGAACAAAAGAAGGAGCCACATGAAGTTAGATTCTATGGTTCTATTTTTTCGGATGAACTGACCCATTTATTTAACGGCATTGATTTGAAGACGGAGACCACGGTTAAAGAAGAATATAATAAGATTATCCCATCAGGTTCCACCGCTTATTATGATGCGGTGGTGGATATGATTGATTGTATTAGAAAAAACTATACAATCAATGATGAGGTGATTATCGTATCGGCTTCGGATGGTGCGGACAATGCGAGCAGACGACATACTCTCCAATCAATGAAGCAGACGATTCATAAAAAGAAGCGACTCGGGTGGAAGTTTGCGATGATTGGCACGAATAATCTGGATGCGGAACAACTCTCTCAAGAGAATGGTATTGGGAGAGGTGCTAGTTTGAACGCGGCGGCAACGAGAGAAAGTATGCAATCAGCCTTTCGAGGTTTATCGGCCGGGGTCCAACGAACCCGAATGGGAGAAAGCGCCGATATTGTCTTTACTGATACAGAGAGAATTAGTAGTGGTCGTTAAGCTTTAAATACCGATTAATCCCTACTATTTTATTTTCTATCTTATAATATATAATGAATACCACCAAGTTATTAAAAGCATTCAAAAAGCATAAGTGGTATATAGTGGCGTTATGCGTGGTTGCTATAGTTGCCGTAATGAGTTTAAAAACGAGGGAGGGGTTTGAATCGGGTGAGGACACCTTTCATAGGGATGTCCGTGCAGGAAAGAAGTTGGTGTGGTTTTACGCGCCGTGGTGTGGCCATTGTAAGACAATGCACAAAGATTGGGACGAGGCAACCTTACTAGTAAATAGAAATAAACAGACACCAATGATAAAAATCAATGTTGGAGAGAAGGATAATGAAAAACATCAACAAATATCGAATGAATTTAATATCCAAGGATTTCCCACTATATTAGGGCTTAGTAATGGAAAGAAAGTAAGTGAATATAAAGGGGATAGGACTAGTGATGCTTTTGTGAAACATGTGCAAAATATGTGATCTCAAGCCGATCATTGAACCCTCACTAAATTTTTCTCTACCAATTCGTCAAAGGTTTGCGCGGTCGATTCAAATCCTACTGGGCGGGTATGTCCGAAAATATTAGCGAAATTTTCTCCTTTAAATGGATGTGGTCGCCCATGGTAGCACCTCGCGCTCTCATATAGCACAATCTCTCCAGGTTTAATGATAATATCATGCATTCTCCCATAATTATCTCTAAATACGAGAGGCCAATCTTCCTCCACCTCCTGATGTACATTGATAATAAAACTAACGACATGCGTCTTGTATACATCGGTATGCATTTTAAGCACCGCGTCTCTCTGATAATTACGTATGCCATATATAGACGTCCATTCTAATGCTTGACCTGACCAGCATTCCAACCTGTCTAATAGGTCAGTCTTTAGGCGCTTCACCATTGCGTCTTCTAGAGTCAAGATTTTAGCGGGACAGGTATTAGTTAAGCCTTTGCTGGTATATAAGAAATTCTTTAAGCCTTCATCATATATTTCATGCTTTTGTAGAAGCTTGTTTTTCGTGTAAAAGGAGGTTAGCGCCTTAAAAAGGTCATCCGGTAGGGTTTGTTTTATAAATCCCAGTTTGGTATAATTGGTTAGCATGTTTGCGATGCGAGGTTGAAAAGGCGTAGATAGGCTGCCATATTCCCTAAACCATTTAGTAATTACGAATTTCTTTCCTTTTATGGGAGGCTTACCCCAATGTATCGTATCTTGTAGTTCATTACCATTGCTATCCATATTATTCCAAAAAATACCCATACCACGCTTCGGCTTCATGGCAATATGTAAGTCAGTATATTCCGTCTCTCCGCCTTCTTCAACATCATTGAGATAAAGCATGAACGTCCAGGTGCGTTGTCCCTGCTCGGCTGCAAATTTATCCCATTCATCGCAATTTCGGGTAAACCAATCCGTATGTGGTTTAAATTCATTCCCTATTTCATAATATTGTCCTTGGGTCATTTCGGATCTCTCCATTTCTATTCCTAAATAATTACATATTTGTGCTTCGAGTGCTTTTACAACGGGGTCGGATTGTGGCATATCAGCGGTTTTACTCGTACGGAAATATTTATCTGGTTCCGTATCTGCTGTAGTAATGGTGGACTCGTAATGATTCTTTTTGATAATATTCATTAAATGGGTGCATGTTTTTTCGTCTAAAAAATCCTCAATAATATTTAGATTAATTTTATCCGTTTCAACTCGTTTCGCATTAGGAAAATGTGCATTGTCCAGCGTTTTTAAAGCATATGTATCTGCTAATGTTTTCCCTTTAGGTTGTTTCGGATGATGCACGGGGCAATTCGGATTATTGCATTGGGGAGTATGTTTCATTGTATTGCTTACTTCTGCTGGGTCAAATCCTTCCTTCATTAAGATTTGATACATTTCCTCTTTATTGCATCCGCGCTCTATATTAGTCTGGATCCATTCTCTCCAACTAGCATCTAATGATTTCATTATACATTATTATAATGAAATTATTAATATTGTTTTAACCAATTAATATATCTCCGATAGAAGTGATTAACACACATTCCCCATGCATCAGGCCCGGCTTTTTCGGTCCCGTATAACACGAGAAGTTCGGGCAGCAGTGAGCGCCGGGGGCATACGGATCATCATTGCACGTTCCTTTGGGGGGGTTGGTACACTGCAGGCTAGGCCCCTCACCTATAACCCCCACCTTAACACTCTTCACCCCGCCCCCCACTCCAACCACCGTCTCAATATTTTTTTTACCTTTACAATCCAACCCATCCATCATCTTAAAGAGGGATCGACCACCGCCGTGAGCACCAACGCCCCCACTCATTTGATTAATACAGAATACCTGATTCTTATTTTTGTAATTTGCTAAAAGACCGGGTGGTCCTCCAACATACGTCCTCCCGAACATCATTCCAACTCCTGCAGAAGATAAGGAATTTGGCAGACCACTTAGTTTAGGTCCACCACCTTGGGGTCTATTCGTCCAGCTATTTGAGCGCGTTCCAACCATGCTTCGTTGTTTGAGAGACATTATATAATATACAAAGAAAATAAAATTACACTGTTTTATAAAGAGGCAATGTACGCGCACTAGCATCTTTCGCATCTACGAACCTCGGCATCCAATAATATGGAATAATCTCTCCGCAATTAGGATAATAGATATCAAACAGTGCCCTGTAATATAGTTGTTCTTTGGTGTTAGGTGGATTATGGACGAATTGATATTCTTTTAATAAGGTCTCCCAATCAGTGGTAATCGATTGGGAGGCTAATGCGGCCACCACTTTCTCATCAATTATCTCATACCAGGATCGTTGCAAACTACTGACTCCATCACTAAACGCCTCTTTTTTTCTAAATAATATTTCATCCGGTAAATAAGTCCCATCATTAAACGCCTCTCGTATCAAATATTTCTCGCATTTATTTTGACCGGCATGATATCTTAACGCGGGATCCATAGAGAGATAAAACTGAACCCATCCCCGATCCAAGAAGGGTGTTCTCGCCTCCAATCCATGCGACGCAATACACCGATCCGAACGCAGCACATCAAAATAATGGATATCATTTAGTAATCTCCTACATTCCGCATCAAATTCATATTTATTCGGCGCAGCGCCAAAGTATAAGTACCCACCCATTAACTCATCGCTTCCATCTCCATTAAATATCACTTTAGCCTCACTATGTTTAGATATATACTCGGCAACCAAATAATTTCCTACACTGGCTCGCACCGTAGTCGTATCATATGATTCGATCGTCCTAATCACCCGAGGAATAGCATCAAAAAAATCCTCCTCGCTTACCACAATAGAGGTATGCTTGGTACCTAAATAATCCGCCACCTTTTGCGCGTATTTTAAGTCTTCCGAACCCTTTAATCCAATACTAAAGGTTTCCAATTCAGGAACATATCGTTTTACAATAGACGCCACTAAACTACTATCTAATCCACCAGAGAGAAGGCATGCGATAGGTCTATCCGCCGTGCCAACAATACGTTTAGACACGCTTTCTATAAATTTGGCCTTTATTAAAGAGAAGAGCCCATCATATTTGGATATTTGTGGATAGAGAGATAAAAATCCCATCGACGAATATAGCATCTCTTTGCAATGGTTCCACTCGCCTCCTCCGGTAAAAGTGAGCAATGTTCCGGGTTGAAACGCCTCTAAAGAACACACGTCATAATGACGCTTCAGATGATTATACATATACGATAATTGTTTCAGTTCTGAGGCAAACCCAAAGTCATGCATACTTTTTAAATAAAAAAGGGGCCGCACCCCATATGGATCCCGTGCAACAAACATTGTACCCTCACGATTATCAATCAATACAAAAGAAAAAACCCCATCTAATAGATGGAGGGTATATTCTATACCAAACTTGCGGTATAAATGAATAATAATTTCGCAGTCGCTGTCCGTAGTAGGAACCAGCGGAAATAACATATCATATAAGGAATGATAGTTATAAATCTCTCCATTACATACTAAAGTGCAATCATTGATATTAAATGGTTGGTGAGATGCGGTATTCAACCCATTAATAGCTAAACGGTGGAATCCAATATATCCATCATTAATAGTACTAAAGGAGGAATATTCGGGTCCCCGATTCCTCCCCTTCATAAATTGCAGTTTTACAAGTTCTTGGTCCAAGGTACTATGAAATAACGCGAAAATACCACACATAAATAACCAAGTATTATATTTTTATATCTAAATATAAATACTTCGGCATGTCTAATCATCGCCGGCGGTGTTTGGTCCTGCGCCGGTGTTTGGTCCTGCGGCGCCTGTGTTTTTTTGAGATGCCACCAGTGCGCGGGTTCCTCGTAGATGGTGGGACCAGTGGAGGCGGATTGGCAGGAATATTATTCCAAATCTCTTCTATTTTATCTTTTGTGATTGCCATATAGTCATCCAGTTTGTCATGAAGTTTCATTAATTGGTCATCATGCTTTCCACCGAGGGACTCTATTTTTTGTTCTATTTGTCCGATAGTACCAGTCATGGAACTCCTTCGCATTCGGTCGTTTCGTACTATCGTTGTGAGTTTCTCGTTTATCGTTGTGAGTTTCTCGTTAATGAGCATATTCTCTTCCGTTAGATCTCCCACCTCATTCTCAAGCAAGTTGATATCGGCTTTATGTTTTGCGGTAATTTCATCTACCTGCGTCTGTAGGTGATTGACGGCAACAAAAAGATCCCTAAGACCCTGCTTTGATATTACCGGATGACGCTTAGTTCCAGGAGTGGACATATATAATAGAAAAATATTATTTTTCAAAATATATTTTTTATAGGATAACTTTATACAGGGATTAATGACGGATTGTTATCACGACACTTATACACTGCTCCACAACAGGCGCACAATGCCCCCAACCCCATTACAATACATAAGAACAGGGTTGAGGCGCTTTCAATCCTAATTATGACGTCACCCATAACATATGCCCAAGCGTGTTTAGGCGGAGTTTCAAATACCAAGGCGTTTTCGGTCCAGAATTCCTTATAGAATATAATAGAGTGTCTAGGGTCATTATGCCACACCATTCCCATAAAAGTAAGGATAATGATGAAGACTGATAGGAATAAGAGATAGAATGCGGGCCAATTTATCTTGCCACTGGACATAGATGAGGCTGTAATACAACACATTAAGACCGCCCCACCCGCTAGTAAACATGGAAGCATAAGTATAAAGTTATAATAAGCAATGTGTCTAATCTGATTATATTCGTTAGGGTCAACATTAGCCAAAACAATAATAGAGCATATAAATAGTGCGGTGCTAACTACGGATCCGGCGGAACTGGAGGAGGAATTGGTATCGTCACTCATGTTTAATATCCAATTGTGTAAAGTAGCTCGTTTCAATTTTTTACATTAAAGTTTAAAAATTAAATAACTATAGTATATATTATGGAAGGAGTAATAAATGAAGTATTTGTGTGCCAGCAAGAGAGAACGGAGGCGTTAAACAGGAGGCTATATAGTAGAAATGTACCGTCTGCTCCATTACAACCGCAGTTTTCCATGCGACCCGTTCCGACTAAATATACGCTCATGCCTTTAGTCGATGAACGTAAGCCATCCACCGTGCCTATTAATAGATATCCAACGTATCATCCGACACAAGTATTTAATCCAGGCACGGCGGTGGCGCCATGGGGAGGATTTGCCACAGAAATAAACAAAGAGTCAACGCTTCGTAACCAGTTTTTTGCACTGCAGAACTGCGACCAATCAAAATATATTCCGGGATCACAGAGTGAATTGTACCATTCGACGGTCCCCTATAGCGATGATGGGTTACAGTCCTTTCCTAATTTATTTGTGAATGAGGCATTTCCGCCATTTGATCCAAATACATTAAATATAGGACATCAAACATTGAATAATTTTACGCGGAATCAGTTACAAGGCGCGTGTTCTAATAGGGAATAATAATCGCAGTACTTAGTATGAATCATGCAACTGAATTAGAGTTTTTGATGAATCCGGTGTTATATCAAAAATATGCAAAGAAGGCAGATCCAATAAGCGCGGCAGACGCAAAGTTTTATAGACGTAGAGTATTGCAACTGACTAGAAATATGTTTAAGGAAAATAAGTACCCTCCATCATTGAGAGGGGCGTTTGAGGAGTATATAAAATTAACGATATCGTATTTAAAAACAGAAGACACGAAAGACATAATGCAGGAAGAGTATGATCATTTAGAGATGGAGTCAGAGATGGACACCGATATACCGGACCCATTAACTATAGAAGGTTCGGCAAAACAAATCTTTAATACACCTGTAAGATCCATAAAAGATTTCGTAACTATTACACGCACAACAGAGACATGTAGTGTGCCCGAAAAAAAAAGTATAGAGTTATCTGACCCTAAACTAAAAATGAAAGGTGTCAAGAAAAAAAAAAAGAAGGTATAATATAGATGGCGACTAGAAGAAAACGCCGTAGGCTTCATACAACCTTTAGGAGGGAGAGATGTGCTCCTACCTCCACGGAAGGATATACTTGTTATAGTAAAAAAACCATCACTCAACTAAAAAAATATTGGAATGCGCGACACACAGATAATAAAATAACCGCCACCCGTCCAAAAGAGATATGGGCATCTCTGCGAGATAAATTGCAGCATGTATGCAATAAAGAGTCTTGTTGGTTGAAACAACAATTTAGCAAGCAAAAAGGAGATACGAATTTACTAGAGAGTATATTTGCCCCGTGGGCACCATTGTCGTGGACAAAAAACCCAAATGAGTGGCTAAATAGTTTAGATATATTGAAAGTAATGAAGCAATATGAGAGAAAATATCCAGAATTTGATTTTATAGGACCAACCCCGATTGATTGGAACCATCATAAATTGAATGGCAAATGCGTATGGGAAGAGTTATGTAAATTTGATTTAAAAACGCAAATCAAGGAAGGGAAAACAAAAATAGGAATCATATTTAATTTAGACCCCCACAATAAGGGCGGGTCGCATTGGGTAGCACTATATATAAGTATTAAACATAAGAAAATAATATTTTGGGACAGTACAGGCGATAAAACGCCGGCATATATAAAGAAATTTATTACTAAAGTAAAAAAACAAGGAAAACCCTTAAATATATCTTTTACTGTAGCGGAGAATAACATAGCCCACCAACGAAATTCTACCGAGTGCGGAGTATATTGTCTCCATTTCATTATTGAAATGTTAAAAGTAGATAAACCAGTATTATTTAAATTCCGAATAGCGGATAAAACGGTAGAAAAATTCCGTAAAATATATTTTAATGAGTAGTATAAATGACATCTATACCCGAAATATCCAATATATTTGAAGAGGAATTAAGTAATTGAGTAGATAACATTAAGTATAGGTCGAAGGGGTTGGAAGAGCTATCCGTCGCATTATTAATGCGAGTATTATATAAATTAGTAGATGGACTAGGTTGGGTTGGAAGAGTAGGAGAGGGTGGAGAGAGAGGAGAGGGTGGAGAGAGAGGAGCTGCGGGTCTGGCTCCCGAAGGATCCATATACTCCCTAATATCATAACGACAAACAGGGCACTTGGCGCTGGTTCGCCACCAACGATTTATCCCAGCGGTATTAAAACAGTGTCTACAATGGCGTATTTGAGTAACCATATCATCCGTATTAAATGCTTCCTGAGTAATAGGACATTGAGTATTAGGCGGGTTACTAATAGTTCCATAGGTTGCTTCATTGGTGGCGGTAGTAATTTGAGATGCACTAGGGCGTATAGGTACAGTTTGAAAGGCTTGAGTTAAATCGAATAAAGTATTTGCTAAAGGACGAAGTCGTCGTCGGGTTGGAATATAAGGGGTGTTTTGGGAGGCAGAAATAAGATTATATAAATGTTGTTCGTGCGCAGAGTTAAGAAGAAGCATTCGGTGTTGTAATTCAAAATTTTCGCGCATCATGGAAATATAACTATTCACTAAATCGGACATATAATAGTAGTTATATAAAATGTTTAAATAATTAACTATACTATTTAGCTATGACAGACAAAGGTTTAACTGGTCTGGTTAATCTAGGAAATGAATGTTACATTAATGCCTGCACACAAATATTAGTACATAGTGATTTATTGAATCAATATTTAGATTCGCCGTATCATTTAAATGATAACATTAATGGTATGATGTTAAAAGAGTATGATAATTTGCGAAAGTTAATGTGGAAAAAGCATGGTGTTATAAACCACCGGCGCTGGATAAATACGATACAAAAGGTTGCAGAAGAAAAAAACCTAGATGAATTTGTAGGATCAGGTCAAAATGATATCTCGGAATTCTTATTATTTATAATAAATGTCTTTCATGAGGGGAATAATAGAAAGGTGGACATGAATATAAAAGGTGTAGCAATAAATAATACAGATAAGTATGCTATACTAAGCTATCAATATATAAAACAGTTATACGAGACGGATTATTCGGATATAGTAGATATGTTTTATGGTGTCCAGATATCCCAAATACAGAGTATATCCAATCATGAGTCTCTAATGCCTGAATCTACTATATTATTGAATGTAGAGATACCGGACTCTAAACAACCTACTTTAATAGATTGTTTAGATAGCTTTTATAAACCCGAAAGGTTAGAAGGAGATTCAGAATGGTATAATGATATAACGAAACAAAAAGAACCCGCCCAGAAGCAATACCTAGTATGGAGTTTTCCAAAAATACTGATAATAATTCTAAAGCGATTTAATAATAATAATAGAAAGGATCAGCGTCTAGTGTCTTGTCCAATAGAATCCTTAGATCTAAGTAAATATGTAGTAGGGTATTTAAAACATTCCTATCAATATGACTTATATGGAGTATGTAATCATAGCGGAGGCACTCTAGGGGGACACTACACAGCTAATATTAAGAACAAAGACGGGTGGTATCATTATAATGATACGGATGTGAACAAAATATCTGACTCCAAAGTAATATCGACAAAAGCATATTGCCTATTTTATAAAAAAAATATTAAATAATGTATATATAATGAATGTTAATATAAACCCAATAACAAATCTACCAGGAAAATCATATGATTATGTAAATAATGTAGGAGCGAATCCTATAGTATTAGCCATATTAGTTCTCGTATTAATAGTGTATTATGCATTATTTAGTTCTATCTCCTCCGATAGACCTAGTTTAGCAGGAACCACAATGCCAAGTTATGGTATATTAGAAACCCTATTATGGGGTGTATTTATAGCGTTGCTATTGCTAAACGCAATAACCTATTTTTATAGTTTAGAATTAGATGCAACCATAAACAATTTATTTGGAGAGAAGCCAGAATTAGATATAAATGTTACTGGTCCAGGAGTAGATACTACTGTTCCAGAAATCAAAATCCAAAAACAGGTATTTCACGTACCTGGAAATACCTTAGATTATAGTAATGCCAAGGCGGTATGTAAGGCATATGGAGCCAATTTAGCAACGTATAATCAAATAGAAAAGGCATATGATAAAGGAGGCGAGTGGTGTAGTTATGGATGGTCAGAGAATCAACTAGCATTATTCCCTACTCAAAAGAAATCGTATGAAAAATTACAAAAAACAGCAGGTCATGAAAATGATTGTGGAAGACCAGGTATAAATGGTGGATATATAGACAACCCTAATATAAAATTTGGCGTAAATTGTTTTGGCTATAAACCTAAAATAACCGCCGATGAAAAACAAGATATGGCCGTCAATAACTTATATCCGAAATCCAAAAGCGAAATACTATTTGAAAAGCAAGTAGACAAGTGGAAGAATAAATTACCACAAGTGCAAGTTGCACCATTCAACCGACAAACCTGGAGCAGGGTTTAATTACTTAAAGCTCCGGTGTTTTCTTCTGCTACCACCTCCTCTTCTTCGGCGATTACAACACGATCCACCGATGTGTGGACGCTTCCTAGTCTTTTTTTTGCGCTTCCGTAGCCTACGGGATTTAGAGTTGGATCGCGCCTTTTTACCCGAATGCTTCAAAATAAACCCAAGTAATTTTTCCGCAGTCCTTTCTTCATCAAAGGTATGCGCACCAGAGGCTGTAATTATACGAACGGTAGGAAACCCATTGGTAGGGGGTAAAGGCGATCTCTCCATCATGTTAGCATTTAATTTTACAAATTGCACATGTTTATGAGGAGAGGTCCTCGCAGCCTTATTCCATTCGTCCTGAAAATTTATACACGCAGGACATCCATCCATATAATACTTTACCAACATAGCTGTCTTGTTAGATGCCCCCCGTTTAATATTAGTATGCAGATTAATTAATTGTTTTAACGTCGCTTCATCCTTTACAATCATATATATATACTTTAGAAAAAAGCAAATAGAATCTCAGAATCTCAGAATCTCTCGTTAACCTTAAAACATGACTGATTCCCCAATGTATATTGCATCGTACTATCTCCTGTTTTAGCCACGAAAATTAACATGTTTATATTTTTAGGCAATCCTATACTCGTACCATCTTTTAAAAAACTATCATACATATCCAATGTACCCGTCGATGGAACCGCATCTAATACCACAGATGATTTTAGGTAAGGGGTAAGTATGATTTTATCACATGTATGCCTTGTCGGACATGTCAAATTAGCAATATAGGTTGTATTATTACAACATATATTGTCGGATCCAGTTCCCGTATCATTACACCATTGCTCTTGAGGATTCATAAATCCGCTAATATTAAACAACGCTAAATAGTAGAGGAACATAGTATAGATAGAGGCCATCGTTCTAAGTGAATAATCTAAATTTCTTATTCAGATAGTATGGGCTTTTCGGATTATGTTCATAGGTTAATGTGGTGGGTCGTCGCTTCATTATAGATTCAATAAAGATATATTGCGCTGGATTTAAAGACTCTCCATATGGCATTAAGGTATTCGTACCACAAGTAATCCAATCGCTATCGATTAATTTACTTTTTTGTAGGTAGATATCTAGAAAGACATAATTATCGATAATGTATTTAACGGTTAAAAACTTCCTCCCTAACACATCTTTACCACGCATGATAGGTTCGGATAAATTATCCATTGTTAAAAAATTCAGATATCCATCTGAACAAGTCCGACGGTCAATATAGATGCTTGGATACTTTAGGTGACCGATCGTCCACATGGTTTATATAATACGCATTTTTTAATTGGTTATTACCCGAGTCAATTAGCCTTACAATCTAGGTTGATTCTCAGGATTATTTTGGAAATGTCTATTATCAAATGCGCGGGCGATATCATTAACATTTGTTATGTCCCAACCACTTATATCACCATTAAATTGGCTACAAAAAAACATACGTTTCATAGTAATAACGCTTGATATATCCCAACCAGTGATGTCATCATTAAATGCGCTGGCATAAAACATACCATCCATATTCGTAACATTTGATACATTCCATCGGCTGATATCATTATTAAATAGACTTCCCCAGAACATATCCTTCATATTCGTTACATTTGATACGTCCCAATCACTTATATCACCATTAAACTGACTTCCTCTAAACATTTCAGTCATATCGGTTACATTTGATACGTCCCAAGCACTTATATCGCCATTAAATCGTTTGTTTAAAAAGATATTATTCATATCTGTAATGCCTGACGTATCCCAATCACTTATATCTCCATACTTTTCTATTATCTTTGCAATATACTTGGTTCTGTTGTTCGTCCAATAGTTTACCATTTTTCTTAACAAATTTCTTGATCGGATCGGTTCAAATGCTTTAACTGCTAATAATAATTGCGAGTTATCTATTATAGGGTCAGTATCTTGTAATTCTTCTCCACTGTCTGGGTTATAAAGTTGTTGTTTATATAGTTTTATTCCTTCTATACGTTCAATCAGAGTTTTAATATCTCCGATGTTTGATCCACCTGCAACCTCTAATTCGGTTACTTGACCAGATAGGTGTGTTACTGTTATAGTCAGAGGAGGAGGAGTTATAACTCCGGCGCGTTTCTGCCTCTTTGTTTTTCGTTTGTGACGTTTTCGTGAGTGACGTTTTCGTGAGTGACGTTTTCGTGAGAGACGTGTTCGTGAGAGACGTTTTCGTGAGTGACGTTTTGTATACATTATATATAATGTATATAATATTTATAGAGTATTCCTTTTGGTAGGAAGAAAAAATATACAAGAAGTGACATAAATCTATATTATAAGGTAATCAACTTTGTGCTATCGGTGTATGGAGGGCGCTGCTGTATTTGTACGAGGCTTAATAATAATAATCCGGTGCTGCATTCCAAACTTTTGCATTGAATTCACCACGCTATAATGGAATAGATCGGTGCTTAGGTACACCGCCTTTCCCGATTCGCTCACCGTCTTAATCGTATAGACTTGTCGCTCCATATTGTACTTACTCCTCCACGTCACTATTTCATATCAATTTTATCAAATATTAATGCCTTTACAATCTTGTTCTTTAATTGCTCTTCCTTTTTTGAAAACTTCTCAGGGTCCAGTTCCTTTTTATATTTTATCATTTCTTTTTCCAATTTGCGCTTTTGGAGTAAATCTGCGCCTAATACGGGGATTTCGTCTAATACTAATACAAATACTTGCAGTAATGGTTTCATAATTTGGTTAGTAATGTAATGGCCATAATCTATTGCAATATTATTGGCGATAATATATTCGGGTGTTTCAATTCGTTCGCCTTGTAGGGCTTTTTTATTGGGGTTCTTTACATATACATAGGCAATCCGGTCTCCACTGGAAGGTTTATTGCCGGGATCGCGTGAGCCTATCCTCTCCGCAAGGACATTATGGGCTATTTGCGCGGGGTTTTTATAATTACTGCGCAATGATTTGGTGACGATTAGCTTACTCATAGGAATCTTACCATCTACTAGCATTTGTAATTGACCTTGAGTGAAGGTAATAGCTTCCGCGACAGTACCCCCTTTCATTAAGATTTCAATGACCCCACCATATACATCCTTCACAATAGGCGCATTATCTCGTCGTTTTAATACAATTCCCATTTCTTTACGCTTACCTTTTTCTATATTAAACTCATATAACATACCTACATACCGCTTCTTTGAAAGCAATATAAATGGCAAGAAGGTCTTTTCATATTCTAAATCATGCGGAGCTTTTAAAAACTGAGTCGCCAACTTCCCCGCCTCCTGCGCTAATTCTATCGTTATTTCTAAAGCTTTTTTACCTAGAATTTTGGAGCCATCTAATTCTTCTAAATGAAAGGTAAAGAAGATCGAGTCCGTATCACCATATATGTATTCGGCTTTTGATAATACTTGTCCATAGGTAGACGTATTACATAGTTTATCACCATATACTTCTTCTATTACACGTTTGCCGTAGGTAAGTAATTTCCGGCCGGTAGCAGTAGTAGAAGCAGCAACATCTTTTTCATAAAAGGTGCTGGTTTTTGCGCCACACTGACCATATAGAGAGTTAGCAGTTAGTTTAATAGATAGTTGTCGTTTATCAAGTACATTTTTCATGAATGGGTCGGTTTCCTTGGCCATTTGTTTTTTGGTGGCTTTTCTCTGCTTGAGTAATTCTTCTAGCACGGAGGGCATGATTGCTTTGCCTTCTTTATATTGTGCAAAACGACATATTTTATATCCTATTTTGATTTTCAGTGCGGCTGCCGACGGGGTTTTGCGCTTATAGGTATAAGTATCATACGTAATATCAACATATTTATAGTTTGGCAAATCATCATATAGATAGAGACCGGTTTCGTCGGATTTTTCGCCAGTTTCTTTAATAAGTTCATTTTCCAAATTATATTCTTTCGTCCAGACCTTACTGGAGTGGCATAAATTCTCGCTAATCATAGATGACGGGTATAATGAGCTATAATCCACACACGCTACGGGATCTTCATTATAAATGGCTGTTTTCGGTTCTAATACAATGGCTCCCTCGTAGCCATCATTAGACTCGTCTTTTTTAATATCGGGCATTAAGGTGTCTTTTTCTCTACATTTTTTGGCAATAAAACTGGTTAGCTTGATACCTTGCCCTCGTAATACCAAGAAATTCATAGGAACACTACAAATTTTAGACATTTCAATAAATCCAGTTATAATATCCAACTTTTGTAATAGTTGATGGACTAGATTGCAAT
>Ga0115004_10001265_pt1 | contig 20546 bp, 20 predicted proteins | sample ArcticOcean_MG_C_10_FD_88737 | JGI IMG/M metagenome (GOLD analysis project Ga0115004, IMG submission 88737) | Marine microbial communities from western Arctic Ocean - ArcticOcean_MG_CB11_90 | ecosystem: Environmental > Aquatic > Marine > Oceanic | place: Arctic Ocean: Canada Basin | collected... | reverse complement strand
TCAACACATCAGGGCGTTGGCGTCGGGTTGCCTCAAGAAAACTCGCGTTTGCACCGCCCCGGGTTGCCCGCGCGCGCCGGCGCGGTTTCCCAAGACACGAGGGACGAGCTGCGGCGCGCGCGACAGGTCATGTACGTTTTGGGGCTTTCCCAAATCCAGGCACCTACGTTTGCCGATTGTCCGCCCGTAATTACGTAATACACGCGGTCCGAAATACTGACACTTTTCGTGGACACATTCACAGGTACGCGGCACTGAAACGCCGCGCCATTAGTGGGATGAGCGCGGAGGAAACGCGTTGGGCGGATGTTTCGGCGGGGAGACAATCAGACGGTTCGGAAGGGTTCGCAGGATTTGCAGGGTTCGCAGGGTTCGGCCCGGAAGGTACCGGCGTATCTCAAGAGTTACTCGCGGCGGAACAGGAGGACGGGGATTCCGTGTTGGACACTACGGTGGCCGACGCCGACGACCGTGAGGGGTCGAACCGAACCTCGGATTTGCAAGCCACGCAGATTGACGCGCAAGCCACTCTTCTGCTGGAGGACCTCGACGAGGATCCGTATTTGTAAATCACGGTTCTTCGATACTGGGCGGTAGGCATCAAGTCTACAGACCGGCTAATGTGTATTGTAATGTGTATGAATACGATGACCTTGTGTGATGAGGCGAGACTCCCCGCAGTTGTAGATGCTTCCATTCGATGGATAAAATATTCATAAACCCTTCAAGTCGCCGTCCATCAGCTTCGTGGGTTCCCGTCCCGAAATCTCCCCCGTCGCGCCTTTCCACTCCCCCACCCTCATTCCCCAGTCACTTTGTGTTTCCAGGGTAATATCCCCGACCGGGTAGCTCATGCACAACAAGGCGAGGCCTTCTTTTTGTTCGTCCTCGTCCAAGGTGAACTCCAAGTCCGAGATGTCCCTGTGGTCCACCCCGCCCGGGCCTTGCACGCACCGCGCCACACACGCGCCGCAAATCCCGCCCCTACACGTGTACGGCAACTCCAGCCCCGCATCAATCGCGGCGTCTAAAATGTACTGGTCCTCGGGGCACTGCACCACGACGGACTGCCCCCCCGCGCCCAGGAACGTGACGTTCACGGCCGCGCCGCTGCCTTTCCCAATCTTGCGTTTGCTCAGGTCGATGGAGTCGCGCGCCATCTTGTCCGCGGCGGTGGTGATATGCGGAGCTCTTGGCTGGTTTCGGGTGGTGCGGCGAGACGCCATACGAGGCACGACAACGCCTCGCATGGAAACGATGGAGGGGAGAGACGTCATGACGTGTTGTCACGACACACCGGCGCGTCCCGAAATGCGTCATCTTCGTACCTGGCCAGGTGGATCATGAACAGATCCGATTTTAGCGCCACTGGCGCGCGGCAGGCTAACTAACATCTGCTGATGTTCAGAAGAGGGCAGGTTTGTTTTCCAAATGGCGATCGGTAAAACCCAGCGTCCGCGCCAGAGTTCGAGACGCGGTCGCCATCGTCGCCGGGTGCCTACGCGATGTCCGACGCCTTGTACGCCTCCATGCCGGGCTGGCAAGCCGCGATCGTCAAGCCGTTCGCCAGCGTCACCGGGTTACCCCCCGGAACCGTGTTGTTCACCCTGGCGTTGTTCGCCTCACTGCCGTTGGGTTTCGGGTTCGTCTGTGTGCCCACTCCGTTTTTGAGGAACCTGTACTCCCTAATCACGGGAACTCTCCTGTCCTACTTCGCCTTCGGCAGGTCCACGTACCAGTGCTTCGTGTTCCTCGTGTTGTCCTACGCTACCATGTTTGTCACCCGGAAACACTGCGGCGTTCTCGTGTTTCTCGGGAGCTTCGGGTACCTAATAGCGCTGCACGCCACATCCGCGTCGGGTGCGTCTTGTTTTGCTTTCCCAAATCCTGACACCTACGTTTGATGCCCCTCGAGGGGTACTGCTCACTGCGCCTGGTCGAGTACACGGCCCGTCATTAAAAGGAAGTACTAAGTACCCGTAATGTACTTACCACGGGAAACGTGTACGGTGTACTCGCGGCTGTTACAAACACGGCGCAGACGCGCAGTGGAGGCGCGAGTACGCCAATTGCGCTGTTCGGCCCGAGTACGCCCGACTGTTTGCGCATACCAATCCCTCATACACCCAGACCCACAAGACTGACTTTTCCCGTCCCCACCCAGGCGAATCCTGGAAAGCGGGTAACATCGACATCACCGGTCTGCTCATGGTGCTTACCCTGAAAGTCACTGCGTGTAGTTTGAACTACATGGACTGTGGGTGCGTGGCTTTCCCAACTCCAAATCCGGAAGACGACTGTTTGCCCATACGTGTCCTGCGAAGGGACGGTTATTACCGGATGCCCTGACTGTTTACTCCTACACATCACGACCGACTGACACTTTGTTTTATTTATGGATAGGCGCGTACCTCCATCAGAAAGAAACCCGCACCTAAAAAAGGTAGCCGTGGAAACCCTGCCCGACTTTCTGGAGTACGCGGGGTGGCTTTTGTTTCCGTGCACGTTGGTGGTCGGTCCCGCGATCGAGTTCCGGGAGTACCACGACTGGCTGCACAGAAAAGGCCACTGGGGAGCGGCGAGTGATGTGAGCAACGCGTCGAAAAAAGCACCTCCCGGTTTGATAAGAAGGTACGCCCGAGTCGCGTGGCTCGTGCTATACTCCTCGCTGTTCTGCGTCGTGCACTTGGTGGTCATGCGGTACTACACCATCGACACCACGTACCTGTCGCCTTCGTGGAACGAAAAATCGCTGCTCACGAAATTCTGGCAGCTGCACGTGTTAGGCCAAGGCAGCCGCGGTAAGTATTTTTTCTGCTGGGTCTGGGCGGAAGCCGCTTGCGTCGCGTCGGGGGTGGGTTTCGGAGGGTACGACGAAACATCGAAGAAACCAAAGTGGGACGTCGCGACGAACGTAAAGCCGATGGGCGTTGAAAGAGCCGCTACTTTCGTGGAGATCCCGAAGAATTGGAACGTGAAAACCGGCATGTGGCTGCGGCACTACGTGTACGATCGGTGTACGCCGGCTGGCAAACGACCCGGATTCACGCAACTCCTCCTGACGCAAATAGTCTCGGGGGTGTGGCACGGCTTGTACGCGGGTTATTGGCTGTTCTTCGTGAGCTCCGCGGTGTTCGTGCACGGAAGCAAGGGGGTGTACCGGTGGCAAAAAGACCAAAAGACGGTTCCGAAAAAAATGATGTGGGCGTTGGACTTTCCCCTCTGGGTCCTAACCACCGTCGGGCTGAACTACCTTTGTGGGGCGTTCATGCTAGTCACGTACGACCAGTGCATGAACGCGTGGGGCTCGGTTTATTTCATCCCGCACCTCACCGTGCTGGGGATGGTTTTTTTTTCCGAAACCGTGGGAAGGGCGGCGGCGGCTTCGGCGAAAAAGGCGAAGAAAGAGTTGGACGCGAAGACTCTGTGAAAGAAAATAGACGTCCAAAGTATTAGTACTGGTAATATCATAATTACGCCCGGTATCACTCGGTCCACCACAAGAATCCAACCGTGAGGTGTTTCATCACTGCGCCGTATCCGCCGCGCAGTACAGGGACACGCCTCCGGATTCGTCGCCTACTAACACGCCGACGACGTCGCCGTTTCTCGAAACGGCGCACGCCGAACGACCTGAAACGGTTTCTTCCGACTGCGATACGCCGCCGCACCGCACTAACCTTAAATCGTCGGACTCGTGTTCGCCTTGCTCTGTTCTCCAAAGCTTCACCTGTCCGTCGTCGCCGACGGAACAGATCGCGCCGTTCGGCCCCGCGCACAACGCGGCGACGCCGGCAGCGTCGGTACCGTTCCCCGCGTGCGCCAGGACTCGTCCGGAAACGGAAAGGTCGCGCGCGTCAACCAAACCAACGGTTCCGTCACGGCACCCGACAACGACTTTGTGTTTCACCGCGTTGTTGTGACTGTCGCGAAGTGAATCGTGTGTAACGTCACCCGCGTAATGCAGCGCCGTGACTCGTCCACCAGAAAGGTCGACCGAGTAAGACTCTTCCCTACCCGACGCCGCCTGCGAAATCGCCCTCATCACCGGCGCTGTTTGTTCCTTACCAGAAACGTTTTCCTCGACGTGCCATCCCCGCACGGTGCCGTCCGTGACCCCGGCGAACAGGTACCGTTTGGGTGGTTCGTCAAACGAGTCGTCTTTTACCTCGAAGCCGGCCAAGCACAGAATATCACCAGTGAAGATTTTAACAGACGCGACGTCGACAAGCGCTGAGTCGGTATCATCGTCTTCCTCGTCATCAACCTCACCCTCTGCGTCCTCGTCGAACTCAAAGCTGTCTTGCCACACACGCACCACTCCGCACGCCGCGGAGAACCGCCAGGCGTCGCCGACGCTCGTGTCGTTTACGAGAATTTCGTTCGCCGTCTTACCGACGCGGGCCATCGCGCGAACCCACCCGGTGTGGTTTTTTATCTAGCCGGGAAGTTTCTCCAAGTCAGCGTCCACGGCGATTCGGGCCCGGACCTTCCTGGTGTGGGTTCCGTAGTAAAGCCAGTCGTCGTCGACTTCCAAGCACCACCACGGCGCGTCGTCATCGCCGAACTGCGCGTCGCGAACGAAAGCATGCTTTGAAGATTTGCTTTCATCGCCAACCTCCTCCTCGACGTGCCACGTCGCGACCGTTCCGTCGATTGAGCTTGTTACGAAGTTGGGAAACACAGAGTCGTTTGGGTCGGGGTTACCCACGGACGCGAGCGCTAGAACGGCGCCGCCGTGCGCATTTTGGACGCGCGCCACTAAACGCAGTTCGATTTTCTCGGAAACGCCAACTGCTGCAGAAAATTCATCACTCTTCCCAGCGCGACACGAAAGGATGCGTCGTTTCCACCGAGTCTGTGACCGCGGGATTCGACGAGAACCTCGGACGCACGCGTGTGCGGTGGCGACGACTACAGCCGTCATCACGCACCGTCCACCACGCGGTCGAGTGCGTGTCACCGACTGATGCCCGGACGGAAAATGGAAATGAAAAAGTCGTCGTTCTGTTCGTCGCGCTTTTTGACGTCATCGGATCTGAAACCCTACGGCCAGTCCCACACGCACGCGCGCGCGCGAAGGCGCGTTGCCGCGGCGTCTGTTTTGCGGCGTGACTCGCAGAAAGCCCGCGATGCGCACGCTTTGGACGTCCTCGGCCGTGGAGCGCGTGCTGGCCGGCCGGGCCCAGGGAGAGTTGTCTGGGTCGGGCAGAATCGGTAATGGCGAGAGTAAAGGACCAGACGAACCAACGATCGACGAGCATGACGTTTCCGACACAGCGGGTTTGCCTCGCGTCGGGCGCGTCGACGCGTGGCGGCAACTGGGTTTCACGTCCGCGCGAGAAATGCGCGAGCACCACGGCAGTGACTTCTGGAAGTGCAACAAGAGGCGAACGCGGGGCGGCAAGGCGGCTTTGACCGAATCCGAATTTACTCAAATGATTGAGGGTGGGGATGATTTAAGCTCCATCTCGGGGAGCGAGACGGACGACTCCGACGACGACTCCGATGACGACGAAACCGATGAAGGACAAAAACACCTTTCAAACAACTCGACAAACAACCTTTCAATCAAGGTCGGGAGAACCACGTTCAGTGCGAAGCACGGCGCCGGGGAAGGCGCGCAGGTCGTCTGCGTCGGCGGCGACGGGACAAAGTTCGCGCTGTGGCGGTGCTTGGCGGGTACGCGTTGCATTTCCCAAATCGCAACACTGTTTACTGCCCCGTTCGTGACTGTTTGAGTGCACTACGTTCCGTAACATTTACCAGTACTGGCAACTGTTACATACGTCACAAGTGCACTGTTTGCCCATACATGCTACTTGGTGCCACTCGCGACTGACACTTTTATTTCACAACCGCAGGTCCGGATTCGCTTTTCCGGGGAAATCAGGTACTGGACACCGCGAAGGCTTTGAATTCTTTCGCCGACCTGAGAAACCGCCCAACGAAGCCCTGGGTCATCATCCTCGCCAGAGGAGGGCACTTCGCGTGCGCGGCGTTCGTGCCGAGTGGGTTTGTTGAAGTGAAGGAAAAGGTTTCCGGGAAAGACAAGAGTAAACACTCCGAATCTTTCGCCGAAAACGACCTCCTCAACTTGGTTCCAACCGCCGCGTCCATCGAGCACAAGACGTTCCACCGGTACGTGGTGCGGGCGAAAGCGGGGGGGCGGCAAAGCGGCAAGGACGGGGGAGGGAAGACTATTAAATCAGCCGGGAGTAGTATTCGGAGGGCGAACGAGCTGGCGCTTGAAAAGGAAATCCAGGAAACGCTGACGAACAAAACCTGGCGAGACATTTTGGAAAACGCGAATTTGATTTTCGTGAGCGCCAGTAAGACGGATACGAAAACGCTGTTCGCGAATGACTCCCCCGCGTTACAAAAATCAGACCAGCGATTACGAAGAGTCCCGTTCGCCACGAAACGGCCCACGTTCAACGAAACACGCAGAGTGGTTGGGAAACTGGCGTTGGCGAACTACGACGTTTTTGAATCTTTCGCAGATGGAGACGAAAAAACTGGTTTGAAACAACCCGGCGAACCCGCCAAAAACGACGACGTCGCTCCTCCCGACGCTTCTTTATCAGCTTCGCAGCGTTTGAGGTTACAGGAAGCCCGAGCTCGCACTGAACAAGCATCGGCGAGGGTTGGCGGGCTTAGCTTTGCGCATGGTGTTTTAAACGAAGAGGTGCTGGACGACGACGGTGCCGGTACGGACGCGTCGGGAATTCCGGGAATGAAAACATCGAGCCTTTCCAAAAAAGAAAAGGAAAAGGCGAAGAAACTGAGAGCCAAGGATCGCGCGGCTACGGAATCGGCGAAGAAATCGAACGAAGAAACCCCCCCGCCCGGAATCGAACCGGGCACGAAACCAACTCTCCCTGAACCTCAAACCAACGACCTGAAAGGAAACACGAAAGGAAGCAAAGCCGCGGCGCTGTTGGCCAAGGCGAAGCAGAGCCAATCCGCCAAAAGAAACGAAGCGGTGCGTTTTTTTTCGTCACTTTTTTTTTTCTTTTTGAGACTTTTTCCTTCCTCCCGTCGTCTCCTTTTTTTTAAGGAAGGTCCCGAGTTATTATTCATAATTTCCAAATCCATCACTGCTGACCTCCCACGACCAGGCTCTCGCCGCAGAACGACGCAACGCGTGCCTTGACGCAGCGCAAAAACGCACCGCCGCGGTCGTGGGGGCGACTCACCGAGGGGCGTTCGCGGGGGGCGGCGGCGGGAGCATCGCGGGGGGCGAACTTTAGCATGGCGGCGTCACTTTTTGGAAGGGCGCTTTTTTTAGCCGCGGCGATCGCCGCGGTGGAAGGCGGCCGCCGGGACGCCCGGCGCAGAAGTAAAAAGAGTAAGGTACCGAAGAAACCGCCTTCTAACACGAAATGAACCAAAGGTAAAGCAGTTGGGAAGACGGGTGGTACTGAAAAGAAGTAGACGGGTGTTTCTTTAGAGTTACCTTCTTTCAGGATTAAATACACCGCTTGCGGCCGCGCGAAAACTTGCTACCTCACCTCGGGCCTCTTTTCGCGGCTTTTTCCGACACGCTCTCCACCACGACTCCCGTGACGATCTCCCTGTCCGAAATCGCAAGGTCGTTCTGCGTCAACGCCCTACCCGAGGCGTTTCCGTCCGCCCCAAAGGCGCTCGCCAAATTTCTCACGTCCGCGCTCGTCATCGGGCCGTCGCCGTCGGGATCCGTGAACCGCCCGAGTTCGTCGACTTTCACTAAAACCCCGCCTGCCAGTAACAGCGCGTGTTCCGTTCGTAGCTCGGCGACGCACTCTCGGAGAAGCTGTGTGCTGCCAACCTCGCGTACGGTTCCGTTCGACGAATGCAAAATGATCGGCGCCGTTTTCGGATCCGGTTTCCAGCTGTCCCGGACCTCAACTAAAACAACCTCTTCCCGCAACGCCAGCTGCAGGGCGAGGACTTTGTTGTTCCCGAACTGCCACTGGACGTCGTTTTCGTCGTTGTTATCCAAATCCACGAGGACGTACTTGTACTCGTACATGTCGTCGGCGCGAATCGGTTGAGTGGCGGACCACACGCCATCGCCGCTCTGGTCGAACAAAACCACGTTCTCGACGCTCCAGTCGTTCCACGTACCGACCAGACCTACTTGCTTGCCGTGTGTCACGCCAGGGTCAATGGTTAGCGTAAACTTCACCGGAATGTCCGCCTGCTGGCGCGCCACGAGGTTGTTCTTGAGCGGCGGCGCTCCCTGCTTTTCCGTATCGCGGCGTTTGATTGACGCGGCAAGCTCTGAAAGTCGTCGTACTCGGTCCTCGTGGCTCGCCGAGTCCGCCATGGACTGGTTCAGCGAGCGCTGCAGCGCCGAGGTCTTACCCTCCATCGTCTGCAGCGCTTTTGTTAATTCCTCGATTCGCGCTGCCATCTCAGCAACCGTCTTGGCGTGCGCCCTCTCCTGGTTCCCCATGGCGTTCTCGTACTGAGCCCTCAGGTTGTAAAGTTCACTGTGTGATTCCTCGCGCAGTTTGTTCGTCATCGCGTCCATCGCGGTTGTCAACTCACTCCGCGCCGTCTCGAGCGCTGATTGAGATTCCTGTTCGTTCTTTGAGACTGCCGTTTCCGCCGCCGCAATCGCGACGCGCAGCTCCTCGCGTAACTCGCCAATCACGGCTTCCATCTCCGCAGAGGAAGTTTCCATCGTCCGGACCTTCTCCTTGTGCTGCTCGGTAAGCTCAGCCACGGTTTCTTCGTGCGCGCTCGTCAACATTTTGACGGTTTGTTCCAATTCCAACTTCGCTCGTTTCTGTTCCGAAGCGCTTTGTGAGATTAAATCTCCCAGCTCGCGTCGCGCGCAGGAAAGGTCGGTTTCAAGCACCGCCAACTTTAAAAGTTTTGCATCCAGCTCGCACCGTACCTCAGCGGAACTCATAGACAGCTTCCCGGTCAACTCTTTCTTGGCGTTCGTGGCGAGTTCAAGCGCCGCCCGCGCTTCGTGCATCGCCAAACTCAACGCGTCCATCTCCAACCGCAAAGCGTTCGTTTCTAACAGCGAACCGTGCAGCGCCCGCGCAGACTGCCCTAGGGCCTTTTCGTAGAACTCCTTGGTGCGATAGACCGCCATCGCGGCTGTTAACGCCACCGCGATGGGGATGGCTCGTTTCACTATGACTAAAAACGTTTGCGTTTCACTGGTTTGTTTTCCCAAAACTGTCGCCGCGTCGACGGGCGCCGGCGGTGTTTTCTTCATCACCATCGCGCTGACGTCAGGTAAAACAAAGTGTCAGTATTGTATATCGCGATGTATGGACAAACAGTCACCAGCTGAGAGATAAAACAGTGTGTCCCCGGATTTGGGAAACGCGCAACGCGTACCTCACCACGGCGCCGCCGACGCTGGCGGCGCCGTACTTCAGCAAAGAATCTGTACCCGCGTTCACCTTGCCGGGCATGAGCAAGGACGCGCCGATGACAAGCGGCCCGGCCAAAGCGAACTTGGCGAGCAAGAAGAATTTTGGGAATCCGCTCTTCTTTTTCGTCTTCGCGGGTTCGGAGGAAACAACGCCGTCCTAATACGTGTCCGGGTAAGGGTTACGGGTTAAGGTTACGGGTTAAGGTTTAGGTTCAGGGGTGAACAGAGGAAGAGTTTTTGGTCAGCCGAGTTTCCGGGACGGACATTCTCAAAAACATTCTCGAAAAAAGTCCAACACATCGTTTCGCGCCTTTTTCCAGGCGGCTGCCGCTTTCTTGGAAAGTCCCAAAGACCGTGTCGCGTACCTTGGGCACCGGCGGTGGGTCCGTCCATCGCGTTTCCGTGGCGTGCGCGGCGTTGACGGTGACGATTTTTTGTCGCGTCACGTTCACCGTGACGCGTCCCGACGCGCGTGAAAAAGAAACGCGGGTAGCACCGGGAGAAACGTGTGACCGGAAAGCCATGCCGCTTCCCACCGCGACTGCGAACGGCATCTCGTGTAGATTTCTACACGAGGATCGATCGTTCGAGGTCCGTGTACGCTTCCGAGTGCGGTCGAGGACGAGTTGGCGGGGTATTAACTTGGCGCGCCACAATTGTGTGCGCACAGCCCTGGTTAGCTGCGTGAGCTCGGCGAACCGGTGGGAGACGCGGGCGACAATGCTGCAGGGCGCGACGCTTCGGAGGTGTTGGTGCCGCGAGAATCACAGAAGGAATTTTTGCTTTAATTTCGCAGGTGTTATCGTGCCCGCGTGAATCACACGTCGTGCACGAGCGCTCCGACGGACGCTTCACAGGTCACCGACACAAGACGCTTCCCAGGTCACCGACACGAGCGTGGTGAACCGTTACGACGATGCGATAGCTGGACGCGGCTGGACGTGGAATCGGACGCGGCACCGTGGGACACGAGACGCGTTGGGAGGCAATAAACGGTGCTCGCATGGGAAGGAGAAAAGCAACTGCGCGGAGTGCAACCCCTGCCCCCACGGCAAGGTGAAAAACAGGTGTGTGGAGTGCAATGGGTGTCTTCACGGCAAGCGGAAAGACAGCTGCTTGGAGTGCAATCCCTGCCCCCACGGCAAGCGGAAAAGCAACTGCGTGGAGTGCAGCCCCTGCCCTCACGGCAGAATGAAACGCCACTGCGCGGAGTGCACCCCCTGCCCTCACGGCAAGCTCAAAAAGAACTGCGCGAATTGCAGGAGAGACTAGAGACTCTTCTGAGAGGTAGGCCTACCGGACTGGAAGAAACTCACGGAATTAAACAGGCAGAGCGCGTCGCGAAGACCCTCGGGGTGACGTGTGCTCTCGAGTTTATGTACAGTATTACAATCCACCAAACTCGGACGTCGCGGAACTCTGGCGAATGCGAGAGCTCCGTCGCGATGCGCTCAATTCAATCTAAAAGCCCACTTCCAGGGTCTCTTCGGGTATTGCGTTGATGTTGGGTATACTTTCAGAATTTCATCCGCTACCCTCGGCCAGTGTGAAAGCCCGTACAAAAAAGAAATCGCGAACGAAGAGTACTGCTCGCGAGACGGAAAGGCCGAAACCAACGTCACTCGCCAAACGTCAACGCGCCTCAAGCTCACGCCGCTTGCGCCTTCCCCTCGTCCTTCTCCAAAAGCACATCAAGCGTGGTTTCCAGGGTTTTAATCGTGTAGTCTTTGTTCGCGAGTTTGTCCAAACCGAACAAACCGATCCTGATTGTAAAAGCCGAAAGTGTCAGTCTCTCGTAAAGTGTATGAGTAAACAGTCGTGGTCATCGGGCCGATCAGGGGGGCGGATTGTGTTCATTGGGAAAGCCCCGCACCGAAACGTAAAGTTGCTCGGGGGTTCGTTGATCATAAACGGCACGCCCGCCGCGATTTGAAACCCCTTGGCTTTGAACCGGGCGAACATATCGGGCTTGTCCGTGTACCACACGCTGACGCCGGGGGCTTGGGATGGGTAAAACAAAGTGTCAGTCGGAGAATGGGCGAGTGCCTGGTTTGTGGGAGTTGCCAGTAGTGGTAAAGGTTACGGGTAGTGTTACTAGTGGTGCACCCAAAGAGGGGCATCAAACAGTGCCTGGATTTGGGAAACGCGCAACACGCACCTTCGAAACCGGGGGCGCTGACGGTCCTCAAACCTTTGCTCTTCATCATCGCCCGGCACTCGTCCCCAAGCGCCCACGCCGCGTCCGCGGCTCTGCCGAACCCCATCTCTTTCGTTTCCAAAGCTGCATCCCGGAACAGGTTCAACGCGTCCGTGGGCACTGTTATTGCAAAAAGAAAGTGTCAGTCTTGTACGGGCAAGCAGTGTTGGGATTTGGGAAAGGCCCAATACGTACTGGTGGTGTAGTACGCGAAACCTCCGCTGACGTAGCTGTCCATCACCTCGAGCCACTTCCGCATGTTGATCACCATGGACGTGGACGTGGTGTTCCGTGTGGCGTAATCGCCGCGCTCGCTTAACATCATCAGCGACGCGCACGCCGGGCCGGTCCATCCTGAGATGGGTAAAACAAAGTGTCAGTCTTGTACGGGCAAACAGTGTGCCTGGATTTGGGAAAGGCGCAACACGTACCTTTTTGCGGCGCGCTTAGGATGCAATCCACCCCCGTTTTCTTCATATCCACCCATACCGTTCCGGACGCGATGCAATCCAGCACGAACAAACCTCCGTGCGAGTGCACCGCCTCGGCGACTTTGGTGATGTAGTTCTCCGGAAGGATGATCCCCGTGGACGTTTCTACGTGCGGCGCGAACACCACGGCGGGTTTTTCTTTTTTGATCATCTCAACCACGGCGTCGATGTCATGCGGCGCGAACTTGTACGATTAAACAGAAAGTGTCAGCCTCGTATGGGCAATCGCAGAGCCGGTGTGTGGTGATTGGGAAACACGCACCTGCGGTTGCGGCGAGTTATCCACGGGTTGGCCTTTCACCACGATCGTTTCGCAGGGGATGCCGGTTTGCTCGAAAATATCCGTCCAGCGGTAGCTAAAGTACCCGTTGCGAAGCACTAAAACCTGTGGTTGGGAAGGAAAAGTGGTAAGTCTCGAGTCGGCGAGTATGGGTTCCTAACAGTTGCTAGTATTGGTGAACTTACCTTTTTTCCAGTCGCCCATTGCCGCGCAACGGCTTCCATCCCGAAGCTCCCGCTGCCTGGCATGACAATCACGGACGTGGCGTTGTAGGCTTCTTTTAACGTGTCGTTGATGTCGTTCATGATCTGTGTTTGTGTTGTATTTTTGCGGGAGGGAGGGACGGGTCAGCTCTGTTTGCACCAGGACTGCGGGTCTGTTAGCAGTACATTTTGTACGGCTTGTGTCTAAAGTCTAAGACACCTGCCGAAACTCTTCCAAAAAAACAAAAAAAAAACCTTTTGCCTTTTCTCGAGTCCCAACTCGTCCCTCATCGTCGTGTCCACGCGTTTTCGGGGGAATCGGAATCTCGGGATAAGACGCGTGCGATGCAGGTTTGCTGACGGTGCATCTCATCTGCTGGGAGACGTTGAGGCGTACGTGTCGGTGGCGTGTTCGCGTCGTGCTTCCTGCCACAAAGCATCGGTGGCCGGGGCTCGTGTATCAGCCGGACGATGCGACGGCGAAGCGGGTCGGGTTTTTCGCGACACTGCCAAAGGCGCGCGCGCGCGCGCGGCCCAGATCCCAGGCGCAAAACAGGCTTGTCTCGCTCTTTTTTCCGTCCGTTGCGTAAAACTCTCGATGTGTGTCGTACATCGCGCGCCTGACCCCCCCACCCAACCATACGTACCTTACAGAACGGCTTCGACATGTGGTTCATCGCCCTGTCCGTGTACACCACGGAGTACTCCAACAAACCCCCGGAGGACTCTAAGGACAACGGGCTTTTGTGGTACGGCTTGGACGGGTCATGCGGGCACTGATTGGCGAACGCTCGAAGGGCGGTACGGGATGGGTGGAAGGACCCGCGCGCGGCGACCGCGCGACTCGCAGCGCGACGCAGGGCGAACATCGTTTGTCACGTGTGGAAAACAGACGGCGTGCGCGTGGATGTGACCGGCTGTAGGAAACAGACAACACGACAAGGCGTTGTTGCGTCAAACGGTTTACACGTAGAACTTTGGTCGGCACTGGGGAAGGCACCCTCGCGAATTTTGAGCTGGAGAAGAGTCGTTTTCCTCGTTGTTACATGTTACGTCAGGACCGAGATCTCGAAAAGAGCAAGGCCACGGGTTGTCACTTGCGCCGCACACCTCAACCACCACGATGAACAACACCATGAACAGGCCTCCTTCCGCGGAGTTGAGCCGGGTTAAGTTCAAACTCCAAGATGACGCGATCGTGAACTCGTCACGCAAGTTCGTTATTTTAACCCCCCCCCCGGTGATGATATACGTCAAGAACCACGACCTACCCCGAACCACACACGAGCTGACAAACCACGTCAAGTGCGACGCCACCGGAAACGTGTTCCGCAAGAAGTGCGGAACAATATTCAACGACTTGACCAACCTTTACCAGCACGCCGTCGACGTCACCGGCACGAAAGGTGCGCCGCACAGGAAACACCACGAACGCCTCGTGGACGCGATCGAGCCAAACATGTGCCACATTCAAATGGGAGACGGGTTCTGGAGCGACGGATGTTTAGTCACGCACCCGTGAGACGACGGATGGTTACAAACGCATCATTCATTCACGAACCTGGTGTTATCTGTTCTTACAATGTACCCGCGCCCACGGGGACGGGAATGCAACGTCCCCACTTGATTACCTGGCAACCCCTACCTCAGCCCAACCGCTGTACTCAAAACCTCTTCTTCCCGCAAATGCGTCTGGAACTGCGCGACTTTGCGTTGCAAATCCTCTATTGATTTTCGTTTCTTCTCTGTGAATGTAAAAGAAAAGTGTCAGTCTTTCGTAATGTTCGTAACTTTATGAGCAAACAGGGCACTTGTGATGTATGTAGTGCCCTAAAACAATCACAGAGGGGCTGTAAACAGTGTTGGGATTTGGGAATCGCAATACGTACCGAGCACGTCCGCCAATCGGTTAACGTACAAATCAATAGCGCTCCCCGGTTTATCAACCTCCGCTAACAAACTCATTTCTTTCTTAACAAGATCCATGGTGCTTTCGATCTGCGTACGGTGCGCCTGAATCACCAACTCCTCCTCCTCCAAAATTACGTTGATCAACTCGTCGTGTGCCTTGGCCATTTCTTCTATATCGATGGGTGGGCCTATCCCGGCGGCGAACGCCCTGGCCTGCGCCGCCGCCAAAGCGCTGCCAGTCACGGGTTTCAACGAGGTGGGAGATCGCGTTTCTTTGGAACGTACAGTTGCGGGTTCGATTCCTGTTCGCGGTTTCACAGGAGAAGCGAGTTGCGTCTCGACGCCGACAACCTCTTCGTTGATTTTCGCAATCAACCCGCGCTTCGCGCCCAAGGCTTTGGTTGAAAACGCCGTGGTTTTCGGATCCACGGGAAGTTCTTGTTGCCCTCCAGACTGTTTACCCCTAAACCCGGAACCGCCGATACCGCCAACCAATGGCGCGACACAGAAGGTTTCCCGTCGTCGCGTAGACGCGGTGGACGGGCGGTCGGAGGGTAAGGCGTGGCCACCCAGCGAGTTGCGATTCCCGCCGCACGCGGTTTGCGGGCGCGACGAAGTACTGCCGCCGACGCGACGCTTCCCCATCAACAGTTCCGTGTACGTCGCGGTGCTCGGTCTGGTACCCGGCATCGCGCTTCGCGGACGTTCTTTCCTCGGTGACATTACGCCTCCACCTCCAGCACCAGCAACACCTCCCCCCCCGCCACCGCCTTTCGTGAGGAAAGCCTTGACCCTGTCCTCCTTTTCCTTTTTTTTCATGTCCACGAGCGCTTCGCTCTCGGCGCTTCGCCTGACCGCGTCCCGCACCCTCGCCGCCGCCGCCTTCGCCGCCGCTCTCGGGTCGAACTGGTTTTTTTGCGGCAAGTCTGACGACGACGACTCATTGTTGGGGCCCGACTCACCTCCCGCAGAGCCTCCTCGCGCAGAAACGTTACCCCCCGCGCTCATCGCGCGGGCGATTCTCGACTGCCCGCCGCGCTCGCGCGCGGAGGCGTGGCCGGGGTTCGAGGAGTTACCCTTGTCGTTCGATACGTTACCCTTGTCGCTTTGCAAAGTGACGGTCGCCACTCCACTACCGCCGACGGGGGTGACGCCATCAGGGGCGTAGCCGGGTCGGTTCGTGGTGGTTACGGGTCGGTTGACACCGCCGGCGTTGGAACCCGAACCCGTCCCGTCGTTATCCAAAGCATCACCCGCGCCCCTTAATTCCTTAACCCGGTACGCGTACCGCAGGGTGTTTAAAGTGTGTTCGCAGCTCCCCGTGGCGGGCGAGATATTGGCGATCATCACCGTCCGCGAGTCACCCATGAACGAGTCCCTTAACACTTCCGTGAGTTTCGACCCGCGAAACGGAACGTGCCCGCTGCCCCGGTCCTGATAACAATAAAAGAAAGTGTCAGTATTTCGTAATGTGTATGAGTAATTACTCTGGACAATTGGCAACAGTCGGAGGGATTTGGGAAATGCAACACGTACCAACGCCCGGATGCACTCCTTCAGCGCCAACAAGCTTTTGTTTATTTCAGCGCCTTCCAGCCGAGTTTTCGCGTCGTTCTCCGAGGTATCCGCGCCCCGCTCGCTTCCCGCCAAGTCCACGAAACTCAGCTTCCCGTGCACAGCCGCGTGGTTCGCCCGTGACTTTCCAGTCAGCTTTTTCCGCTGCGCGAGGACGTGCTCGGGGACGTTCTTGTTCTCGTCATCCGTTCCGTCGTTTTTCTTGCGTAACACAAACTGCATGATAGCGTGTGACCGCGACGACTCCGCGTTCGCACCGGTTGAACCCACGCACCGCGCCGCCGAGCCGTGGTCGATGAGCGCCTCCACCAGCTCCACATCAAAAACCGGAAACTCCTTTAACCCGACCACGCACATCTGCGACCGCGCGTCTTGCGATGGGTAAAACAAAGTGTCAGTGTTGAGTCGGCGAGTGTTGGTGTACTGTATTGGGCGATGTATGGACAAACAGTCACCAGCTGAGAGATAAAACAGTGTACTTGTGATGTATTTGTAAGAGGTACCAGTACTGTAAGTGTTACCAGTAGTGCACAGTAATAGTCACGTAGGGGCGGTACACAGTCGGGGGGATTTGGGAAGGGCCAAACACGAACCTTCGCGTATCACGAGCTTCTCGCGGCCGTTTAAAAGGTCGTAAACCTTGCCTCCGTAGATCTCGAAGTAGGACACGCACAAGGAAAGATTTTCGTGCTTGGGGTTATTGTTCAGTTCGTTGAGAATCTCGGAACACGCCCTGATTGGCAACGGGTTCATGGTGTACGTTTTGCCGCTCCCCGTTTGCCCGTACGCGAAACAAGTCACTTTGCACTTGTCGAAAATCGTCCCAACTAGCGGCGCGACAGTGGTGCGGTACACCGTGTCGTTTGAAACGTCGGGAGAGTACACGTCGTCGAACGTGAACGTGTGCGTCTCCGTGTACTCGGTGAGGTCGACCTTGGTTTTGGGTTCCCAAACCGTCAAGCTGGAGGTTGTTTTTTGTGGTGCAGGTTTCGCACCGTCGGTTCCTGAGTTACCAGGACCGGCGTCCGACGCGTCAACCGTCGTGTCCACCGTCACCACGTCCGTTTCCTCGCGCGATAGTTCCTTCGCGTTCAACGGGCGTTTCCGCACCACCACCCGGATCCGGGGCTGGTCCGCGGGTAACGGCACTAGGTTGTGGTGTGTTTGTCGAACTTGCAATGACGGTTGGTTCTTCGTTCGTCTCGCAGCATCGTCAATCGTAAACGGCGTCTTCGACGGATCCAGCGCTATTTCTTTTTCCTTCGCGGGTACCTTTTCCGACTTTTCAGAAACAGTAACAGCATGAGTTGTTTGCTCCACAACCGGGCCTGAAGTGGTTGACGTGGTGAGCACACCCACGCCTTCAGATGACGAAGTACGGTGTTCCCTCGAACGCTGTCGCAGCTGTTCCAGTGGCGACTCTTTCTTCGCGACGTCGTCGTTCCCCAACGCCGTTGGACTCGGCACGAATGGGTTTTTATGCCCTCCCAAACCTCCTTTCGCCATCGGGGACAGGAGAAACTCGTCGTGCTCCTCCGCGTGGACGTCCAGAAGCCCGTGCGACGTGCGTACAGGATCCGCGGGCAAAAATGTTTCGCTCTCATCCGACGCGTCAATCCACCGCGCGTGACTACGCGCGGTCGACTTTGCCTTGTTCACGTCGTTCGCGATGACGTGCCTTTTTACCAACCCGTGTGCCACCCCGTCATCCCCGTTCGGCCCAAACACCCCTTCCAAGTTAAGGTTCTTTATTAGCCGAAAAAGAGTCTGTTTATGCGCCACGTCCGTCACGCCGAATTGGACGAAATCTACCATCCCCAGGGCGCCAAACTCGTGTTCGTTTACCGAGGCGAAAACGTCGTGGTACAAACCAAGGCCCGCTTTGTGTAGCCAGGCCCGGACGCGGCTTCCTGGTTTGTGCGGGGCGTTGCCGTCGTTGCGGCGCAGCACGGAAGGGGCGGGCATGTTTCAACGTGTTTGCAGGTACACTGCAGGGGCCACACGGTCGATCGGTTCTTTAAACGAATAAACGGGGACGACGAACCAAACGAGCCGATCCGCGAAGAAGTGTCGAAGGTATCGAGGTCCCCTTTCCCTTGCCCGTGATGCGTCTGCCGAATGTCCACCCTCAACCCTTGTCACCGCCCCTAACCACGAACTCGTCAACACTTCGCTCGTGCTGGTCCGGTCTGAGAGAGTGTGCGTGGGGAACTCGGGGGAAAGAAACAGCTGCCCATTTTAGTTAACCCCCGAGGCTGTTCGAAGAAAAAGGGACAAATCAACGCGACTTTCCGCTTTCTGGCGACTGATAAAGCTGTGACGATGGATGAAAATCCCGAGAAGAAAAAAAATCCCTGCAAAGTTGAAATACCAGGTACCTCTAGCTAGTGTGCCGCGTGCTCATCAGATCCTCGCCGCGACCGTCGCGGCGAGGGGTACAGAAATGACGTTCGGCGGTGCCTCCCCACGCGGCGGTTCGATTCCTGCGGGTGGCGACGACGGGTACCCGGCTCCCGGGTTCGCGAACGCGGTGGAAAGCGGTGTCGGGTCCGCGGTGTTTGGCGTTGCCTCGAGTGACGCGAACGATGGGGTGCGCGTGACGCACGCCGACGCCACCCGCGGTGCGGTGATTAGGGCGTTTATCGCAGAGCACCGGACCCGACGTGATAGCAACACCAACCCTACCCCGTCCTCCTGGGGTGTAAGAAATAACGTCGACGCGTTACTGGACTCGATGGAAGCCGCGACGAGTGCGACGACACGTGCGGGAGGTGCTGGGTACGACACGGTGCCTCTTTTGCGAACGACCGACGACGCATTGTTCCCGTCGCTGCACGCGGCGGGGGGTGGAGTAGTACACGGAGGTACTACCACTACCGGTACTGAAAATAACCAATCAGCAGAAGGTACCGCCGCCCGAGGTACGTTCGGCATAGACGTCCGAGCTGCGGCGCGGTGGCTGGAGCACTCCGTGCCGGTGGCCGCGATTCTTTGCTTTGCGTTTTTGCTTAAACACGTCGCGTACATCGCGGCGTTCGGGTGGTGCGCCGTGGCGTTCCACCGAGCGGACGACGGGTTGCGGAACGCGGTGGGGTTGCGTAGCGCGGAGAGTGTCGGTAGTTCTACGGAAGAAGAAATAGATGCCGGGAACGACGCGTTGGATACAACGCCGGTGGTGCGTGGTAACCGCGCAAACGCGGAGAGTCCGAGCAACACAAGTACCCGTACTGCAAGTACTGCGAGTTCGCCGATACGCCACCACGCGCGCGTGTCCGCGGTGATGGCTGTGCTCGGCATTTGTTTATCCGCGATATTAGTCGTCGCCGCGTTGTTTCCGGGTGACTCGTTCTGGGACGCGGTACGTGTTGCTTGTTTCCCAAATATAGACTCCACGTTTTATCTCTCAGCTGGCGACTGTTTGTCCATACATCGCCCAACACGCGAAGACTGACACTTTCTTTTATTCATCGTAAGTTGGTGTTGCGGTTCGCGCGTCGCGACGACCGCTTTTCCTTCACCGACGCGCTTTGGCGGTCAGGCATGGCGGACGTGTTAACACGAACAGTCACGGTGTTCGTCAAAGGGGCTTTTTTGTTACTAACCGACGTACGCGACAGCCAGGGAAGAGGGAAAAAAAAAAGGAGCACCGGGGGCGTCACCGGGGTTCGCAGTGAGCAAACAGTCACGACGACTCGTCATTCGGTTCGTGAAACCCGTTTGAAACGGCGCGCCGAAGGGGCCGCGCTCGCGGTTGCGGAGCACATTTCCTTACTCCTGAGGTGCGTCTTGCCGATCACCACGTGGTTTGCCTATTTCATGGGACCGCCAATTTCAGCGCTACGCGTCGGTGTTGTCAGCGCTGATATGGACGACTTGCAGCGATTAGGGCGGTGCGCTGCGACCGGTGCTTACCTAGCCGTGAAGGCGCGACAACTCTTCGTTACTGGTGTCGGTGTGAAGGAGTCTTTCCTTACCTACGCCAAAAAAATAACGGACAAAACCGGGTTTGGCGCTGGGACGACTAGTAGTACCGAGTCTGAAATCGAAGCCGCGTCCAACGAGTGTACCGTTTGTTGCGACGTTTTCGAGGACCCGGTGACGCTTACGTGCGGGCACGTTTTCTGCGAAAAGTGCGTGTGGGAGTGGTTTCAACGCTCGCGACAGTGCCCGCTGTGCCGAGCCGTGGTGGCGGGTAATTCGTGCGGCGCCATCGAGCACGGCGACGGCGCCACGGTCGCGTTTCCGTACGTGTTTTAGTCTTTAGTCGCGGTGGACGGGCGGAAATCACAATAGCGTGGGTAATAACCGGTACTCACAATATAAACAGTGTTGAGGGTTACGTGACTCTCTTTATACCGAACGTTCCAACAGTTGACGTTCCAACAACACACAACACACGCCTCACAGCGCAGAGACGTCGATTTCGGCAAGCGCTTGCAACAAAACACTCCACGTGGGTTTGAACACGCTCGGGACGTTCTTGCCAATCGGCGACGGGGCGCTCCTT
>Ga0115004_10001263_pt1 | contig 20568 bp, 14 predicted proteins | sample ArcticOcean_MG_C_10_FD_88737 | JGI IMG/M metagenome (GOLD analysis project Ga0115004, IMG submission 88737) | Marine microbial communities from western Arctic Ocean - ArcticOcean_MG_CB11_90 | ecosystem: Environmental > Aquatic > Marine > Oceanic | place: Arctic Ocean: Canada Basin | collected... | reverse complement strand
TATTTTCTACAGAAGTTGGTGACGGAAGTTCACTTGTTTTCACGAAGTTAGACTTCTGGTTATTTTTCCTAATCGTAATGGTAATCTTCTCGTTTTTAAACAAAAAGAAACTTGTTCGAAGTATCTTTCTAACCGCGATCAGCTTATTCTTTTTCTATAAGACATCAGGTCTTTACATGTTGCTTTTGATCATCAGTGTCGCATTCAACTACTTCTTAGGAATACGAATATTTAAATCTAAAAAAGATATTAATCGAAAGTGGATTATTGCTGTTTCCGCAATATTCAACCTGCTCATTCTAGGGTACTTTAAATATGCCTATTTTTTTACAGCGTCGTTCAACGAGATGTTTCATACGAACTACGAGCTTATCAATCAATTTGCACAATTTGGAAATAGCTTTTTTGATGATACGCCATTCGTAGAAAAGATTCTTTTACCCGTTGGCGTTTCCTTCTTCACCTTCCAAAACATCAGTTATGTAGTAGACATTTACCGTAAAGAAATTAAGCCCGTAAAAAACTTCTTTCACTATTCATTCTTCGTAACTTTCTTTCCGCAATTAGTAATGGGGCCAATTGTACGTGCACGCGATTTCATTCCTCAAATTGACAAGCCATTTCTTTTAACTAAAAATGATTTCAGCTGGTCGATTATACAGATTGTAAAAGGTCTGGTAAAGAAAATTGTGATTGCTGACTTCTTGATTGTGTACTTTATTGACAAGCTACTTTTTACGGAAACCTTTACGTTTGAAGAGCCCGGTTTTGTTTACGTGATTGTGATGTGGGCCTATTCTATTCATATCTACGCAGACTTCTCCGGATACACCGATATTGCAATTGGATTATCTCGTTTAATGGGGTTCAAGCTGAAACCAAATTTCAACTCACCATACAAAGCAATTAACGTTGCTGACTTCTGGAGAAGATGGCATATATCACTGGGTTCTTGGCTAAAAGATTACTTGTACATTCCACTCGGAGGAAATAGAACTGGAGGTATAGGTTCATACATTGCCATCGCTCTCATTTTTACTTTTCTTGTGTTTATTACACAATGGTGGGAACTGCTATGGATTTATAGTGGACTAACAGTTGTCTACCTATTAGGGGTTGCTTTTATTAACGATTTTAAACGCTATGTCCACCGTGACTTAAACCTTATAATTACGATGGTTGCGGGTGGATTATGGCATGGACCAAGTGAGAATTTCGTGATTTGGGGAGTAATGAATGGATGTGCACTTTTAGTTTATAAGTACTGGAAAAGAATCAGTTTTTATGAAAATTCAAAATGGCTTATTGTGCACTTTTGGAAGATTTTCTTCACGTTTAACTTCATCACATTTACACGTATTTGGTTTAAACTAGATGAGGCCCGAATAGGTCCTTTTAAAGAAGCTGGTTTAACAGATGCAGAAGCTGATAAGTTACCAATGGATTTACTGAATCGTATTGCGTTTAATTTTAACTTTTCAATGAGCTACTTCTTAGATTTCATTGCAATCTATCAAGTCCCATTAATCATAATGTTAGCCGGATTCTTCGTTCACTGGTTACCCGATAAAATAAAAAATATTTATGAAAAAGCATTTACTGCTATGCCGATGTGGTTACAAGTAATTAGCGTTGCTATGATTATAGTTCTAATGTATCAAGCAATTGGCGCGGAGCAGCCTCCATTTGTTTATTTACAGTTTTAAGGTTTAAATAAAAGCGCATCATTTAAGTGGTTTTTTTGTGGGCCTCTCGGTCCTTCTCTCCAGCTTTTACAACCATTTAATTAGTCCTTTTGAATAGTCTAAAGAAGCACAGTTTTCTCCAATACAAGGCATAGAAATTCAAGATATCAACAACGATGGGATTCAAGATGTTGTCTGCGTTGGGAATCTATATGAGACTGAAGTTGAAACAGCTAGACACGATGCCGGAAGAGGAGAATGTCTACTTGGAACGGGGGATGGTCACTTTGTTCCAATGAGTATATATGAATCTGGATTCTATTTTCAAGACAACGTAAAAAGCTTGAAAAGTATTAGAATAGGCGAAGGAACTACTTTTTTGATTGGAATAAACAACGGTATTTTGAAGGGTATTACATTAAAATAGAAGACCCCCACTTTAAAACTCAAACTTCAGTTGAACAGAGACACTCTTTGAGTCTTTCTCATTATCTAATTTCGTTAACGTAATACCAAGTAATCGAACACTCTGTTTTGGTTTCTCTTGATAAATAAGGTCTCTAACGATTGGGAAGAAATCCCTTTTTAAGTGTATAAAATCAGTAATTGTTTTACTTCGTGTTTGCGTGGTAAAGTCAGAATACTTTAACTTAACCGTAACGGTTTTCCCTTTTACATTGCTATTGATTAAACGTTTTTCAAGTTCATCCCCAATCTTATCTAATTGCTCTAACATAAAGTCTTCGGTGCTTAAATCTTTCAAAAACGTACGTTCCGCAGCAATCGATTTCCTTATACGATCCGGCTGGACTTCACTGTGTTGAATTCCACGAACAATGTTGTAGAAATGCTGTCCTGATTTTCCAAAATGCGTTATCAAATAATCAACCGTCTGTTCTTTGAGTTGCCTCCCCGTAAAGATACCATGTAGATGTAATTTTGCAGCTGTCACTTTTCCTACTCCAAAAAATTTATCTATCGGTAGGTATTCTAAAAAATGAAGAACCTCATCCGGCTCAATCGTTTTCTGTCCGTTCGGCTTATTAATATCCGATGCAATCTTTGCAGTAAACTTATTAATTGAAATCCCCGCTGATGCATACAACCCGACTTCCTCTTTGATACGCCTTCGGATTTCCTCAGCAATCAAACTTGCTGACGGATTATTCACTTTGTTTTCTGTTACATCTAAAAAAGCCTCATCCAATGATAATGGCTCTACCAAATCGGTATAATCGAAAAAAATACTGCGTATTTGACTGCTGATTTCTTTATAGCGCTCAAAACGCGGCTTCACAAAAATCAATTGAGGGCAACGTCTGACTGCAATAATACTGGCCATGGCTGACTTCACTCCGAACTTCCGTGCCTCGTAACTTGCTGCGGCAACAACACCACGTTCTTTCGATCCACCAACGGCGATTGGCCTTCCTCTCAATTCAGGATTGTCCATCTGTTCAACAGAAGCGTAAAACGCATCCATATCTATATGAATTATCTTTTTTAAGGGAAGCATCTTGATGTTTAATCGTTATGCTGATTGATCTAGTTTTTTAACCATCGTCAAGATCGTTGCCAACGCAACAGTCTCTCCTGTTTCATCAAACATATCAACAAAAAACTTTACAATTCCTTTTGCGATATCATTCTCATCTTTTTTCTCTTGGTCAATTTTCTCTTTCACTGTAAAACGAACCCCAACAGTTGTTCCAGGATAAACTGGCTTCGTAAATCTAGCTTCTTCAACACCATAATTCAATAATACTGGTCCTTTTTTAGGATCAACGAATAATCCAGCTGCTTTAGATAACAAAAAATAACCATGCGCTACACGCTGTTCGAAGATTGTTCCCTCCAAGGATGTTTCATCCATGTGAGCATAAAAATTATCTCCAGATACATTCGCGAAGTTTGTAATATCAGTAAGAGTAACCGTATGTTTGTGTGTAAATACAGTGTCACCAATATTTAACTCTTCAAAATGTTGCCTAAATACATGAGGGTTTGCCTCTGGCATTTCAGCACCAACCTGGAACTGTTCTGTAATCTTCGTAATTGTTGTTGGGTGACCTTGAATTGCGGTACGTTGCATGTAATGCATAACACCTCTTTTCCCTCCCATTTCCTCGCCACCGCCGGCACGACCAGGTCCGCCATGTGTTAATAATGGCATTGGGGAACCGTGCCCTGTACTTTCCTTCGCACAATCTTTATTCAAGACTAATATCCGCCCATGCATACTCGCAGCGCCAATAACGAACTCTTTTCCTTCGTCATCATTTGGTGTAACGATAGATGAAACCAATGAGCCTTTACCCATACGAGAAAGTTCGATTGCATCATCGATGTTTTTATAGGGCATGATTGTAGAAACTGGTCCAAATGCTTCAATACTATGAACATCTATGTTCGTGTAAGGATTATTATTTCTGAATAAGATTGGTGAGAAAAATGCACCCTTGTCTTTATCAGCTCCTTTAACTTCAAAATTATCTAAATCACCAAAAATGATGTCTTGAGATTTAGCTAACAATTCAACACTCGCGCGAACGCGGTCCACTTGAGTTCTTGTTGCTAATGCTCCCATTCGAACACCTTCTTCACTTGGATTACCAATAACAATTGAAGCCAAACGTGCTGTAATTCCTTTTTGAACTTCTTCAATGAAATCCTCAGGAACTAATATTCGTCGCACTGCAGTACATTTCTGCCCTGCCTTCACTGTGATTTCTTTAACCGTTTCTTTAATGAACAAATCAAACTCGGCCGTTCCTGGAGTTGCATACTTCCCTAAAACTGTTGCGTTTAATGAATCTGCTTCTAGATTGAAAGGAACACTTTCTTCCAATATACGAGGTAGCCCTTTTAATAGTTTTCCTGTATGTGCAGAACCCGTAAACGTTACTACATCTTCAGAAGACGCATGATCAATAATGCCACGACCCAATCCACAAATTAATTGAAGAGACCCTTCAGGTAAAATCTTAGAATCAATAATATCTCTAACCATTACTTCAGTTAAGAAGCATGTATACTCTGATGGTTTAACCACGGCTGGAACACCTGCCATAAAGTTAACCGCTACTTTCTCTAGCATTCCCCAAATTGGAAAATTGAATGCATTAATATGAATTGCAACTCCACGTTTAGGAACCTGAATATGATGACCTATAAATGAACCTTCTTTTGAAAGAGGAGCAAAAACACCATCTACATTATAGGGTAAGTCGGGGAATTGTCTTCTTAAAGACGCATTTGCGAATAAGTTTCCTATTCCACCTTCGATGTCAATCCAAGAGTCAATTTTAGTTGCTCCAGTTAAAGCGCTTACCTCATAATACTTACGTTTTTTTTCTAACAAATGGAAAGCCAAAGCTTTAAGCATACGGCCCCTTTCTTGGAAGGTCATTTTGCGTAATTTTTCACCGCCAGTCTTACGACCATACTTAAGTATCGCTTCATAATCAAGCCCAGCGCTAGACGCCTCCCCTATTTTGGCTCCTGTAATAGCATTGTATAGATTTGTCTCAACACCGTCTCCGTCAATCCATTGACCTTGAGCATAATTTTGATATCGTTGCATTTTTCTTGTATTTTTCCAACGCTAAGATAACCAATTATTAGATGACACTGAACAAAGATGACACGAACATTTTTAACGCTCCTTTGATTACTTAGAGTCGTAAGTGTAACCTAATAATCTAAGGCGTTTACTTCTTAAGACACAAAGACTCTTTAACTACGAAGTATACACTAGTGCTTTATACTGTATTAATTTAATTGTAAATACTTATTTGAGAGAAAAAAACTGAGACAATTAAGGATAAAGGCTAATGCTCTAAATTTTAGTAAACTGAATTAAGAGATATAATAGTGATTATGTAACGAAAAATAATTCATCAGCGTTTTCACGAATCCACATTAATGTTTGGCGGATTTCATCCAAATCAAAAGAAGTAACTAGCTTCATACGGTGCTCTTTAAAATGAGAAATTCCCTTAAAGTAATTTGTATAGTGACGCTTCATTTCAGCGATTCCTAGAATTTCACCCTTCCATTTAACACTCATCTCTAAATGTTGAATACAGGCATCTACTCTATTCTGAACCGTAGGTTTAGATAAATGCTCACCTGTTTTTGCAAAGTGCTTAATTTCATTAAAAATCCATGGGTATCCAATACTTGCTCTTCCGATCATGATTCCATCCACATTATACCGGTTCTTATATTCCACTGCTTTCTCAGGAGTTGTAATATCTCCATTACCAAAAACTGGGATTTTCATTCGAGGGTTATGTTTCACATCCGCAATGAGACTCCAATCTGCTTCACCCTTATACATCTGCTTACGGGTGCGCCCGTGAATTGAAATAGCTTCAATTCCAACATCCTGCAAACGCTCAGCAACCTCTACAATATACTTTGAACTTTCGTCCCACCCTAAGCGTGTTTTAACGGTCACAGGTAGCTTCGTTGATTTCACTATCTCACGAGTCATCTCTATCATCTTTGGTATATCTTGAAGGATTCCTGCGCCTGCACCTTTGCATGCCACTTTCTTAACAGGGCACCCATAGTTGATGTCAATAATATCAGGATTTGTTTTCTCTGTAATTTCGGTAGCCATTTTCATGCTCTCGATATCATAGCCAAAAATTTGAATTCCTATTGGGCGCTCATATTCAAAAATATCTAGCTTTTGTACACTTTTTACGGCATCACGTATTAAACCTTCTGAAGAAATAAACTCAGTATACATTAAATCCGCACCATGTTCTTTACACAATGCACGGAAAGGTGGATCACTTACATCTTCCATGGGAGCAAGTAAAAGTGGAAACTCTCCTAAATCTATATCACGGATTTTTGCCATAACTAGGGCGAAGATAGCTTGAATAGTTAAATTATTCTGTACAAAACATCATGATTTTGAATCCTTTTTTAGAATTTAATTGACTGATTAGAATAAAATTAGTCTTACAAAGACTATAAAAAATATAAACGACTGTATAAACTGGTGTTAAAAAAGAATTATCTCTTTAAAAAAGAGAAAGAAAAAAGCCAAGAAGCTTCAGTAAAATGAATCGTTTATTCAATAAGATTGATGATTAATTATGATATATCAATTTCCTCACCTATCTTTGCGTCAATTATATATTTAATAAATTATTATCATGAGTAAAGGAACAGTAAAATTCTTCAATGAAGAAAAAGGATTTGGATTCATCACTGAAGAAGGTTCAAGTAATGATCATTTCGTACACGTTTCTGGGTTAATCGACGAGATCCGTGAAGGTGACGAAGTTGAGTTTGAACTTCAGGAAGGTAGAAAAGGAATGAATGCAGTAGACGTAAAAGTAGTACAGTAGTATTTATATTTTATTTTTTATTGGAAGAGCTTATCACATGTGATAAGCTCTTTTTTTTGACCTATCCCAAAACATGACAAGAAAATGCGATAAGCATCAATAAAATTGATAGCTCTCTTTTTAATGGGAAAAGAGATTTAAATTAACCGTCTTTTAACCCTTTTAAGAATACTATTTTCATACGGATTAGTCGTCTATCACAAATTCTTCTTTATTTTCTGCTTCTGATTGCTTTTTCCATTTACTTAACACCCTTGAAATCTTCGTATCCTTCTTCGGTTTTTCAACTTCTATAACTGGATCGAATTGATTCACCGGATCGAATTGAATTATCAACTCTTCTTTTGGCTCATTAGACTTTATATATCCCTTCACTGTAGAATCATTTTTATACAGCCCGAATTCAGATTTTAAAATAGACTTGATATCCTCTTTTTCCGCTTCACGATTTTCTTTAGACATTTCCTTACGAGATTGTTTATCCCATTCAATAGTCGGGTCATATATATCCCCATACATACGCATAAAGACCTGTACTCCTGAGCCATCATCTAAAATCTCACCAAACTCACTTTTCTTAGTTCTTTTCAAATCACGTAGCCTAAAACCAAATCGGTAATCAATTTGATTATCGAATGTATGCTTACCGGAAGCCTCAATCTCTATAGCGGATGACACAATTGACATGGATGGAATTGTAAGCTCTCCATCTTGGATAATCAGCGTATTTTTTAATTGATTAAATTTCAAATCCTTTAGTTTACGGCCAAATATCGAGAGATTCTCCTTACCGAAAAATACTTTAAGGCTACTTTTCTTTAAACTTTGAATAATTTCATCAAAAGTATTCACTTTCTTTAATCGACCATCATCTATTTGAATTACAATTGTTGCTTTAATCGCTTTTGAGATTACCCCTGAACGCAAATCAAATGGTGCCTCAAAAGTAAGGTTTGCTTTTGCTACTCCCTCGATATTACTGCTCGATATTACATCTTGATTGAAATTATCCCACTCTTTAAATAAGCTGGTCACATTGATGTTTTTCGACACCAGTTGACTCGATATATTAAAAATCTCAGGGGCTCGTTCTTCAATCTTTAATGACCCTACCACATCTGCCCCTCCATTTCTAACTGAAATTCGAGGGAAATGAATGATTCGCTTATAAATAGACATATTACCTTTCAAAGCATCAAACTTATGCTCTTCGTACCTCAATGAGCCAACGTCCAAAAGTACGGTTCCATCAATATTGTATGGCAAAACAAACTGTCGCCCACGTTCCAAAATATCTTCCTTAGCGTCCGCTCCAAGATCTTCTATATTGATCTTATTACCTGTAATTTGAATATCTGTGTTTAAATTTCCCACACCACTGAAGTAGTCCACAATATTCTTAAATATACCATTTACTCTAAAGTCTGACTCGCCAATATTTAAGGAAACATCCTCCAAGCCAGCTTCATTATTCCTAAGATAAACAAGTCCATTAATTGACTTAAATACCCGTTTATCATCTATAAAAGAAAAATTAACATTATCCATTCTTAAATCCCCTTCGCATTTATCAATGTAGTACTCCATTGTTTCTGCTTTGGTTGATTTTCCTTGAACTATAAAATCCGTATTTAAATCTACGGTCCCTGTTAACATTTCTATATTTGGCACTCTAAAAAGTGAGTGCCACACTGCTAAATCAATCAATCCGTTTGCCTTTCCTTTAAATAAAGGGGTTTCAAATTGTGTTACTCTTAAGTTCCCTTTAAACGGCCCACTACTCGTTTGAAATGAAACATTTTGAAGATCGAGACTTTCTTTGGTTGGCCCTCCTTTATTGGAATAGCTCCCTTCTAATTTGAGGTTTTTGATTGTGACCCCTCTATTAGGGCTCTTAAGCACACCACCTTTAACACCGAAATCACATTCAACATTAACAGGTTTCCTTGGGTCTTTATCCCCTGAAATAAGCAAATCAAATAAAAGAGCGCCTTGTCCAGAGAATCTCTTCACATCAGCGACGTACTGGATCGCAAGGTTATTAGCAACATCTTGAATATAAATGTTTTTGCCGCGAAGGTTAAATGTAAATCCATCATCCCGAACATCTCCTTGAAAATCAAATGGTAAGTTTGCAATTGATATTGTTGACTTAGGAATGTTGATGATACTAGAATCTTGATTCACATTAACTGCAATATTTAGTTTCGCAGGTTGATTATTCACCAATGTGATACTGCCTGAACGTGCTGCTATGATTTGTAAATCACTTACCGCTGAAACGGTGAATACTGAAGAGCTAAATTGTCCCATCAAGGACATGGAATTGATCTTAGTAAGATACTCTTGATTGGTGGCATCATTAATATAATCAAATCTGAAATCTTCAAATTCAACAATGTCTAAGTTCAATTCAAGCCTGCTTTGTTCAACGTCTACTGTGTCTTCTTTTATAATATCATAATTATTCAATCCTCTCGAATTGACTTTTATCTTAAGTATTCCTGGAGAAACTTCAAGTGATTTAACTGTGTAATTCTCACGCCAGATGTCTAATGGATTCAATTTACATCGAATTCTATCTGAATAAAGTAATGTGTCTAGTTCCGTAGAGCCTTGATATGAGTCTTGAATAAATACCTCTTTAAAATCGACAGACAAGTTTGGGAAAGATCCCCAAAAGGCAAGGTCAACTTTTGCTACAGAAACCTTTCCTTTAAGATTTTTGTTTACTTGATTGATGACTACATTACATATGTCATCCTTAAAAATATAGAGCGCACCTGTAATTAGCAGTAACAATCCAACAAGAATTCCACTGAACCAAATGAAGATCCTGAAAATGCGCGTTTTCGGCATGAAACAAAAATATCGGTTAAAAGGATTCAATCTGCAATTCTCTACTTTACTTATTAACGTATATGTGTTTGGATTTGTTACTATTTAAGTCTACTTTAACATAAGTTGTGTTTATTCTAAAAGCGGCTATGACTAGTAAATATACCATCCTAAAGTCAAGCAACTAAAATGATTTGTTATATATTTCTATAGTATTACCTTTGCTTTTAAAAAAAATAAGAATGAGTTTACTTACAGTAGGTTCCGTTGCCTTTGATGCAATTGAGACCCCTTTCGGCAAAACAGACAAAATAATTGGTGGTGCAGGAACCTATATCGCTTTGGCTTCTTCCTTTTACAATATCGAACAGAACATTATCTCAGTAGTTGGAGAAGACTTTCCACAAGAGATGTTGAATCAATTAAAGAGCCGCGATGTTAATCTTGACGGATTACAAATTATAAAAGGAGAAAAAACATTCTTCTGGTCAGGGAAATATCACAATGCTATGAACTCTAGAGACACACTAGTTACTGAACTTAATGTACTTGAGCACTTTGACCCAATTATTCCTGCAAACTATCAAGGGGTAGATTATTTAATGTTAGGAAATTTAAGCCCTCAAGTTCAACGTCAAGTAATTGAGCGTTTAGATGTTCGGCCAAAGTTAGTTGCTATGGACACAATGAACTTCTGGATGGATATTGCATTAGAAGATTTGAAGCTGACAATTTCAATGGTTGACTTGCTAATCATTAATGATGAAGAAGCCCGACAACTTTCTGGAGAATACTCATTAGTGAAAGCTTCGAAAGTTATCCGTGCAATGGGACCGAAGTTTTTAATAATTAAGAAGGGTGAACACGGAGCATTATTGTTCTATAACGATAACATTTTTAATGCGCCAGCGCTCCCTTTGGAAGATGTATTCGACCCAACAGGTGCAGGTGATACATTTGCAGGTGGATTCATGGGGTACATAGCAAGTACAAATGATATTTCGTTTGACAACATGAAACGTGCTATTATTAATGGGTCGGCATTAGCTTCTTTCTGTGTTGAAAAATTCGGAACTGAGCGCTTGACTACGATTACAAAAAATGACCTCAATGAAAGAATCCTGCAGTTTGTTGCTTTAACAAACTTTGACATGAAACATTCTGCCGCATAAACTTATTTCAGCAATTACAAACTATCATGGAAAACATAGATTTCTTAGAAAAAATGAAAGGACTTACAGCTTCGGAAAACCTTTTGGCTGTGGGTAGAGATGTCAATGAACTTCGCGCGAAATTTGAAGACCATCTATTAGAGGCCGAACGTAAAATTCAAGTAGCACAATTAGAAAATAATGAAAATCCTGAAGCACATAATTTAGCTGCGCTAGAATCGAGTTTAGTTGAGCTAATGATGCTAAAAGATTCTTTCTACGCAGTTTATGGGTCATACAAAGAAAAAAGAAAAGTTGTAATTGAGGAGAGGAATGCGCTTGAATCAAAAAATTTAAGTGAAAAGAAAGCTCTGATTAGTCGTTTAAGAGAAACGGTGACTACTGAAGAGAATATTGGTGCTGCTTTTGGAGCATTGAAAGAAATTCAAGATAAATGGAAAGAAATCGGTGATATTCCACGTGATAATAGAAATGATATTCAAGCTGAATATTCTCGTTTACTCGAAGATTTTTTTTACAACATAAAAATATACAAAGATCTTAAGGATTACGATTTCCATAGAAACCTCCAATTGAAGAAAGGTTTGATTGCTGAATTGAAGCTGTTGAATACGGTAAGTTCCATACACGAAGTTGAAAGAACCCTCAAAAAACTTCAAAATGACTGGAATGACATAGGACCAGTGCCAAATGAGGAATGGGATTCTTTGAAAGAATCGTATTGGACAGAAGTTCGGTCTATCTATGAAAAAGTAAACCGTTTTTATGATGATCGTCGGGCTATACTTCAAGCTAATCTAGAACAAAAAAAGGTATTGTTAGAAGAAACACTCGCTATCGTTGAAAAGAAAGATACAAATGACTCTTCTAATTCATGGGATGCCATGACCAAAGAGATTCTTGCTTGTCAAGCGAAATGGAAAATAATTGGATTCGGGCCTAAAAAGGAAAATGAAGAAATTTGGAAAGCCTTTCGTACTGTATGTGATACGTTTTTCGATGCGAAAAAAGAATTACATTCTGAAATCCAAGAAAAGCATAGCCTTTTAGCTGAGAAGAAAAAAAGACTTATTGAAAAAGCAAATGAATTGAAAAGCTCTACAGACTGGGTAGAAACTGCAAAGAAGATGAAACAACTGCAGCAACAATGGAAAACGATTGGACATTCTGGCGTGAAGAATGAACAAAAACTTTGGAAAGGTTTTAGGTCTGCCTGTGATGCATTTTTCAACTCTAGAGAAGCATTTTTTGGAGCTAAAGACAAAGAGAACGAGGCTAATTTATCTACAAAAAAAGAACTACTTGCTGCTATTGAAAAATACAAGCCAAACGAAGATAAAAATACAGCAATTTCTGACTTAAAGAGGTTCGCTGAAAATTTCAATGCTGTTGGACACGTTCCAATCAAAGAGAAAGATCCTATTTTCAAAGCGTTCAGAGCACTTATGGATATAAAATATAGTGTGTTAAAACTCGAAGGAGCTGAAATGGAGCGAATCATTTTCCATGCAAAAGTTGAGAAAATTAAAGCTAGTCCAAATGCATCTCGAAAATTTGGTGAATTAAAATTAGAACTACGAAAACAAATCGATACTCAAATTAAGGAGGTCGCGTTATTAGAAAATAACTTAGGCTTCTTTGCAAGTAGCAAGGGTACAGATGCTCTTCGTAAAGAAGTAGACAAGAAAATTGCAAAAGTAAACGAAAAAATAAACTCAATTAAAACTCAATTAAAGCTCCTCCCGAATGAATAGGTTTATCAACATGCTTCTCTTGTTTTTACTCGTACCAACTATGTTGATGGCAATCTATGTCGGATTTGACCTACCCGTTATGTTTTTAAAAACAAGTGGAGCGTACATACCTCATCGAGATGAAATTTTTATGGGATTAGGTCTGGTTATATTCATTGTGAGCTTAAGAAGAAGTATTCGTCGTTGGATGGGAATGCGAATTGTATCAAAACAAACAAAATTTAAATGGAACGCCCCTGTTAGCTCAACGCGTAAACGAAGAATTGTTACCTATACAGCTTTAGAAGTACTTGTAATGACGTTTGTTGGTATTGCTCTTCATGAAGTAACTCGACAGGCCTGGCTGCCAGCGCTAGCATTCTTATTCGGCGCATTGGACAACGTTATTTTTGCTATGGTTGGAATTAAAGGAAACCATTATAGAGTCGGGCTTTCATCAAAAGCATTAATCGTTGCAGATAGAGAGGTTATCCTTCTTTATTTTAAAGGATTACGAAAAATAAGTGTTCAACAACAAAGTATTTATTTCGATTACATTAAAGGATTACAATTAACTTTCCCATCGGATTGTATTGAAGACGAACATCGTGCAGAATTTTTCAGACTACTTGAAGAACAAATTGATTCTGAGCGTGTATTCTTCTCTAAAAACTTAGTTTAATCTATTAAAAGGGTAAAAAACGCACTCATTGATAATTCTAGGTTCGTTATTAGCTGAGACTGATCAAAAAGATAGCCTGCGAGGTAATAAAGGTAACTCTCCTATTATATATAGGATTATACGTTGATTCAAACACATAAATAAATACGGGAAATGAGTCCTATTAGCCGCAGAAGTTTTATCCCAATACTAGGAACCGCCTTACTTGGTGCGGCCTCGCTTTCTCTTGGAAAGAAAGAACTAATAATCAATAACAATTCATCTTCAATTAAGCCGGCACGTTTAAAAAGAGGTGATACCATTGCAATATGTGCTCCAGCTGGCGCTATGGAAAACTCTAATGACATCGATAAGTTTAAAGTGATTTTGGAGTCTCTTGGACTTAATGTTAAGGTTGGTGAAAATATACCTAAACGCTTTGGGTATTTCTCCGCTTCAGATCAAGAACGCGCTTCAGAGTTTATGTCTTTTATCTCGGACGATGAGGTACATGGAATTTTTTTTATTAGGGGTGGCTGGGGATGTGCTCGCATCTTAGATATAATAGATTTTGATGAGATTCAGGCAAACCCTAAAGTTATCATGGGATTCAGTGATATCACATCCTTACTGAATGCAATTACTGCGAAGACAGGATTGGTAACATTTCATGGACCAGGTGGAAATTCCACTTGGAACGATTACAGTGTAAACTACATCAGACAGCTTATTTTTGAAGGAAAAAAAGTTAAATACAAAAATTTACAATCAGACCATTCAATAACAACTTATTCTAATGGAATAGTAACAGGTGAACTGTTTGGAGGAAACCTAAGTATACTTTGTAGTCTTATTGGCTCCAAATACTTACCCGAATGGAAGGGTAAAATCCTTTTTATTGAAGATGTAATGGAAGAACCTTATCGTATAGACAGAATGTTATTTCAATTGAAATTAAGCGGATTACTGGATGAGGTGAACGGAGTTATTTTGGGGAGCTTCCGAAAATGTACTCCGAAAGAACCTGAAAAGTCATTCACCTTAGAGCAAGTGTTTGAACAACATTTTAGCACTTTTAACAAACCCGTGTTTTATGGTGCCCAAATCGGACATGTTAGAGATAAGTTTACTCTGCCTATTGGAGTTATAGCAAGCATGAATGCCTCAAGCGGAACGATTACATTAGTGGAACCTTCTGTCGTTTAAACATTCCTGTCTGATTTGAATTAATCTGGTGTAGATCAATTATTAAGATATCCATTTTGAACTGCCCATGAAATCAATCGTGCCGTATTAGGCAAGCCTAGCTTCTTTAGTATGTTATGTCGGTGCGTTTCTATTGTTCGAGCAGACACAAAAAGCTCTTTAGCTATTTCTTTTGAAGTCAGTCCTATTGCTATTTGCTCAAGTACCTCAATTTCTTTTGAAGTTAATTCTTTTGAAGGCCCGCGAGACTCAGTACTAAATATTATTTCCTGCATTAGCTTAGATTGTATCTCTTCGCATATATACATTTCACCATTATGTACTTTATTAATCGCTTTAACCAATTCCTCTGTTTCAACATTTTTCGTCAAATATCCCTTTGCTCCTTTTGAAATAATTTTTTTAACAATGGCAATCTTATTATTCAGGGAAAGGCCTATAACCTTTGTTTTAGGAACTTCATTTATTATTTTCTCACAAAGCTCGATTCCAGAAGCCTCTTTTAGATTAATGTCTAATAAGACTATGTCTGGTCTATATGATTTAATCGAAAGAAGAGCATCTGTGCTTTCTAAGGCGAACCCAACAATTTCAAAATCTTCGATTTCAGAAAGTAAATTTGTCCAAGCTTCTATAATTAGTCTTTGGTCATCAACAATAAAAATCCGCATATAAATGTCTTTATACATTCAATATAATGCTTAATTTTTAATCCTGCCATTAAAGTCTTCTAATTTGTTGTTTTAATTTGTTATTACGTTTTTGATTCCGACAAAACCTCATGTTCATAGCGCTGCGAAATCAGTGGAACTTCCATATCATTAATCTTAATTGTTGTGAGAATAAAGTTGATTATAAGTCTATCTCAAGCAGAACGACAAAAGACTTTCAAGAAACTCATTTGTAGCTTCAGCATGAACCCAGTGTCCAGCATTATCAATCGTGTCAATTTCAGAATCAATAAAAAGATCTTCAATAGATTCGATGTCGTCATCCAGGATATAGTTGGACATTGCACCACGAATAAATAAAGTTGGTACGCTCACCTCTACTTCCTCCATGGCAGAAAGAATCTTATTCATTTCACGTTCAAGTACTATAACGTTCATTCGCCATGCAAGTGTTCCTTTGTCTTTCCAATAAAGGTTCTTCAATAAAAACTGTTTGATGCCTTCCGATTCAATATGAACACTGATATTTTCGTCTGCCTGCCTACGCGCCGAGATATTTGGCAAATCAACTGAATGAATTCCAGCTAGAATATGCTCGTGATGCATAGGGTATGCCTTAATACCAATATCTACAATCACTAATTTTGCTAACAATACCTCGTGCTTTTGAGCAAAATTGATAGCAACTTTACCTCCCATTGAATGGCCTACTAAAATAAAATCTTTCAGGTTCAGCTCTTGACATAATTCAAAAACATCTTGAGCCATAAGGTCATAGGAGAAATCATCTGACCATGGAGAGTGGCCATGGTTACGCAAATCAATTAAAATAACGCGATAATAGTCTGCTAATTTCTTTGCCTGAGATTGCCAATTATCTGAGAAACCAAACAATCCGTGCAAAATTACCAATGGCTGCCCTAATCCTAATTCTCTAAAATGAAGTTTCATGAACGACGTGAAATTGTATGCACACAAAAATAAAAGGAATCAAACATCAGCCTTAATTAAAACTAAATTAATGCGTAAAAAAACCCGAAAACAAATCGAGAAGGTTTGGTATCGCAACTTGTGATGAAGTCATTTCGAGAGCTGATTCTTCATACGATTCTGTTATTTTGTTTTCAATAATTGTTGTTTCATATAGACTTTCAGAACTAATAGATCCAACTTTAAATTGACCCTCGTTTAATCCTGTTACTATCTTCACCATCTCATCTGCTGTAATGATGTTTTTATCAAACGATACCGTAGCTAAATTAGAACTCCTATCATCTTCAAAATCAAATTGAATTTCAGAAATACCAGTCATTGCTTTGAGTCCTTTTCTAATTGTACCCCCACACCCCATCTTACAAACCATCCCTTCAACTTCCATTGTAAGAATACGATTTGCATGAACTTCAGCTTCTTGTTCTATCTGATTATTTGAATTTTTGGATACTTCCACATCGCCACTACATGCGCTTAAAGTCAATGCTGTAGTAAAAAAAAACATAAAAAATTTCATAAAACTTCAATTTGTATTTCACAAATGTAAAGTAAAGCGTCATTGTATAGAAAGAAAAAATGTTAAATCTCTATCTTTGTCAAAAAGAAGCCCGTGAAAATCAATAAAGCACAATTCGTGATTTCCAATACAGATATTAACTTATGTCCTAAAGATGGACTGCCTGAGTACGCATTTATCGGCAGGTCTAATGTTGGAAAATCATCTCTAATCAATATGATTACAGGTCGAAACAAATTAGCTAAAATATCAGGCCGGCCTGGTAAAACGCAATTAATTAATCATTTTATGATTAATGATAACTGGTACCTAGTCGATTTGCCTGGTTATGGTTATGCGAAGGCGTCAAAAACATCTAGAGCGAACTGGGAAAAGTTCATTTCTGAGTACCTAACAAAAAGAGAAGACCTTTTAAACGTTTTTGTTTTGTTAGATTGTCGTTTAGAACCACAGCAGATTGATATTGAATTCATGAACTGGTGTGGCGAAAAACAGATCGCATTTTCAATGGTTTTTACAAAAATTGATAAACTATCTAGCACCTCGCTTCAAAAAAACTTGGCGAAATACAAGAAAGAAATGTTGAAACATTGGGAGGAATTACCTCCTGTTTTCACAACTTCTGCTACATCTAAATTCGGGCAGGAAAAGCTTCTAAATTACATTGAGAATATCAATACTTCTTTTGAAAAGAAGTAAGTAGTGTACTACTTGTAGTAACAAAATAGAAATTATGATTGTAGAACAACTTTATACTAAATGCCTTGCGGAGGCAGCTTATTACATAGAAAGTAATGGTGAAGCTATTGTTATCGATCCATTAAGAGAAACACAGCCTTATATTGATATTGCAACTAATAACGGCGCAACTATTAAATACATTTTCGAAACGCATTTTCATGCAGATTTCGTTTCAGGTCACGTTGACTTAGCTAAAAAAACGGGGGCATCTATTGTTTTTGGCCCAACAGCAAATACGGGGTATGATGCAATTATAGCAACAGATAACCAAGAATTTAAAATTGGTGATATAACAATTAAAGTACTTCATACACCTGGACACACTCCAGAATCTTCAACTTACTTGTTAATTGATGAAAACGGGAAAGAGACGGCTTTATTTACAGGAGACACATTATTCTTAGGGGATGTTGGCAGACCTGATTTAGCCATAAAAACACACTTGACTCGTGAAGATTTAGCAGGGATGCTATTTGATTCATTACGTAATCGTATAATGCCTTTAGATAACTCATTAATTATCTACCCTGGACATGGCGCTGGCTCCTCTTGTGGAAAAAGCATGAGTTCAGAAACAATCGGAACACTTGGCGAACAAAAAGAAACAAACTATGCTTTGCGCGCTGATATGACACGTGATGAATTTATCAAAGAAGTTACTAAAGGTATTTTACCACCACCACAATACTTCCCGAAAAATGCGGTAATGAATAAAATGGGTTACGACTCATTTGACGATGTGCTTTCTAAGGGGAATAACGAATTAACATTAGAGCAATTTATAACTGAAATTGAAGGTGGTGCATTTATTTTAGATGTACGTCCTCAATCTGACTTTATCAAGGGATTTATTCCAGATTCATTATTTATTGGATTAAATGGAACATTTGCTATGTGGGTTGGAGCATTAATTGAAGATCTCAATCAAAAAATTATTATCGTCGCTCCTGAAGGGGCTGAAAAAGAAGCTATAACTCGCTTGTCTCGTGTTGGATATGACAACACCGTGGGGTACTTAAAAGGTGGAATTGAAACCTATTTAAAAGAAGGGGGGAGTTTGAATACTATTACTTCAATTACTGTGGAAGAACTTGCGGAAAAATATAGCGCTTGTAACATCATTGATGTTCGTAAACCAAGAGAATACGATGCGGAGCATATTGAAAATGCGGACCATTATGCATTAGATTATATGAATAATGAGTTGAATAAACTAGATAAAAAAACAACTTACCACATACATTGTGCAGGAGGATATAGAAGTGTAATTGCAATTTCTTTATTAATGAAAAATGGCTATTCAAGGTTAATTGATGTCGCTGGAGGATTTGGTTTAATCAGTAAAACTGACATTCCTAAAACAGCATATGTTTGCCCATCTACACTTTAATTAAGTATAGCTAAAACAGTAAGGATAGAGACCCATTGGGCTCCTTTTTTTTTTATATCATATCCTTATAACGACATACAACACACTCCCTTTTTTTTATCTTTGCGACATGGCTCAAAAAGAAGACAGTTTAAAGGATATCATTTCGCACGCGAAAGAGTATGGTTTTGTATTTCCATCTTCGGAAATATATGACGGTTTATCAGCAACTTATGACTACGGTCAATTAGGCTCTGAATTAAAAAACAACATCAAATCATACTGGTGGAAATCAATGGTTCAAATGCACGATAATATCGTGGGAATCGATTCTGCGATTTTTATGCACCCAACTACATGGAAAGCATCTGGCCACGTTGACGCTTTTAACGACCCATTAATTGATAATAAAGATTCAAAAAAGAGATATAGAGCTGATGTATTAATAGAAGATTATATCGAGAAAATTCGCCAAAAAATAAATAAAGAAGTTGCTAAAGGTGTAAAACGTTTTGGAGATGACTTCAACGAAGAGGAATTTAGAGCAACAAACCCAAATGTAATTCGAAATCATACTAAAATCAGTGAGATCGAAGATCGAATGAGAAACACACTTGGTAATAATGACCTTGAAGGAGTCTACAATCTAATCGTTGATTTGGAAATCGTTTGTCCTATTTCCGGTACTAAAAACTGGACGGAAGTGCGTCAATTTAACCTTATGTTCTCAACTGAGTTAGGCTCTGTAGCTGGTGATGCCTCGACAATCTACTTAAGGCCAGAAACAGCACAAGGAATATTCGTAAACTTCTTAAACGTTCAAAAAACTGGACGAATGAAAATTCCTTTTGGAATTGCTCAAATAGGAAAAGCGTTTAGAAATGAAATTGTTGCACGTCAATTCATTTTCAGAATGCGTGAATTCGAACAAATGGAGATGCAATTTTTTGTGCGACCAGGTGAAGAAATGAAATGGTACGAATACTGGAAAGAACAGCGTATCAATTGGCACAATAAACTTGGATTAGGTAAAGAAAACTACCGCTTTCATGATCATATCAAGTTAGCTCATTACGCAAATGCTGCAAGTGATATTGAATTCAACTTCCCTATGGGGTTCAAAGAACTTGAAGGAATTCACTCAAGAACAGATTTTGACTTAAAACAACACGAAAAACACTCTGGAAAGAAGCTGCAATATTTCGACCCAGAATTGAATAAGAACTATGTTCCTTATGTTGTTGAAACATCTATTGGATTAGATCGAATGTTTTTAGCTGTACTTAGTACTTCATTCAAAAATGAAAAACTGGAAGACGGCTCTGAGCGCTCAGTACTTTCTTTACCACCATCATTAGCTCCTTATAAAGTTGCGATAATGCCCCTAACACGTAAAGATGGCTTACCTGAAAAAGCGAAGGAAGTCTTAAATTCGTTGAAATTTGATTTCAATTGTCAATATGATGAAAAGGACTCTCCAGGTAAACGTTATCGCCGTCAAGACGCGATTGGAACGCCTTACTGCATCATGATTGATCACCAAACATTAGAAGACAACAGCGTAACTGTAAGAGATCGAGATACGATGTTGCAGGATCGGGTTTCAATTACTG
>Ga0115004_10001262_pt1 | contig 20589 bp, 22 predicted proteins | sample ArcticOcean_MG_C_10_FD_88737 | JGI IMG/M metagenome (GOLD analysis project Ga0115004, IMG submission 88737) | Marine microbial communities from western Arctic Ocean - ArcticOcean_MG_CB11_90 | ecosystem: Environmental > Aquatic > Marine > Oceanic | place: Arctic Ocean: Canada Basin | collected... | reverse complement strand
GTACTCTTCTTTGTAAGCAAAATCACGAACATGCGGCTTACCAGCCATAGTCTCATCTACATTACCCTTTCTTATTTTATCAAGAACATCACCAGTAACTGCATGAATATGCCAAGTTTGAGTGTTATAGGATGAAGGGGCCCATTTAGCACCACTGATTATTTCTTCTATAACTTCTTTTGGGACAGGCTTATCCAAAAAACCACGAACACTTTTTCTTGATTCTGCAAATTCACTAAATTTCATAATGCTACTTTTTAAAAATTAATATGCATGAAAGTTTGCCATAGTTTTTTCAATTTATACATCCAATTTCTGTGCAAATTTCGTCAGATTATATGGAATTTTTCACAACTTGGTTATGGCAACATGCCCCAAATCAATTAGATCATCAATTGACGAATCACTCCATCCCAATTCAATAAGAATATTACGACTATGCTCGCCCAGTAACGGACTTGGCTCTGCTTGAGAGGTTGACTTGCCCTCAAAGAGAGCTGGTGGAGTAGGGGTTGTTAATTCACCTAAAGCTTGCGTGACATAGGTTTCCAAAGCTCCAATAGCCTGTATTTGTTCACTAGCTTCTAAATGGTCCCGCTTTACGCAAGGTGCGCAGGGCACATCCGCTGCAACTAATATTTCCATAGCCTTTTCAACACCTATATCTAAACGAGGATTCTTAATAACATAAGTAATGCTACTCATATTGGTCATCCTTAGCGGCATTGAAGCAAAACTGCCTGTACCAACTAATTCTGGATAGCCAAGCATTGGTAGAAGGGCCGCCCAGTGGTCATCTCTTAGTGGCGCGACTGCAACCCCGCCATCACTATAATTAATGGTTTGAAAATAATCTGATCCAGGGGACATTTCAATTCTATCGTCATCTTTTAATGTTCTATGCATCATCCCGTCGGGCCACATAAATGCAAGACAGGAATGGAGCATGGAAATATCAATATGCTGGCCTTCGCCGGTAGTAGCTCTTGCTATTAGTGCAGCTGTAGCTGCTTGGCACACGGTATAGGCTGTCACTTTATCGCAGATAAATGTTCGTATAAAATCAAATTTACCATCATCTGGAGCCTGTAAATCAGTAAACCCTGCAAGACCTTGTATTACATGATCAAAGGCCGGAAGGTCTGCCATAGGCCCCTCAGTTCCAAAACCACTTACAGCTACATAGACTAACTTAGGATTTATTTCACGTAGCACGTCTGATCCAAGACCAATTCTATCCATAACCCCAGGTCGATAGTTATGTAAAAGAACATCAGCACGAGCGACCAATTTCTTTACTGCCTCTATGCCAGCCTCCGACTTAAGATCAATGGCCAACGATCGTTTACCACGATTACAGTTATGAAAGAATCCAGAGACGCCATTTTTTTGGGTTCCCAATGGACGCATCTGATCACCATTAATAGGCGGCTCAACTTTAATCACCTTGGCGCCTTGAGCTGCCATTGTCATAGCGGCGAGTGAGCATGTGATCATATTAGATAGCTCAATAACCTCTAAGCCGGCAAGCGGATGACTTGCTGTAGGAATATTCATTATGAGACCCCCCTCATTTGTTACTTTTAATATTAGCATATCAAGTTATTCAATAATCAGGATCCCCAACTAGCAATTCAAATGTGTTTTTTACTTACATGATGTAAAAATGATAATATTAAAACAATGAAAACTCTTAAAGAAAAAATTACCTTTGAATCTTCTGCACAAGAGCTATGGAAAATTCTATCTGATGTAACTCGATGTGATTGGGTTCCAACAATAGATCAAATTCACCTTGAAGGAGATTGTAGAGTTTTCGAAATGGAGGGCATGGGAAAGGTGAAGGAACAAATTCTACTTCTAGATAATGAGGCTATGAAATTACAGTATTCAGCAATAGAAACACGCACCCCCCTTCAACATCATTTAGCGACAATGCAAATATCTTCAGTTAGTAAAAATACCTGTCAGCTTGAATGGACTACAGAAATTGAGCCTGAATTATTTGCAGATGCTATTCATCAGGGAATGTTGATATCAATAGAAGGCATAAAAAAGGTTTTACTATAAGAGCGATGATGTTTAAGCAGTTATTTGATAAAGAATCATCAACCTATACTTATATTCTAGGGTCAAAAAAAGGCAATGCCCTAATAATTGATCCAGTTAAAGAAAACATTGAAACATACCAAAGATTATTGAAAGAATTAAATTTAAATTTAAGCCTTTCCCTTGAAACTCATACACACGCTGATCATATCTCCGGTTCAGGAATGTTGAATAAAATACATAATTCAAAAATATTAAGCTCTTTAGATAAGAAAGATCCAAGAGCGCATCAAATTAAAGATAATGAATTAATTTCATTAGATGAATTAAACATTAGATGTCTTCACACCCCAGGACATACAGACGATTCATATTGTTTTTTATTAGAATCTGTTAACCCCAATCTATTATTTTCTGGTGATACCCTTCTTATCGGAGGAACCGGAAGGTCAGATTTTCAAAATGGGTGTCCCTCAACTTTATTTGAATCTATTACTCAAAAAATCTTTACTTTAGAAGGCGAAACTCTTGTTTACCCAGGTCATGACTATAATGGCTTAAAGGTTAGTAGCATCTATCAAGAGATAGAGCACAACCCAAGACTTGCTAATAAATCTAAAGAAGAGTTTGTTGAGATTATGGGAGGCCTTAATCTTTCAGCTCCTAAAATAATAGACGTCGCAGTTCCCTTAAATAGAAATTTTGGGATGGCTGATAAAGAGTAAATATTTTGATCCATATATCAACTTCATAAAATAAAGCTTATCTGTTATAAAAGGGAATGATTTTAAATAAAGACCACCAAGCTATTCGTGATACTGTTTCCAGTTTCATTGAAAAAGAAATTAATCCATACACAGACCTATGGGAAGAAGAGGGAATTTTCCCCGCTCATGAGCTATTTAAAAAAATGGGATCACTCGGCCTTCTTGGTATATCAAGATCAGAAAAATTTGGAGGCATGGGCCTTGATTATAGTTACGAGACGGTTTTTTCTGAAGAACTTGGCCTTATTAATAGCGGGGGTGTTGCAATGGCAATAGGAGTGCAGACTAATATGGCCACTCCTTCTCTAGCTACTCATGGTAGCGATGAACTAAGAAAAGATTTTCTTATGCCAGCAATAAGCGGCGACATGGTTTGCTCTATTGCGGTAAGTGAGCCTTCAGCAGGCTCCGATGTATCTGCAATAAAAACAACAGCAAAGAAAGACGGCGATGATTACATCATCAATGGCACTAAGATGTGGATTACTAATTCAACTCAAGCAGATTTTATTTGCTTATTAGCAAATACAGGAGAGGGAAATCCTCATACGAATAAATCATTAATTATTGTTCCTATGAACCTTCCCGGAATAAGTTTATCTGAAAGATTTAATAAGCTTGGAATGAGGTCTTCGGATACCGCCCAAATATTTTTTGATGATGTAAGAGTTCCTCAGCGATATTTAATAGGGCAAGAGGGCAATGGATTCCGCTACCAAATGGAGCAATTTCAAGAAGAGAGAATTTATGGAGCAGCCGGCGCTTTAAAAATGCTTGAAAATGTCATTCAAAATACCATTGAATATACAAGCCAAAGACAGGCTTTTGGAAAATCTATACTTGATAATCAGGTAGTTCATTTTAGATTGGCTGAATTACAAACGGAAGTTGAGGCATTAAGAGCGCTTACTTACGGTGCTGTAGAGGGCTATATTAATGGCGAAGACGTCACCATGAAAGCCTCTATGGCTAAGCTAAAAGCTGGAAGGCTGGGAAGAGAGGTTACAGATAGCTGTCTACAATATTGGGGAGGCATGGGATACATGTGGGATACCCCTATCTCAAGAGCATTTAGAGACGGGCGTCTGACTTCAATAGGGGGAGGAGCCGATGAGATAATGCTTGGCATAATATGCAAGCATATGGGGACCCTGCCTAAAAGACAGACCTAGGTAAAATTTTCTGCGTGAAAGTCTTTGATTGCAGAATCAACCAAAGCATCTCGAACTTGAAGTTCTTGATATAAGTTTAAAGAATCTAATGTTTTACATCTGCTGAGAGCTACATAAGTTTGCCCTGTTGCAAAAGCCCCTTGGCCTAAATCTATAGAACAGCTTTCTAATGTTAAGCCCTGGGCCTTATGAATAGTTACTGCCCAACCAAGCTTTAAAGGAAATTGCTTAAAAGATGAAACAACCTCTTCTTCCATCTCATCATGGTACTCATCATAAACATACTTAACTTTATTCCATTCTTCTCTTTTAACTTTAAAAATATCTTTACCAACTTTAACCTTGATAACCTTTCTATTTTTATCTGTGCAGTTTGTTACAACACCAACCGTGCCGTTGACCCATCTCCCCTCACTGTCATTTTTAATGAACATAACTTTAGAGTCTTTTTTAATTCTTAGAACGCGCGGGGCAGGCAGATCATTTTCATTTAACTCGCCATATTCTTCAGATTTTGCAGCAGTCGCAGGCCCTTCAATTAAATTTAACATCTCCTCATTTATTTGCTCTGCCCTATACTTTCTTGTAGTAATGATCATAGAGGACTCATTTGAAAATTCAGGGTTATAGCAGGCCTTATTAATCTGATTAATTGATTCTTCTAGATCATGACCTAACCGAATATTATTTAGTAATGAGTAAAAATTCTTATCTTCACTCTGCCTAAAAGAATAAGTAAGTTCAAAAAATGAAGGGGATGCTATTTCTTTGTAGCTCGCAGCACTAAAAAAGTACACTGACTCATACTTCTCATCAATAGCATTAATTTCATGGTCTTTAACAACCGGGGGGAGCTGAAAGAGGTCACCGCAAGCCAATACATGAATACCACCAAATGGTTCTGAAGAATTTCGATGCACCTTTAATGTTTCTGATATGGCATCCAGCATAGGCGCCCTAACCATAGATATTTCATCAATAATAAGAAGTTCTAATTTCTTTAATAGTTTTTTAAATCTAGGATCATTAGACTCTTGTATTACAGGGAAGGTATCAAAGCCAATACGAAAAGCTGAATTAATAGTACTCCCACCAATATTTAAAGCAGCAACGCCTGTGGGCGCAACTACCATTTTTTTAAGTGAGCATTCATCCACAACTCTCTCGATAAGTGTTGTTTTACCAGTTCCTGCAGCTCCTGTTAGGTATATAAATTGTTGTTCGTCGTTATCTAGCAATTCAACAACTTGATCTAAAATTTTATCAAATGAATCAGCAGGATTTTCTATTTTTCTTTTTACCATAAATGCAAACGATTGGGGTTTTTGTAGAGACTTGTTTTAATCTTTTTATCTAATTTAGATGTAAGATTATAAGCTAAACAGAATAGGGGATAACACTTACATATGAAAAAAGTAGCTATTATTGGCGCAGGGCCATCTGGAATTACTGCAATAAAGAATTTTGCTGATCTTGATTTTGAAGTTACAGCTTTTGAAAGGTGTGAAGGAGTAGGAGGAAATTGGAGGTTTAATGATCCATCCGGGCATTCGAGTGTTTTTGAAACGACCCATATAATAAGTTCAAAATATACTTCATATTATGAAGATTTTCCATTGCCTGAATCAGCCTCAGACTACCCCTCTCATAAAGAGCTACTAAATTATTTTAATGGTTACGCTGATCATTTTGATATTAAAAAACTCATAAAATTTGGGACTGAAGTTGTTAGCTGTAATCAGAGAGAAAATAATACGTGGCAGGTTGAGTGGAAAAAAATAAACTCAAATGAAACAACGGTAGATATTTTTGATGCTCTCGTCGTTTGCAATGGCCATCATCACAAACCAAGGTATCCAGAATATCCAGGAGAATTCTCCGGAGAGCTCATTCACTCACACGACTTCAAATCAGCAGAGCCATATAGAGATAAGCGAGTTTTGGTTATTGGAGGGGGCAATTCTGCTTGCGATGTTGCAGTTGAGACGGCAAGGATTTCAAAATCTACCGCTATAAGTTGGAGAAGAGGCTATTACTTAATACCAAAATTTATGTACGGCTTACCGGTGGATGTTTTTGCTTTAAAAAGCAGATTACTCCCAGCATTTCTAAGAGAGCCTTTTACCAGAATGATGTTGCAAATCTTCCAGGGAAAAAATGAAGACATTGGTTTGCAGAAACCAGATCAAAGCTTATTTGAAACCCATCCTACAGTTAATTCTGAATTATATTATGCGGTAAGACACGGCAAGGTAAGGCCTCATAAAGAGATAGAAAGGTTTGAAGGAAATACAGTGCATTTCATTGACGGTGAAAAGGGTGAGTATGATGTGATCATTGCTTGCACAGGGTTTAAGATTAAACATACCTTTTTTGAAAAAGACTTTATAAATTACGAAGAGGGAAAGGTGCCTTTGTTGCATAGAATGATCCCGGCTGAAATTACTAATCTTTACTTTATTGGATTATTTCAACCATTAGGGTGTATTTGGCCAGGCGCAGAACTACAATCAAAACTTGCAGCAAAGCACTTATCTGGAAAGTGGAAACCTAAAAAAACAATAAAAGAACTAATTCAAGAAGAGCTAGCAAACCCAGATGTTAAGCAAATAGATACCCCAAGGCATACCATTACAGTGGATGATGCTTCTTTTAGAATCAGGCTAAAAAAAGAAATAAATAGAACGCAGAGCCTTTAATTTAATACCCAAGAGATCATAGAATGAATAATTGCATAGTATGCGAAAGCAGTCTTATAGAAGAGTTTTATACATCTGATAAAAAAAAGCATTGGAAATGTAATACTTGCTTTGCAAAACTTTTAGATAAAATACATTACGTTGATGAAGAGGCAGAAAAAGATCGCTACTTAGAGCACAAAAATATTATCGACGACCCAGGGTATAGAAAATTTTTATCAAAACTTTCAGACCCGTTAAAAGCTAAGTTAGCTCCGAATAGCAAGGGGCTTGATTTTGGATGTGGCCACGGTCCAGCCCTAGAAGACATGCTTAAATCAGATGGTTTCGAGGTAGATTTATACGACCCATTTTTTTTTCCAAATAAAGATATTTTTTTAAAGCAATACGATTTTATAACCTGCACAGAAACAGTAGAGCACTTTTTCAACCCTTGTAAGGAATTTAAAACACTAGACACATTGCTATTACCTGGCGGCTGGCTGGGAGTCATGACAGATTTCATAACAACTGAAGATGCATTTGATCGCTGGTATTACAGGCGAGATCCAACTCATGTTGTATTTTATTCTGAAAAAACATTTGAAGTTATAGCAGATCAAAGAGGATGGAGTTGTGAGATACCATCGAAGAACATAGTTTTATTTCATAAATAAGAGGCAAAATCGACTTACTAAATTAGCTCTTATCTTTAGTAGCCAAAACTAATAGCCAGCAGCAATAAATGTATGATAACTTAAGTGCATGACAAAATTTTTTATAATCAGCCTGATCATCATTTTAGTAATCGTGGGATTTTTTTATGGCCCAAAAATTACAAGACTTTATAATTTGAGCAATCTATATAATGAAGAAAAGATAGCAGACAATTTTATTAATATAGATAAAATATTTCTTGTCTCAGATTCTATTTCTCCTTCAACCTCACCCCATAAATTTAATACTAAACAATATAATTTACCAGAAACTTATTTATTTGAAGGTGAGGAAAAAAATCTACAAGAGAGCCTGGCTCACTTTAAAACCGATGGCCTGATGATTCTCCATGAAGGAGATAAGTTATATGAAAATTATTGGAACAATAACTTAGCCACATCTAAACATATAGCATTCTCTGTTTCTAAATCTTTCCTATCAGCCTTAATCGGCATCGCGGTAGATGAAAACTTAATAGACAGCATAGAAGACCCTATAACTAAATATTTACCAGACTTCAATGGAACGGGCTATGAGGGAGTTTCAATAAAAAATATTCTTCAAATGTCATCAGGTGTTGAATGGAATGAGGACTATGCTGATCCAAAGTCTGACATCAACAGATTTGGAAGAGCTGTAGCCAAGGGCGTCTCGTTTAGAGAATTTGCAAAAACCTTAAAGCGATCAAAACAGCCAGGAACATATCATCATTATGTGAGCATCGATACACAGGTCCTCGGATTTCTTTTAGCAGAGGTTACTGGTATGCCTCTAAAAGATTATCTGCATGAGAAGATTTGGAGCAAGATTGGAATGGAAGATGGCGCTTATTATATTGTTGATAATTCTGGAGAGGAGATGGCTCTTGGAGGTCTCAATGCAACACTTAGGGATTATGCAAAGTTTGGACAGTTATTTCTTAACAAGGGCAACTGGAAGGGTGAGCAAATAGTTCCAGAGGCATGGGTAAAGGCATCTCATAATACAGACGGACCTCATTTAATACCTGGAGAAAGCGATCTTTCATCTAGTCCTTGGGGCTATGGCTTACAATGGTGGGTGCCAGGTTTCCCTGATACCGATTACACGGCTTCAGGAGTTTATAATCAATATATATACATAGACCCACTTACAAACATCGTAATAGCAAAAACATCATCTAATCACAGATATACTGCAGAAAAGGAATATTCAAAGGCAGCCCATATGGCTATGTTCAGAGCTATAGTAAAAAATATTAGCTCACAATAGCTATAGCCTCGCGATGGGTAAATTGTTAAGAATCTTTATAGTTTTGCAGTAAAATAAAGAAAGCTAAATAATTAATAGCAAAGATTAACTATGAAAAAAATATTTCTAATATTGTGTATAAGCGTTCCTTTGATTTCTGAGGAAATAAAAACAGTTGAGGCAGTCTTCAATGAAAATAACCATAATCAAATTTTTTTAGATATTGAAGCAGCTCTAGCAAGAGCCCAGGCTAGCCAAGGAATAATTCCTGAATGGGCCGCCAAAGAAATAACCAATAAAGCTAATACAAGATATATGACTGTTAAGGATGTGGCAGATGAAAATGCAATAGTCAGACATAGTGTTGTTGCAAGATTAAATGTATGGCGAAGATCTATAGAGGATGGGGCCGATGAGTTTGTTCATTTTGGGACTACAACTGTTGATATAAACGACACTTTATTAGTGCTTCAAATTAAACAATCGATTGAGCTATTTATAGAAGATATGCTTACCATCGAAAAATACCTATTAAAATTAACCAAAGACAACATTAATACTGTGATGACAGGTAGAACTCTTGGGCAGCACGCACTACCAATAACATTTGGAAAAAAAACTAGCACCTGGCTAGCAGAGAATAGAAGGAACATAGAAAGACTTGAGCATGTTAGATCCAAAATTGATAAATCAGGAATTTTAAAAGGTGCAGTAGGGTCTTATTTGGGTCTCGGCAAGCAAGCCATGGAAACAGAGACTCTCATGATGAAAGAGCTTGGATTATCACAGCCTTATTTCGATGACTGGCATGGAACTAGAGACGTCTTTGCAGAGTATGCTTTAACGCTAGCTCTTATATCAAAATCCTATGGACGTATTGGCAATGAATTAACATTATTACAAATGACTGATATTGCAGAAACCCAAGAAGTTCTTGGGAGCGGTGCAGTCGGCAGTAGCACAATGCCCCATAAGAAAAATCCAAGAGGGCCTGGTCAGTTAATAGAATATTCAAGAATAATTCCTAGATTATCAGAAATTATTTTAGATGACATGATTAATGATTTTGAAAGAGATGGCCAAAAAAGCGATGACGAAATTAAATTAATTTCTATTACGATGGAAGAAATGCTAAATAGAGCCAAGCCCATCATAAGAGAGCTCAAAGTTAATAAGGACGTTATGAAAGCAAACCTAAAAAGAACTCAAGGACTAATGCTTTCTCAGAGAATAGTGTTTGCCTTGGCAGATGATGTCGGAAAATCTTCTGCAAATGATCTTATGCATGAAGTTGCTGTAATGGCCCTTAATAATCATATTAGTCTCAAAGAGGCCATTATGAATGATGAGAGAGTAATGCAATATTTTTCTGAAAAAGAGCTTGATGAACTTCTAAATCCAGAAACATATATAGGCTTAGCTGAAGAGCAAACTCAAAAAATTATAAAAGACATCGAGCGGAAAAGAAAAGCTACCTAAGCTCCTCTAGATTCATCTTATTAACATCTTCAATAATACCAAGAAAAGCTTTTGTTGATCTCTTTAGCCCCTCAGCAGGGACTAATTCAGGAGTATCTAATGTCGTATGATAAATAACATGATCAATGATATGAAACCCTGGAGCATTTCTAGTAAATTTAGGCTTATTATCCATATGGGTATATGTTGATACCCCATTTTCTTTTAATCTTTTTTTAAAGATCTTTTTAAATTCATCACTACCATTAAAATGCCATCTAAAAGAGCCAACAGCATTGGAAGTCATTAAATTATTGTTATACCAGTGAAGTTGAGTCTGACTCGTGTGCTCAAGAGTTAATACCATAGCTACGTTTTCCCAGTTATAAGTTTTATCAAACTCGAGCCTACTAAACTCTCCGTGGTGGTGATCTGGTAAAAAGAACATGGTTAGTGACCTTGGTCTGCCCGCCTTGTCCTTTAATGAAAAATACTCAGCAATCTCAAGGCCAACAGCTATGCCACTAGCATTATCCATTGATCCTTGAAAGTACCCATCAGTATGTCCGGCAAGAAAAATCTCCTCATCTGATGCGCCCTCAAGCCTTGCAATTAAGTAAGAGGTTTTAACATTCTTTAAAATGTCTATTTCTAAATCAAAATCAATAATAACTTTTTCTGTGGCCATCCTATCTCTTAATTGAAAGCCCTCATCCTGGCTAATCGTTATGATCGGCATATCAAAAGATGGAATTACCGTTCCATTTGTATAGTAGTAAGGGGAGGGGTTGTATTGAGCATTTCCCGGAACGCCCATAATATTAATGATTAAGGCTGCGCCTTTTGCAGCAGCTCTATTATTAGCATTAAAAAGCTTAGATCTTGAGCTTGCTGAATGACTTCTTCCTCCTGGAACAAACATACTATAAATAACTACAGCCATGCCTTTCACATCTCTTCCAATAAAATCTGCCTCAGCCCCAAGACCAACCCATATAGCTTCTGCTTTGATCTTATTTTTTGGAAGTCGAATGCTCTCACCTGAAGGAAAAGATGATTTAAGATCGAAGGTCTTGCCATTTATTGAGTAAGAAGCACTCCACTTTGAAGGCCTCCATTCAGTAGGAATAACAATATCTCTTTTCTCTAAAGTAAAGCCTAATGAGCTTAATTTTTTGGCGATATAGTCCATTGTTTTTTTATCTTCCGGAGTCCCAGGAAGCCTTCCCCAGTATGGAGTTCGTTCTTTACTTTCAAGAGCTATATTAGATATATCTTTTACCACTTGCTTCATTCTTCTAGGATCTACGGAAGAAAATTCTGGCGTAACCCATTCAGGATATTCTGACTCAAGCGGAATTAAATTCGATGAATCTCTTGGGAGGCCCTTCCCAAATGTTTTTTCTTCTTCCGCTTCTAATCCTATTAAGAAGAAGGCACAAATAAATAATGTAAAGATATTTTTCATTATTTTATATTAGCATTTTTGTGAACTTCTTTTTAAGAATTGCACATTGTTTATGCAAGCAAACAGGGTTATTGTATATATAGATACAGGAGACGTAGACATGGAAAGATATACTAACTTTAAGGATTTTTATCCTTATTACTTAAGCGAACACAGTAATAAGCATACCAAATTGCTACATTTTATAGGAACTACAATAGCAATATATTTGTACATAAGGTTTTTTATGACCTTCGATTTTTTATATTTACTTTATTCTTTATTGTCAGGTTATGGTTTTGCATGGGTAGCTCATTTCTTTGTAGAGCATAACAAGCCAGCAACTTTCAAATATCCACTTTGGAGTTTTATCGGGGATCATAAAATGTATCTCGAAGTATTGCAGGGCAAACATAAAATTTTTTAATAGACCTCTATAATGGAAATTCATACAAAAATTGTATTAGCAATATTCTTAGGCTTTATCTTATTAGAAATAATTTTTACAAGTTTTTTTAAAAAGCCAGGACAGCGAACAGACGATGCAATAGTTGAGATTTTTGGAACCATATCCCTGCTATTTTTTATACAACCTTTTGTATTTTTATTAGCTTACTCTTTAGCAGACTATTTTCTCCCAATATATAAAAACTATATAAACGAATGGTCTTTTTTAAGTATATTTGGCTTATTTTTAATTTTTGAAGATTTAACACAATACTGGTGGCATAGGACTTGTCATAAGGTTCCTCTCCTTTACAACCTTCATAGGCCACATCATGATCCAGAATATCTCTCAATAAGAGTTGTTTTCAGAAATAACCCTTTGTATTATTTTATGATGCCAGGCCTTTGGGTTGCTGGCATTCTTGTATATCTTGGAGCTGGATGGGTATATGCAGTTTATGTAGTCATAAAACAAACCGTTATTTTTGGAGCTCATTCAGATTTTAGATGGGACGAGCCCTTATATAAAATTAAATGGCTTTCACCAATAATGTGGGTCATCGAAAGAACAATATCAACTCCAGCAACTCATAGCGCTCATCATGGAAAATTTGCTTCTGATGAAGCAACTCATTACAAAGGCAATTACGGGAATTTATTATTTCTTTGGGATATTATTTTTGGAACTGCAAAAATTACTAGAAAATATCCAGATAGAATGGGCGTTGAAAATCTTCCAGAAGCGTCTGCCTCATATCAATTATTATGGCCAATTGTCAGAGCCCCTAAGCCTAAATTAGACTAAGATCTCGATGATCGAACTAGATGAATATTTCTGGAATAATCCTCCTTGGGGTAAGGGAGATGAAAAATATCGACTAGGCCTTAAGCCCATAGAAGAAAAATCCTGGCTAAAAAGAAAAATAAGTAAAAAGTTACTGAATCATAAAAAAAATCTTTTAAAAAAGAGCTATGAGAAAGTTATTGCAACAACTGATGGCTCTAACGAGCCACAAAAAATACTAGCTAAAATTTTTAATATTAAAGAGACCTTCTACCCAGATTTAATAGCAGAAATAGGCCTACATATTCAGGATGATTTATGTTTAATTGAAGCTCATGGGGAACAAAGACTTATAGCCGCAAGTGTATGCTCTCCTAGTTATTGGGATCTAAGGAAGAAAATTGGTAAACCTTTAAGAGATATCCATGGACCTATCACAACTCTAAATGAGAAGATCGGAGACAGAATAGAAAAGTTTATAAAACAAGCTCCTGTGATGAGACCTTTTGCCCGAGAGAATTGGTTAATTCATGGGGATACTAAACGCTTGCATTTAAAAGAGGAGAAATGTCCTTCAACGCATCCCTCAGAATGGTTTATACGTTCAGAAAGAGAAACCTTATGCAGGTTCCATGAAAACTTCTCTCTATTTACTATCAATGTTTTTTTTCAACCTCTGAAATTAGTTCATAGTTTTCCAGAAGCAAGAGCAGGCCTCATCAAAAGTATCAATAAATTTGATCAAGAAGAGGCAGATTATTTTGGAGGAGATAGGAAAATTATGCTCATTAAAGAGTATTTACAAAAGTAGAATCTAATTATGTTTATGGTTTTATATAGTTTCAGTGTATATAATTTTTATATATAACGAGTAAATAAATGACAAATGTAAATGACTACGATCAGCTGGTTAATAGATCAGTTGAATTGTCCCAAAAGTGGAGAACGGTTCCTGCGCCTTTGAGAGGAGAGGTCATAAGAAAATTTGGCCAAGCACTTAGAGAAGAAAAAGAAGACCTCGCTCAGACGATAACAAAAGAAGCAAGAAAGATATCTACTGAATCTTTGGGAGAAGTTCAAGAGGCTATAGATATGTGCGATTTTGCTGTAGGTCTTAGCAGACAGCTTTATGGCTTGACCATGCCAAGTGAAAGACCAAACCACAGACTTCAAGAGCTATGGCAACCTATTGGGGTGGTTGGATGTATTTCTGCATTCAATTTTCCAATGGCAGTATTTGCATGGAATTTCTGCCTAGCCGCCGTATGTGGTAATAGTGTTATCTGGAAGCCAAGCCCTCATGCAAATGAGTGCGCGCAAAAAATAAAAAATATTTGGGATAAAGTAAGTGGCGAATATGCTGATCTAATCCAAATACTAAAAGGGGGCAAGGAAGAGGCTGTAATGCTTTGCAAAGATAGAAATATTTCGCTTGTATCTGCAACAGGCAGTTCCCAAATGGGCAAAGAGCTTGCTCCATTAGTTGCTGCAAGATTGGGAAGAAGTCTTCTGGAGTTAGGCGGAAACAATGCTGCTATTGTTTGCCCATCTGCAGATCTAGACCTTACTATTAAAGGAATAGCTTTTTCTGCATGCGGAACAGCTGGTCAAAGATGCACCTCATTGAGAAGACTCTTTGTTCATGAAGATATATATGAAGATTGCATTAACAGACTTCAGAAATGTTTTGAAGATCTTGTCATAGGAGCTCCAGAAAAACCCTCATCACAGATAGGACCACTAATATCTGAAGATAGCTTCAAAGCAATGCAAAAAACACTTTCATCTATTAAAGCAAAGGGGGTAAGTGTTTTTGGTGGAGATCGTATAGAGGTAGAAGACCCAAGCGATTTTTATGTTAAACCTGCTCTAGTTGTAGTTGATAAGGTAGAGGACGAGATGCTAACAGAAACCTTTGCGCCTATTTTGTATATAAAAAAATACAAAGAACTTTCTGACGCAATTTATATGCAAAATAATGTAGTCCAAGGCTTAAGCAGTTCAATCTTTACCAATGATATGAGAGAGTCAGAATTATTTTTAAGTTCAGAAGGAAGTGATTGTGGAATTGCCAATGTAAATATTGGAACTAGTGGTGCAGAAATAGGCGGTGCGTTCGGAGGTGAAAAAGATACAGGAGGGGGAAGGGAATCAGGCTCAGATGCCTGGAAGTCTTATATGAGAAGGGTTACAGCAACTATTAATTTTGGAGAGGATCTTCCTCTTGCTCAAGGAGTAGAATTTGATGAAAGCTAAAATAGCAATTATTGGGAAAGGAAACATCGGCTGGGCTATTAAAGAATTGCTCAAAGACGATTATGAAATTAAGCATGGAGACATAACCGAAGGACTTGATGCTAGAGACATTGATCAGGTTAGAGCTTTTTTAGTTGGCGTGGATGCTGTAATTTCCGCAGGACCCTTTGCTATTAATAAAAATATTGGTACTGTTGCGGCTGAAATGGGCATAGGTTATTTTGACTTGACTGAAGACGTTGAGACTACAGCATTTATTCGCAGCATAAAAACTAAAAGCGTCATGATTCCTCAATGTGGCTTAGCACCAGGGGCTATAAATATTTGTGCAGCGAGCTTGATGAAAAAATTTGATAAAGTTAATGAGGTAATGATGAGAGTGGGAGCTCTCCCCCGATTTACAAATAATGAAATGAGTTATTACCTAAGTTGGTCTACCAATGGCTTAATCAATGAGTACTGCAATGAAGCTGATGCCATATACGAAGGGAAGAGCATAAAGGTATTACCATTAGAGGGAGCTGAAAAGTTAACTATAGAAGGTGAAGCATACGAAGCTTTTAATACTAGTGGCGGATGTGCAACCATGTGCGAGACCTATGAGAACAAGGTAGATAACCTTTCATATAAAACTATTAGATATCCTGGGCACTTAAACCACATGAGATTTCTTTTTAATGATCTTCATTTAAAGAAGAATAAAGAGATACTGGAGAAGCTTTTTGATAAAGAGGTTCCAAGAACAACAAATGATGTAATTGTCTTTTTTGTGAAAGTAATCGGCGAGATAGATGGGATACTTCAAGAAAAAACTTATTTAAAGAAAATCTATGGAGACGATAAGTTTAGTGCAATCCAGTTAACTACAGCATCTGGTATTTGTAGTGCATTGGATATGTATATAAATGGCAAATTATCTTCCGAAGGTTTTGTTAAACAAGAATCCATAGACTGGGATGACTTTATTGATAACAAATTTGGACAGGTTTATACCTAGTCTTTGTTGATAGTTTTATCTGTTTGAAATAACAAATATAAAGCTAGAATAAATTATTTAATTACTATTCTTTGTAATCAAAGATTGCTTCCAAAGGAACCTGAAAATAACGAGTTAGCTTTATTGCTAAAGTTAATGATGGGTCAAATTTACCATTTTCAATGGAATTAATTGTTTGCCTACTCACCGACAGAGCTTCAGCTAAAGTATTTTGACTAACTTGTTTCTTACTCCGCAATTCTTTTAATTTATTCTCCATCGCTTAAATACTCTTTATGGAATCTAAAGCCGCCAATGCCAGTTCCAATTGCAAAGGCCCCAAAGCACTCATAGAATCCTATATCAAAATTTAAGTAAGGCGACATGACTGACATTAGCATTCCAAAGCCAACAAAGCTTAAAGCGCCCCACGCTAAAATATAACTGCCATAGCGGTGCATAAGCTCATCTTGTGTCTTCATAAATTTTGTTGCGAACACGGCCGCCAAAGACCAGCAAATAATTATAAGAGCTCTAACGCATCCATAAAAAATGGAAGAAGTGGTATCTTCTTCTATGGCCGGGCCTAAGAAGCTATCCACGGTTATTAAATGAATGCCCCAAAATATAGCCCCAACTAAAAATAGCCCATTAGAAATAAGATAGTTCCTCTTATCCTTTTTGTCTAAAGACTTAATATCAATCCACATGCCGCTATAAGTTATCTTTGCCATTTTATTATCGTTATTACTAAGACCTTTAATATATTTAAAATAATAAATAATGTCAAGTATACTTGACATAAAAAAGATAGAGTTTATAGATGAAATTAAAAACGAAAGGTGCAATACTTACACTATGAAAACAAAACAAATCCTTTCGACCTTCTTTTTACTTATTTTATTCTCTGGATGTGCTCTTATTACTGATGAGTACCAAGCGAATCAGAGAAAGGTTATAGCCTATCTTCTTGAAGATCTTCCTCTCCCAGACGATGCAGAGATCCTTAAGACACCAACGGTCCTTCTTGGAACGGGCGCGTCTATCTCAGGAAGAATTATAATGACCTCTAGTTATAGCCCTGCTGAGAACTTAATTTTTTATGGAACAGAAACACTATCTACTGGATGGCAGCTAATTTCATCCAAAGTAGGAGAAGAAGTCACTTTGGTTTACACAAAAGCCGGAAGGTTTGTAACTATCTACATATCTCCTAAATCTACTGTAGGCGGTTTTATCTCAGGTGACTATGGAAGTGATATAGATATTTCAGTTGTTCATCCAGATGCAATAGGCATTCAAAACCCCTATGAAGATCTTAATTATAAAGCTTTACCAGAAAGTCCTTAATTTAAGAACTTCTTTATAGACAGATGAGCGATTTAAATTTATTAAGTCCTTCACATATTATGGTTTGCATTCTTTGTTTTGCGGGCATTATTTACATACCAAAATTCTTTAAAAACTCTAGTGATTTAATTAAATCAAACTTAGTCTATTCAATTATATTCGTGATGATTGTCAACCAAGGGATGGATCTTTATAGAGAAGGATACCTTGATGAATGGAAGCTTGGATTGCCCCTTCATTTATGTGACTTTACCTCCTTGTCAGCCGCAATTTATTTGCTAACTAAAAAAAGAGAGTTCTTTTTATTTGCATTCTTTTTTGGAATTGCTGGCGGGGGCATGTCTATATTAACTCCTGATATTGCCTATGGGTTTCCGCATATTCCCTACATCCAAAATGAGATTGGACACTCTCTTATATTGCTGAGCGTTTCTTACGGAATAATAATAGATAACCAAAGACCTTATCTTAAGGATTGTCATAGGATTCTTATTTTTACATCCCTTCTCTTAGCAATAATGTATTTAGTAAATTATCTATTAGGTCCTCCTGCAAATTATTGGTTTTTGATAGAAAAACCTATAGGGGATAACATAACGATGTTTATGAGACCAGAGCCATTCCACGTAATAGACTTATATATTTTGGCAATAATCTTATGCTACGCAATGTATTTGCCATACTTTATAAAAGATAGAGCTAAAGGCTAAATATGAATAATAAAAAAATTAATGAAATTGTCTCAACCTCGCAAATACCCAGTAAATATCGAGCTTACCGACCTAAAGTGGTTCAATGGATGGCTAAAGTATTTCTGAGAGCATTTAATTGGAAGGTCGAAGGCACTATTCCCCCAGTTAAGGGGAGCGAGAATCTTATAATAATAGCCGGGCCTCATACATCTAACTGGGATGGAGTTTTTGGTTTTGCTGCAATACTGGGCTTGGATGCGAAGATTTCTTTTTTTGGAAAATACACACTTTTTACAACTCCTGTATTAGGGTGGTTTTTAAAATACATGGGAGGCATACCGGTTGATAAAAGCAAACCCGGTTTAGGCCTTACAGATATAGCAATAAAAAATATGTCAAAACTTAACGGCTCTTTAATTGCTATGTCCCCAGAGGGAACAAGAGCTAAGACTAAAAAATTTAAAACAGGGTTCCTTAGGATAGCAGAGGCTGTAGAAGGAAAGATATTTCTTGCATCTTTTGACTTTGGAAATAAAAGAATTTTTCTCGATAAATTCTTTGATCCATCTGGAGACAACGACCTAGATTTAGCTTTTGCGAAAGATTATTTTATGCAGTTTCAGGCAAAGCGACCAGAAAATTACTAGCTCTTTCCTATCTCTAGAATTTATTTAATCCATAATAATAGAATTTTTTTGGTAAACTTTATGACTTTCAACAAGCTCAAGGGTTAAAAATGCAAAACAAGTTAGCAATACTATCTCATGAAGAAGATGTTTCAATAATTACATTAGATGATGGAAAGGCAAATGTTTTTTCACCAGCAATGATTAAGGCAGTGAATGAATGCCTGGATGAGGTTCCTACTGAAAAAGGGGCACTGATAATAACCGGCAGGCCTGGTATGTTTTCTGCTGGGTTTGACTTAAAAATTATAGGCACTGGGGACATAACGGCAATAAGAGAGATGTCATTGAATGGCTTTAAACTACTATCAAGAATCTTCTCATTCCCAAGACCAGTTTTAGCTGCATGTTCAGGGCATGGCATAGCATTAGGCACATTTCTATTGTGCTGCTGTGACTATCGCATAGGGGCTAAAGGAAAGTTCCTAGTTGGCGCTAACGAGATGAGAACCAATATGGTTATACCAACGCCAATTCTTGAACTAATTAAGTATAGGGTCTCTCAGGCTCATAAATATAGAGCAATATTAGGTGCCGAAATGTATTCCATAGAAGGTGCTATTGAAGCAGGTCTCATGGATGAGGTTGTAGAATCAGACAAACTAATGGAAGCATCTCTTGCAAAGGCTAAGGATTTAGCAACATTAGGCCACCCAAGTTATAGCTTAACAAAAGAGCTTCATACAGAAGAAACAGCCAAAAAAATCAATGATGCAATTAATGGATTTGACCCTGATGCAGAACCATTAATTCACTCTAAGTGAATTCAAAACCTAATTTAGATCTATCTCTCTTTACTGAAACGCCTGATAAGGACGTCTTGGATATATTATATTCCTTGAATCAAGAGAATACGCCCGAGGTTGGAAATTTAGAATCTATTGATGAGCTATCAAAGCTTATAGATTTAAGTGCTATAAACTTCCTTGTTCTAAAAGATGAAGAGATTGTTGGATTTATAATTTGTTTTAGAGAGAAGTCTGGGTATCGCTCTTTGAACTATAGATTTTTTAATAAATCAGAAAATAAGTTTCTTTATATTGATAGAGTGGTGATTAAAGAGGGTTATAGGCGAGATGGAGCAGGCACTCTTCTATATAATCACTTAAGCAAGATCGCAGGTCTTGAAGGACTCCCAATCTGCTGCGAAGTAAATACAAAGCCTATAAATCAAATATCATTAAATTTTCATTCTAAAAATAAATATATCGAAGTTGGAGAGCGCCATTTCGACGATCACTCTGTAATCTACCTAAAGAAGAAATAATTCTAGAATTGTGTATTATTAATACTTAGTTAATTTACTTATAGCTTATGTTTCTAGAGACAACCCTTTTACTTAAAACAATGTTGATATTATCTGCCCAACTTTCTGTTGTTCTAGGTGGCTGCTTTTATTTTATAAGAGGCGCTAATAAAGCTTACAAAACTGACTCCACCTTTCTTGGGATGTCCTTCAAAGGATCAATGAACATGAAGAGACAGCTCGACCTAATTCCATATTTCAAGGCACCCTTAGAATACCCTATGAAGATGTTTAAAAGAATAGAGGAGGCATATAACCCAGAAACAAAGCGACTGGATTCAGCTTATGATGATTTAAAGGAGGCCCAAAATAGAGTTGAAGTTCTTCAGTTTTTAAAAGATGGTTATAAATACGCAAACGGCGGTGATTGGATATATTCTATCTTTGTATTATGGGCTTTAGCACTTTTTGCTACTGTCTTTTTCGCATCGACCGGTATAAATATTTATGTAGGCATGGCCTTATTTACCTTTCAAAGCATAGTTTTTGGACCTTTTCTTGGTTTGATAATGCTTGAGATGGACGAGAATGATGGGTATAAAGCATTAAAAATTGTGTTCCTTGTGACCTTACT